>Ga0209526_10000646_pt1 | contig 22854 bp, 18 predicted proteins | sample JacPinW_OM2H0_M1_FD_188566 | JGI IMG/M metagenome (GOLD analysis project Ga0209526, IMG submission 188566) | Forest soil microbial communities from Algoma, Ontario, Canada - Jack Pine, Ontario site 1_JW_OM2H0_M1 (SPAdes) (version 2) | ecosystem: Environmental > Terrestrial > Soil > Boreal... | reverse complement strand
AAAAGAAGGCAGGAGCTCTGCGATTGTCATCGACACCATAAACCGGTACGCCAAGACGTCCCAGGCTGCGTACGATTCCCAGTCCAACCTGGCGGTTACAAACTAGTACGACCGCCGGCGTCGAGACATCTTCAAGCATCGTACATTCCTTTCGGGCCTTCTTCCTGAAGCCTCAAGCCTGGGGCTTCGCTACGCATAACCACTTCACCGTTGCTCAGCATGAACAGAGCTTCGAGATCGTTCACGTGTTCAAGTATAAAATCGAGATCCGCAAGCTGTCTGGTCCTTCTGAGGTACGCCGCGCTCTTATTCTCGAGCCATGCCTCAACCGGCTTCTTACTCCACTCATTCACAATTTCGACGGTGCGGCGGTTCGCCGGGAGAAAGCCGGCGTCCAAAAGAAGCCGGGCGATCCAAGCACAACATAACTGGTCTTCTTCTCGAAATTCACCACGGCTGCCAGCCCCGACTATCGCTACGTTGTCCGTGTGCGAAGCCAGATAGTCGGCGGTAAAGCGATAGTTTCGCAAGCAGGCCACGAGGGCCGGAGTACATTTCGAGGCTTCGTGACATAGTTTTGTTCCGGACGAGGAAAGCAGTACGACGGGGCGCTGAATGTCAGTCCGCACCAGTAACTCACTAGGACTATTATTCAGATGGAAACCCGCAGGTATTACACCTCTCTGCTCGCCGACTAATAGTGGATTGTCTAACCCTCGCGCGACTTCCAGTGCCGCCCCCAGTGTGGGCACCGGGAAACAGCGCCGCCCGCTCGCCACGGCGGTAATGGCAGTGGTCGTCGCGCGAACAATGTCGATGGCAACAATTGCATAACCCTTTTGATAGTGCGCCAAGCTCTCCGGGAAGCTGTCAATAACGACGGTCTTAGGCATCTAAGCTGCCTTCCGTGCGACATTCGAAGGTCGCAGGTTCGATTTGTTGAAGGCGTCTGAATGGAGTCCGCGTCTGTAAATCTCAACGCGGAGCAATTCTTCCAGCCGCACGTTTGAAAGCCGGACCTCGCGGCCAAAATGGTCAAGCAGAGCGAATTGGCTCCGCTTGTTTGGAGCTTCAAACGTCACCCTGTGAATGCCAAATGCTTCAACGAAGCGGTCGGCGAAAGTCTCATCTAGTTTCCCGGTTTCATCGAACAGTCCAACTCCTTCGGCCGACTCCCGAGCCTCTACAACGAGCTCCACTGCTCCGGCGTCTAACCACCGACCACCCTGTTCGACCAGTTCTTCAATTACCGCCCCATCAAAGGCGCCGCCGTGCTTTTTGCCCAATTCAAATTGAACCTCCAGTCCTCGCTGCCGTGCCAGCTTTATCACCTCGTCCGCTCTCAGACGCATGTCTGTGAAACCCTCACCGCCCTCAATCCGCGCCACTCCCATGTCCGCACATAGGTCAAGGTATGCCGGCAACTGCCCTTGCGCGACTGCGATCTCGAATGGACCACCGCCGGTCACTGTGGCGACGCCGTACGACGAAGCGGCGGCGATCTTGCTCCGGCTAACCTCTTCCTGCGCGATCATCCAGCACGCCATCGAAATCTTCAAGATTGATATAAGGTGCGCGCTTTGGTGCAGATGTCCTTCTAGCGTGATTTGATCGTATCCTGGATCGAAAACACTTGTTGAAGGCTTGAGCTCCGGCACACCAATAGCCTTGAGAAATTCGCTGGTATGAAATTTTCCTTCGATGGACATTGGGCACCTGCACTGCTTCTGATTTCTGACTCGCCTGTCATGCTCATCCGTCTGCAATCCTTTGTTTACCGCTATTTCCCGTTCTCCTATCCTTAAGATTCTGACGAGCTAACCACCGTCACATTTGGTTCGAGTGCGATAGATATCGGCCCGTCAGCGAGCGCCGCGTCCGTACAGGACAACTTTCACGGTCTGAAGCATTATCTGAATGTCAAATGAGAGCGACCAATTTTTAATATAGTAAAGATCATAGCATAGCTTTTCTCTCGCATCCTCTACAGTCGAGCCATATGGATAGCATACCTGCGCCCAGCCAGTCAGTCCGGGTCTGATCGAGTGTCTGTAGTCATACAACGGCAGCGCACGGTTCAAGTCTGTGGTGATCTCCGGTCGCTCCGGTCGTGGTCCAATCAGGCTCATGTCGCCCACCAGCACGTTTAGCAATTGTGGCAATTCGTCAATCCGTAATCGTCGGATAACGCGGCCCACTCTTGTCACACGAGGGTCGCCGACCAAGGCCCATGTCGCTCCGGTGGGATTCTCCGCGCCGCTGCGCATCGAGCGAAATTTCCATATTCGAAAGACTTGCCCCTCGAACCCTACGCGGTGCTGGCTATAGAACAAAGGGCCCGCGGAATCCAGTCTAATAGCGATCGCAGTAAGAACGGCAACAGGGAAGCAGCAAATCATGAGGACCATCGCCGTGACAACGTCGACGAGGCGCTTTAGCAAGAGACGCCACTTCTGACGCATAAATCCAGGCGCAAACAAAAGCCAGGTTTCGCGCAACTCACTGACGGGCAACTTGCCGGTTATACGTTCGTAAAACGATTCGCAATCGATAATTTCAACGCCGCGCACACGCCACTTCATGAGTTCTTGCGGCGGACACGTAGGTTCGTTCGCGTCCACTACTAAGCTATTTGCGCGACCATTGACGAAAAGCGAATTAAGCGATGACGCAAGGTAGGTGGTATCACTCCGGGATGAGAATGTGTCACCTATCGCGCGCTGACGGCGCGCTCCGTGGACGAATCCAAGGCATCTATAACCTAGATGTGAACGCTGCTCGATTTCGCGCGCGATCAGCCGAGTAAGCTTGCCATCACCTAGTATCATTACTCCGTTGCTGACGCGCCCAGCCGCCACCGCATTCACGGCCAAGCGCCATACGATCAGGAGTATCGTAGCGATCCCAACGTAGGTTATATACACGCGTCGGCCTAGGAGTAGTTTATCGTCCGACAACGTAATAACGATAGCCGCAATACAGCATAGCTTAACCGCTGCCATCAAAAGGGCTGCCACAATTTGGCCGCCGGACGACGGTTGTTCGATCGAGTATAGATCCTGAAAATAGTTTGCTATGACGCAAAGCACCCCAAACAAGAGGGCCAGCGAAACGAGGTCGTGGTGAGCACTGATGAGAGGGACCGACAGACTAACAATGGCGAGCGCCGCATAGGCCGCCAGCGTAGCGACCACAAAATCACCCGCTATCAGGATTATGCAACGGTTGGTGACTGCGTGTGGGGCGAACATAATGTTCCTCGATAGCCAGGGGCGGACAACAGTAGTGTCGCGACGTTGTCGGAAAAAGCGAAAAGCGTGAAGGTACTGCTAGTTGGGCTACAACTCGGCCCCGCTGGCGGGCGAGTGCCCGGGGATGATGCCAAAGCAGGATCGGCGAAACTTAGGATCTGCTAAGTGTTTCTCGGCGGATGATCCACGCCGAGCGCGGGGCGGAGTGGAAGTTCCGCTGCAAGACCGTCAGCGCCAGCTCAGAGAAGCCGGCGACGAACTCTTCAGACTTTACTTTACCGGTCGAGCATGCGTCTTCGGTGACTAAAGTGAGCTATGCAAGATCACACACCAGGCGTTTGAAGTAGCTCGTCAAGCCCTTCTTCGGTGGTTACCTGCGGAATCCATCTCAGGACCCGCTCGGCTTGTGTGTAATCGGCTAGGGTGTGGCGAACATCGCCGGCCCGCGCAGGCCGATAGACTATGGGACCGCCAACCCGCTCGGCGATCCAATTGACGGTTACAGCGCGACCTTGGCCTATATTCAGCGCTCGACCGTCCGCCGTGCCCGCGTCCATGGCCAGAACATTCGCTCGTACCACATCCCGTACGTGAGTAAAGTCCCGCGTATAATTGCCGTCGCCGTAGATAGTGAGTGGCGTTCCGGTTGCGCGCGCACGCAGGAAAGCGCTGATCACTGTAACGTACGCGCCCTCGGTGGCCATGCGTGGGCCAAAGACGTTGAAATAGCGCAGAGTCAACGTCTCCATGCCGTAAAGACGGTGGAACAACCGCGTATATTCTTCGCCTGCGAGCTTTTGCAAGGCATAGGGGCTCAGAGGGTTCGGGCTCATTGTCTCTTGGAGAGGCAATCGAGCCTGATCTCCATAAACGGAGGACGAGCCAGAGAAGACTACCCGGCGCACTCCCGCGTTTCGCGCGGCGAGAAGCACGTTGATTGTGCCCACCACATTCACCATGTGCGTCTCCAGTGGATTCTCTATGGACAAGGGCACGCGGGCCAGGGCAGCCGTATGAAACACGCAGTCTACATCATCGAACGCATGTGTAATCGAAGACGCGTTGCAGATGTCTCCACTGATCAGCTCCGCCCGGGTGTCGAGCTGCTCCCGTTTGCCAGTGGCGAAGTTGTCAATCACACGCACGTAATGTCCGCGCTCAAGAAGCGCTTCAACCAGATGAGAGCCCACAAACCCGCCGCCGCCGGTCACCAAAACCGTGCGCGTATCACCTTGTACCGCCTTTGGTGATGTGACGGTAAATTCGCCTATTTCCGACATGATGCTTCTTTCCATACTCCTCGGCCGGCCATTTGATAGCGCAGCCGGACTTTCACAAATCCCTGCGACCAGCGTCGGCAATTGCGGCTCGCCAGAGCTTCAAGTGCCGATCTCCGATGCCTCTTTCTGTTTCTCCCGCTGCCAACTCAGCGCGAGATCGGCCGCCTCACCCATATTGGCACTTTTCATTCCGTAATGGCTTTGCAGGAATCGGTAATGCTCCAGGATTTTTCGCAAGAACCCAAGATTGGCTGCCGTATCGATACCAAAGTTATGTGGGTGCCACCATAGATGATAACAAAGACCCTCTTGCGCGGCGTACGTCAGTTCACGAACGATCCGCCGCAGACGCAAAGGCTCAAGAAACCGGACCGCGTGCGTGTACGGCCGCAAAAAACGGCTAGCTGGAAAATTGATAGGCAATCGCGCCGTCGGTGCTGGAAAGGGATAACAGGTTGCGGCAAGCGGAACATATGCATCAGCTAGCCGCCCGAGCCGTCGGGCGTTCCCTTGCTCACTTCCCGAACCAGCACGGTAGAACCAAGAATCCGGATTTCCCCTATACGCGATTATTCCGGCCTTATAACAGGCATCCAGAAACTCTTCTTGGACCTGATTTCGAGGGAACACAAAACTCCGAAGCTCGCAGCCGACCGATCGAGCGGCAGCGCGGATCGCTGAAAGATCTTCGTCAAAACTGTCTAGATCCCGTCCTTGCTCCAGGCAGTAATAATGCGAAAACGTATGGGATCCGATCTCCTGGTTCGGCGTATTCGCTATAGTCCGAACGAGGCTCCGCGCAAAAAAAACAGAATCTGATGTCTCCCGAGCTTCCTTCGGTGGCAGGTCCAGATAGGGCGACAGGTTTTCCTTTCGATATTTCGGCCTCAGTTTCGGTGCGCAGTTAATCAGCGCCTCGGTTCGATCGAAGAATAAAAATCCAACGGTGGCCCACGTCGCGTGTATTCCGTACTCGGTAAACAAGTTCAACAACGCAGGGACAACCGCTCGCGCGCCTACGAGGTTTCGGCGATATCTCCCCACCGACGCCGAATCCCTTACGCCCCAGTACAGCTCGAAATCGAGAGAGACTATTAAAGTCCCATGCCGTTCTGTCTGGCTGTTGTGGATGTTGCCTCTTGTCATGTGAGTGCGCACAGCCCGGTTGCGACCAAATCGCGATACCCCATCTGAGCTAACGGTATAGACGGATAGGCAGCGTTGTCGAGGCACCGTTCAGCGCATAACAAAGACGTTGCAGGCACTACCTAAACAGTTCGACAGCCGTCGACGCCAAGACATGCTCAGCCAGGGACAAATCCCGCAGCCGCTGTAGACCAAGCCGTTACCTTGGACACTCAGTATTTGGAATCCCGCATCCCTGAACACCCGAGACCATCGTCGCCTGCTGAAGTAGTACAATTCGCTTAAGGCCGATGCATACTCTCCGTGAGCCCTTAGCGGGCCGGCAAAGCTCCATTTCATAAAGCGCAGCGCTCGCGCGGAGCGGTCTGACTTTGCTGCGCTCACGTTTACTGACACGTCTGTTGACTCAGGTAGTCGCGTGAAGTACGCCTTCAGGGTGCGACAGACAAACGGGTAATGCGCCGCAGAATTGAGAGCGCGCCAACTCGAACTGGGGAGTAGGTGTATTGATACGCCGCCGTCCCTCAGTATTCTCCTGGTTTCTTCGAGCAACACCGGCAGCTTTGAAAGGGGTACGTGCTCGAGAACGTTAGAGGATAAAACAAGATCAACACTCGCACTCGGGTACGGGATATGTTCTCCGTCATAGGATTTGACGGGGAAGAATTCGTCGCTCGCCTTCACATCGATGGACTCTACCTCGTAGCCCCATGCGGCAATGACGCTCGCCTGATAACCACTACCTCCGCCTATTTCTAGAATCCTGCCGCTGGCCGGAAATAAAGGTCGGATCAATTCGACTTCTGCCAATCTCAGGCGGTACAGTAACTGATCGGGCGACGGATGCGTGCGCGCTGCAATACCTCGCGTGCCCGCGTTTTTCAATTGCGTGTCCGACCAGACCTTGATGTACCTGCTCTGCGTCACTGACTCCCAAGTCTGTTCACGGTAGCACCCATTGACGACCGGTTGTGCTTCCGCAACCGAGCGCAATCGAATAGAACAGAGCGCCTTCGCTCACGCCCGCCTTACTAATGGTTGCGGATCACTTCCCGACGCGGGAGCGAGTGCTTCGTACAGCCTTTCGTAACGAGCGACTATCGAAGGAATCGAGAAGCGCTCTAAGACGCGTTGTCGCGCGTACACACCGAGCCTTTCCCGTTGTCTCGGCGTCATCAAAATAATTTCCCGGCAGCCGCGGGCCAAGGCATCCGGATCCCGTGGGGCCACTATCTTACCTGCCTTTGCTACTAAAAGGGCCGAATCTCCCACGTTCGTGGCCACGCACGGCACGCCGCACGCCATGGCCTCAGCGACAGCATTTGACGAGCCCTCTCCATATGCGGAAGATGAGCACGCCACGTCGAGTCCCGCCGTGATGCGGTTGATGTCCTGCCGCAGACCTAGGAGATGGAAACGATCTGTTAAATGATTCGACTCAATCCGCGCTGTCAAATCGCCATTGTTAGAGTCGACCTTCCATCCAACGAGCACGAAGTGGACTGTCGGCATTTCGTCCGCGAGCAACCGTGCGGCAGCAACAAGATTCCCGTGATCTTTCATAGGATCGTAACGGGCAATCAAACCTATGATTATCGATTCCGGTCCAAGCTTAAGTTCGCGCCGCAACCAAGTGCGGGCTTCTGGATCGGGGCGAAATTGATCGACGTCCAAAGAGTTGGGAATCAACTTCCATCGTCGCGCTCTGTAGCCGAGTGCTTGGTGCGAACGAAGCCCCGCCTCGGAGTTAGCGACCACAACATCCGGATAACGCGATAGCGAGACTAGCATGCGAACAACAACTGCCGAAGCACGACGATAGCGCGTCATATCCATAGACGAGCACCGCACATTCCAGACTATCGCCGGGACGCGCGCTACCTTGCCCACCAATAAGCCAAGCAGGTCCGCATGATACATCCAGGTTTGAAGTATGTCAGGTTGTACCCGCTTGATGATTCGGAATAGCCGCGTCGCGGCAAGAGGATTAGGCACACCGCGCGACATCCCGAGAGTATGGAAGGGCACGTTCGCTTCCGCCAATCGTGACGATAACAGCCGAGCATCCGTCATCGTCACAACTGTATTCGAAAAGCGAGAGGAATCCATGTGAGATACGAGCCGAAAAAGATTCGTCTCGGCTCCTCCCAACCCAAAGCTCGTGATTAAATGTAGTACGCGCGTCATTGCACGGAGAGTAAGGCGTTGCTGGTCTCCTGCACCAGGGCGGCGACGTTAAACCTTGATTCGATATTCTTTCGTACGGACTCGTGCAGCGTCGGTTTCAACGCGGAGTGATCTTTCATCCGGTCGGGGCGGCCGGCGGTATCACTCATGGAAACTTTTAGGGCTCGACTATCCATTGTCCTTCGTAATACCGAGCCTCTTCAGTTAGCGGCCTTTCGCAGTAGTTCGCGCCACATCGGCATGACCCGGTCAAAACCGAAGCGCTCCGTGACGTCCGCCGCGCCCGCTGCCAACTCGCTACGTTCATGCTCCGTACCCATCAGCCGATCCATGGCCTGTGCCAGAGCACCCACATCCTCGGGCGGCACCAAAATACCGTTGCGCCCGTGGCGAATTATCTCTCTGGGACCGCTCGGACAGTCGAAACTTATGACCGGGAGGCCGGCCGCCATGGCCTCGAGTAGTGCATTCGGGAACCCCTCGTACCGTGACGACAGCACGAAGAGATCCGCGTCTCTGAGCGCAGTTGCCGGCTCCGTGATCACTCTATCCAGCCTAACCCGGTCTCCAATTCCTAGTTGCTCCGCGAGCCTTAGCAGGCGTTCGCGATGAGAACCTTCGCCGATTATCCTAAGGTTCCATTCGAGGTGGCCCTGACAGCACCGGGAAAACGCCTCGAGTAGCAGATCGAAGCCCTTTTGCGGCTCCAACCGTCCCATTGCCAAAATTGTATAGCTGCGCTTCGTCTCGCAAACCTTCCGGTGATGAACCGTAAAACTCACCGGATTTGGTATCACATATACGGCCGTCGGCTTCACAACTCTGCGCGCCCAATTGCTCACTTCTTGGGTTTGCACCACTAATGCTCGTGCACGCGGATACAACAGTCGGCGTAGAATCCGAACTACCTTTGCGGTCGAATGACTTCTAGGGTCAATCCGTTCGGATACGATCACTGCCACGCCCGACCCTGTCGCGGCGAGCAAGACCAAAACATTGGTAGCGTCAAGGAAGCTAACGATCACTTCGGGCTTCAGCGTACAAATTAGTCCGCGCAACCGCCTTATTCGCTGTAGGTTGTTAGCGAGAAACTCACGCCAGTTCTTTGACTCTCGACTCAACCCCAGCGCTATTCTCCGCACCCGACTATCGAGCTCGTAAAAGTCGCGTTCGCTAACGTCAATGGTGACCATGCACACCTGGTCGTCGGCCTGCACCCAGTGATTGACCAACATACAGGCCACTCTTTCCGCACCTCCCGCCGAGAGTGAATCGATGACGAACATGATTCGCATGCGCACATTCGTCGCCAACAGCTAGCTTGCCTCGTACACCAAATCGTCGACGTGTCGGACATCCCAGCTCAAACCGGAGACGCCCTGTCCTTCGTCAGCCTGGATGGCAAGGCTGATGAGCGCGAAGCTGTAGGAGAATATGCCGTGATCGAAAAAGCACCATAACAAAAACACCACCGCGAAGGCGTACGAATCCCAAGACCTTCGGCGCACGCTCCATACCAGTGCGGGAATGACGAGCAGTCCGATAATACCGTAGTCAGCCAGCAGACTGAGATAGAGGTTATGGGTTTGCTCGTCATTCCAGTAAGCGCCCGTCCCAAATCCCTCTCCCAGCAGAGGATTCGCCTCAAAGACCGCAAGGGCCCTCTGTGCAACCCGCAGCCTATCCCTTATACTGGCGTCCCTTGTGCCCAAGGTGGCCCGCGACAGAGTGTCCGAGTTCAGTACCTTGTTTTGCCGCATCATCTGCGCGACGCCGAAAGTCGCGAACAGCAACGCGCAAAGCCCAGCCGTCATCAGCAGCCTTTTCGGTGACAGCGCTCGAGCCATAGCCGCGGCTACCACGACAACCAATATCGCCAACACCGCCTCGCGGGAGAAGGTCACCGCGACACCCGCGAATGTCACCATTATGAACGCTTCTCGCCATCGGCGCTGGACGGCAGGGAGGCTTATGAGCAGTCCAATAACCAGCGCCATTCCTGACTCGTTGGAGTTACCATAAAAGCCTGCCGCTCTTCCGCTGACCACACTGAACGTCTCCGGATAGAAAACCTCGTATAGATTCAGCCCTACGCCGACCATAGTGGCTATCGCGACGGCCTTTTTTGCTGACCACACTATCTCAGCATCATCAAATATTACAACGAAAGCCAACAATGCAACGAGAAAATGTATCTGCAAACCAAAAACGCGCAGGAAGATGTAATCAGGTATTCCACCAGGATAATCGAATGTTCTGACTATCATGCCCCAAGTATACAGTGCCAATGTCACCAAAACCCAACGCACCACCGGCTTCGCGAGCAATCTCTTGAAAGTGCCGAAATCGAGCATAATTACGAACGCGGCTATCGCGTATGTGGCAAATTGAATTGCATACGGAGAGATAGCGAGCCGGCGAACCTGCCGGACGTGTTGATTGGGCTCACTATAAGCAGTCAGAAACCAAAACAGATCAGTGAACTCCAAGGCGATTAGTATCATGGCTGATACCAGTCGCACCCGGCTGATGATGCGTGCTTTTTTCGCTTTCGAAAGCATGGCGATAAATGCGAACAGGATGGGAACAAAAATGAGTTGCGCACCCTCCCAACGGAGGCAGCAGCTAAGCGACTCGCAATACCGGCACTGACGGCCGTCGCAGCTTAGGGATATCAACGACAAGACAGAACAAGGACGCGTACGCCAGCAAAAGCCATAGGGCCGTTATTTCGGTCAGGCCGGTGCTTAGTTTTTGGGGCAACAGCCAAAAGAGCCGATCGGCCGGTACCATCGAGGCCTGGGTCAGTAGATAGCTGCCGACGGCCAGCCATATTGCGCGCGCAGATGCCGCGCCGCTTGCAGCGGCTTTAGCCAACAGTGCGAACGGCAAGAACAGAAGGACAAGATAATGGCCCCAAGTGGTCGGCGTGAGCAATACCATGGTAACAACCCATAGACCGAACACCGCGTCATCCTCATCAGCAGTCCAGCCTCGCTTCGCGCTGGCCAAAATGGTGAGTGTCACAATCACCATTTCAGCGAGGCCCACAGCCATTCGACGCCCGAGTTCGATTGACGGGTGCGAGGGGCCCGCTAAGCGCCAAAATGGTCGAGATACCAACGCTGCAACCGACATGTTGGCTGGAACTTTTAACTGACGACTCAAAGGATCAACCATCTGGAAGAAGCCTTGAGCTCGAGTCGTTCCGAGAAAACCCCACGTTATTGCGGCGCCCACTGCTAACGCAAGTCCCATATAGAAAAGTGCCTGCCATTTTCGGCGCATCAGCAGGTACCCCACAAAAATCACAGGGAACAGGCGCAACAGACTGGCCACGGCCAATGCCAGCCCAGCCGCGGCTTCATGGCCTCTTCTGAGCGATCGCATCACCAGAGTCAGCAACAACAGAATCGTGAGCTGCACTTGAGCGAAATGAAAATGCGACGCAAGAGGCTCGTAAAGGACAGCGGCGGCAGCCAGCAAAAGAGCGCTAGGTAGATCGCACTCCTGATTCAGCAGCAAAAACAAAGCGGCCCCAAGACACGCCAGACTTATGACCGTCCACGTCCAGTACGCCGCTCGGGGCGACATCAGAGTCAACGGTTCAAAACAGAGAATAAATGTCGGAGTGTAAGTCGCGTGTTTCCATACGATATTGAGGCCTTGGCTGGCCGCCAACGATGTGAGATCCACCGTATAAGGGTTCTGTCCGCTTCGCATTGCCAACGCGTAAACATAATATTGGCTGAAGTCTGCCTGGTTCGATCGTCGCTGGACGCGGACGATCAGCACTATCAGATATACTGCCGCTAGCGCTGAAATTCCCAGTACTACCCGCGGCCGCCGCAAAGTCGTCCAGACCTTCAAGCTCAAGCGCGCTACGCGTTCGGACAAGACACAGCCCATGGTATCTCGATAACTGCGGACGTCTGAGGCTTCAGGTCGCCGAGTTCGCAGCGGCGACACCATACGACGCCGGCACCACCGCTTCGCGTTGACCGACTGAGCGAAAACACATAACGCCTAAGTAGCAGCAAGTAGTCAACTGAACCATACTGGTCGATAGAGCGATTCCAGGCAAACCAAACATCCGCATGAATATAATGTTCAGCACGACATTCGAAACGACACTGATACCTGTGCCAAACATCAGAATCTGATTTCGCTTGAGAGAAGAAATTGCATTCACGTACAAGATACTGAGCGCGTAAAACGGTAGCTGGAGACACAGAAGGGTCTGCACTCCAGAGACGAGATGAGTATCTCGCCAACTAAACGCTCCTCCTTGATAAAACATCGCCACCAAGGGCTCTGAAAACATGACTAGAAGGAGAGTCAGCGGAACAGTCACGAGGACGATGAGACCTGTATATGTAACGAGCACATGTCTCATACCTGACCAGTCTGCTTTGGCACTAAGTCGCGAAAAGCTGGGCAGCATTGCAACCGACAAAGAGGTCACACCTATGCTGAGGATCATAGAAAGCAGCTTGTTCGAATAATTCAAGGCCGACACACTCCCCGACCCGAGCATTGCCGCCATTGCCTGGTCGACGAGGGTCGAACAACCCAGTAGCAGCGCTCCCGCGACCACCGGAGCGGTCTGTGCAAGCACCTGCCGCAACGGGGCGTCCAAGCCATACCACCGAGGGATCAGCGCAATCCCCCGATTGCTGAGAGCGTAGCGAGAGATCGAAAGTTCTCCTATCGAACCTAGTACGGCACCTGCGGCGAGCGCGTATATCCCCCACGAAGGGCCAGCGATCAGGAGCACCGCAAAAACCATCAGAGGGTTCATGATCGGCGATAAAGCCGTGAGAGCGAAACACTCGTGTGCGTTAAGCAAGGCTCGCCACAGGGAGCTAACGCCTCCCACCACGAAGGAACAAAGCGCTACAAAAAACAAAAGCCGCGCGATTCTCAACTTTGCCGGACCGAAGCTCGATCCTAAGAGCGGTAGCGTCCATCGTTGCGACAATCCCAGCAAAAGCACGAGGACGATGAGGACCGCGAGACCCAGGGCGCTGACGCTCGAAAAGAGCCGTTGCGCGGCCAGGCTTCCGTCTCTCTCACGTACTTCGATATAGGTTGGAATGAATGCGGCGTTGAACGAACTCGCCATCACTCCGGACAGAAAACTTGGAAGCAAAATCGCGACATAAAATGCGTCGAGTGCATCACCGGCGCCAAAACGGCGCGCGACCAGCATCTCCTTGGCCAAACTAACGATCTTAACCAAGCATACAAGTCCAGCAATGGTGACGGCCGCGCGCATAATGCGTCCATTAGTGGAATCACGAAAGTTCGCGATTCTCTGAACCAGGCGGCTATCACGATGCAACAATCCCATTTGTCTCTTCAACAGCAATTTGCTTATAACAATACGACAGAAATGACTTACACCTTACATGAGGATGCGGTCTTGGCGTATCTGCTCACGCAGATGCCTGTCTGATCGACGTCGCCGCAGGGGCGTCAATGAACACCCGGTGCCACAATTCCAGCATCAGAAGATTCCAAAGCTGATACTGATGGTTACTGCGACCGCTTATATGCGCCTCGACAAGCTGTTCCACGGAGCGCCTCCGGAAATAGCCACGCTCCAGACTTCGCTGGCTCAGAAGGGTGTCGCGCAATAACTCACTGAGCTGCCCTCTGAACCAGTGATCAAGAGGGACGCCGAACCCCATCTTTCTTCTTGTCAGAATACGCTCCGGCAGCAGACCCCTGAGCGCCTTTTTAAAGATCGCCTTGAGTGTCAGGCCGCTTATCTTAAATCGCGCGGGCAATGTTGCTACAAATTCAACGAATTCATGGTCTACCATCGGCGAACGAGCCTCGAGCCCGACCGCCATCGAGGCTATGTCAACCTTCACCAACAAGTCGTAAGGCAGGTACAAGTCCAGATCGACGTTCAGGGTGGCGTCTACAATATGTTTCGCGTCGCTGCGGTCGTATGCAGCCATAATCAGTTTCTCGGCAGCATCGCGGTCGACACTACTGGCGAAATCAGCGCTATACATACTTTCCCCGGGCCTATGGGTCATCAGCCGCAAATATCCCAATCGAGGACCCGACTTAAGCGTCCTCTCGATGAGCCGTAGGCACCGAGCCATCTTGCTGTTGTCCCGGAACAGCTTGCGACCTTGAGCCGCAGTACTGCCCATGACTCCGCGCAGCGGGCCGGACCCGCTGTAAAGATACTGCGAGAGCAAAGTGACCAAATATCGCGGATAGCCAGCAAAATTTTCGTCTCCGGCGTCGCCGTTGAGCGCCACCGTTACATGTTCACGCGTGAGCTTGCTTAGATAGTAAGTCGGCAACGCTGAGGAATCAGCAAACGGTTCATCAAAATGCCACACCAGTGTCTCAAGGATGTCAATCGCGTCTGGCTCAACAGTAAACTGGTGATGCTCCGTCCCGAATTGCTGCGCGACCGACCGGGCATGCTCGGTTTCATCGTACTCTGGCTCGTTAAAGCCTATTGAAAACGTTTTGACCGGTGCGTTACTGAGTTTGGCCATCAGCGCCACAATCGCGCTAGAGTCGATACCCCCGCTGAGAAAGGCACCGAGAGGCACATCACTGATCAATCGGAGCTTGACAGCCTCGGTCAGCCGCTCGACGATCTGAGCGCATGCCGCATTTTCACTCAATTCGAGCTTGGGGAGATAATGCACTTGCCAGTAGCGTTTTATCTCCAGCCTGCCCTGAGAGAAGGTTAGGTAATGCGCTGGTGGCAGCTTCTGTATACCCTTGAATGCACTGAATGGGCCAGGAACATAGCCAAGGCTCAGGTAATAGTCGATGGCCTGCGGATCGGCCGTGGCGGTCACCGACGGATACGCAAGCAACGCTTTGATTTCGGATGCAAAGAGCAGTCTTTTGCCATCGAAGTGATAGAAGAGAGGTTTTTTCCCTAACCGATCTCGCGCTAGAAATAGAAACCGTTTGCGTTCATCCCAGATCGCAAAGGCGAACATGCCGCGCAGGCGCTTTAGGCAATCGACACCGAGTTCTTCGTAAAGATGTATGATTACTTCCGTATCCGTCCGAGACTTGAACCGATGCCCTTTGGCAATGAGCCAATCACGATGCTCGGCGAAGTTGTAGATCTCGCCATTGAAGACGATCTGCACCCTTCCGTCTTCATTGGCCATGGGTTGACGCCCCTCGGGCCGAAGATCGATGATGGACAAGCGACGATGGCCGAGTGCAATCCCAGGTCCCAGATAGGCTCCCTTGTCGTCAGGACCACGATGAGCGAGCGTGTCGCGCATACGCTGGATAATCCGCGAATCGAAGTGCTCCGATGGATCGGTACTGATTATTCCGCAAATCCCACACATCGCTATTTGCCTCGATCGGCCCACGCCATTTGGGTCGCAGTACGGCCTGACACTGTTTCGCTGCCTTCCAGTAGCTCCTCGTAAATGCCCTCGATGTCCCTGACGAGGCGTTGGATCGAGTACCGGCTTCGCACTTCCTTGCTGCGTGCTTGGGAGATGCGCTGCCTTCCGCTTGCCACTTTAAGCATGGCGGCACAAAAGGCTTCATCGTTCCCCGATTCCACTAATTCCCCGTCCGTTCGCGGCGAAACCACGTCAGCAACGCCCCCGACGCGTGTCGCTATCACCGGCACTTGCGCGGCGAGGCTTTCGATCAAGCAGACTGGCGATCCCTCATTGTACGACGACAGGCAAGTGGCATCCAAATCGGAGAATATTCTCGCTCGGTCAAGAACCCAACCGCAAAACAGCACTTGATTCTCGATATTCAGCTCTCGAGCCAGAGCCTGCAACGGTTCGGCTAACTCTCCGTCTCCAATCACTACCAGACGAACGTCCATTGGGTTCAGCCTTCGCAGCTTTGCGAAGGCACGCAGAACCAGAGCCGTGTTTTTGATTTTCGCCAATCGGCCTATAGTGCCAAACAGCACGGTCGACTCGTTCGCTGCCAGCCGTGCGCGGAGCCAACCTCGGTGAAGCGACAATTCCTTAAGCCATGAGAAGTCGAAGCCGAGCGGAACCACTCGCACTTTGTTGGGTTCAGCTATTCGATACCGTTCAACGAGCTCCGACCGGACGCTTGGGCTTACTGTCACGACCAGATCTGTGAGTCGCGCCAGCTGCCGCTCGATCTCAATGAATGCTCTGGCAACTGGTCCACTAAAGTAGCCATTGAAGATGTGGCCGTGGAATGTATGAATCAGCCGTGGCCTTTCTCGGCTCGACAGCCACCGCATCCGCGTGACGAGCCGGCCGAGCGCGCCGGCCTTAGCGGTATGCGTCTCGACAATCTGTGGTTTGATGCTTCCCAGGATTCGATTGAGTCTGGCTATCGCGTTCAGGTCTCGCCATCCCAAGCCGCGCCTTAATTGGTCGATATAGATTGGCTTAATTCCGGCTTCACTCGCGAATTCAAAACATTGCCGTTCCGTGGGTTCAACTTGTCCGCAGATCAGCCAGCTTTTGTATTTGCGCGGGTTGAGGTGTGCCGTAAGTGCGCAGACATAACGCTCCGATCCCCCGACGCCGAGGCGCGAGATGATTCGAGCAATACGAACAGGCGTCGGAGGGATACTCACGGGCGACGGGTACTCACGGGCGATGTAAACGGGCTAAAGGAATGGAGCTGGAGCTGCTGATTGGATGACGGTGGCGCTGAATACGCCGCTCGGCCACTCAGCGGTACAAATATGGAGCATAGTATTGCTGCATCTGGGGGTTGACGTTGTTCAGAACCACACCCAGGATCTTCGATGAGCCCACGCCAAACAGACGCGCGCAAGCATCGCGGACGAATTTCTTGGCGGTTCGCACCCCCGACACTAACACTACTCCGTCCACCAAGGTCGACAGAACCACCGTGTCGCTCACCGGTAAAATTGGTGCAGAATCGATAAGAACATGCTTAAAGGAATTGCCCAGGGATGCCAGAACCTCTCTCATCTTTTGCGAACCTAGAAGTTCGCTGGGATTCGGAGGAGTAGCCCCCGCACCGAGAAAGTACAATCCCTTTATGGCCGTCGGCCGGACCACGTCCTCCAACTCACTGAAACCCGCCAAGACTTCGGTGAGGCCGGGCCGTTCCTCCTGGTCAAGCAACACGTGACACCGTGGTCTGCGAAGATCCGCGTCGACCAGGAGGACACGATCCATGAGATGAGCGAACGCGATAGCCGTATTAACCACGGTTACCGACTTGCCTTCACCCGGCATCGCGCTACTGAAAAGAATATTCTTCGGTGGTCTTTCGGAACGAGAAAGAAGGAGGGCCGTACGGACCGCTCGGTAAGCTTCATTAGCGATCGCAAACAGGCCAGATGCCGGCTCTCTCTTCACTATACCATTTGCACCGTTTGTCAGCGCCGGAACTTGCCTACTGGTGGATAGGTGCAATGTCAGGAGATCGTTGGCTATCAGCCTCTTGTCGTTTGGTCCTGAGAATTGCACAACAGTCGCAAGGGTCGGCAATCGCAAAAAGCTGTAGACCTCTTCAGCGCTCTTCAAGGCGCTGTCGGTACTTTCCATGACAAGGATAGCCCCGAATCCGATTAACAAGGCCAAAAACCCGCTCAAGAGGAGACTCAGCCGCTTCTTGGGGCTGGAAGAAGTCAGCGGAGTTTCCGCCTTGTCCACTATCGATACGTTGGTGACCTGCGCCTCATTAGCCACTCCCAGGAGTTTGATCCGCTCAAGTACGTTTTGATAAAGGGCGCGGTTCGTCTCAACCTCGCGCGCCAATACTACATCCTTTAGTGACGCGTCCTTTAGCGACATGACATTGGTTTTTTCAGTCTCGAGGTCCTTCTTTAATTCATTCTCTCGCTCAACGGCGCTCGAATATTTGGTCTTTATGCTTGCGACCACCCGGTCGACCTCATGCTTCTCGCGCTGTTGGACCTGGCGCAATTGGGCGTGCAATTGGGCCAGCGGCGGATAGTTGAGCGTCGCTTCGTTCGCAAGATTTGCGTAACGCCCCTCGAGTTGAGCGGCCTGAACTTTCAGATTCTGAATCAAACTGTTGCTGACCACGGCAGGCAGAGAATCGTAGTCATTACCCTTGATGGCTTCCACGTCAGCCTGAAGCGCGATACGAGTCTCTTCGGCTTGTACGAGGCCCTTGTTCAAAGCGTTGATCCGATCACTCACCATCGTGTCTTTGTCGTCGAGCGAAAATTCCACTATGCCACGCGCACGTCGATAATCGTTCAGCGCGGCCTCCGACTTTTCGATGCGCTTTTCGAGGTCAACCAGTTGGTTCTCCAGGAAGTGCTGGGCCTCCTGGTTGCTTTCAGCGTGCCTTTCGTAGCCCTGACGGATGAACGCCTGGACGTGAGCATTTGCGACCTTCGCCGACAGGACTGCATCCGGACTGGTAAAAGCGATCGTGGCGAGGCGGGTCTCGTAACCAGGCCTAATTTTCAGCATTGACATGTACGTACTAATTATTCGCGGACTGATACCGAACAGTTCGACCCGCCCAGCGGTGTGTGGGCTCGGCGGAGACGACGGAAACAACCAGCTTACCGGGCGCAACAATATGCTGGTTAGGCTCGGGGACGCGCCAGCTCCGGTGAAAAGCGGGTCCTTGTCGAGTGCAAGGTCGCGAATGACGGCCGCGGCCAGGCTTCTACTTTGTAGAATTTCGTACTGTGTCTTGTAGAAGCTCGCTACATCCGGATCCGCGGTCTGTGGGTTTTTTGGTTCGAGGACTTCCGGGGCCTGACGCTCGATCAGAATGGAGCTTTCCGCGGTGTAGAGAGGAGTCATGTTGAAAACGACAAGTGCGGTCAGAAGTTCCGCGGCAATTAATATGCAGAGAACCAACCATAGGTGGGGACGAATGGTGTTCCAATACTCTCCCAGATGGAAGTCGTCCTCTTGGGCAAAGCTATAGGGTAAAACTATGGGTTCGTGTTGTGTCGCGACGGGCGGATTCTGCGCCGGACGTTCAATCAAATATGAGGATGTTTTTTGCACTTTTGGAGCCTACTAGAGAAATGTTTCAGATCGGGGCCGCCTGTGGAAATCTGGATAGCTTGATCACGGTATCGGTATAGGAATACCGATACCCATTTTGCTGACGATGGTATACAGCGAGTAAGGTAAAGCGCCAGCGGCGGACCGTTCGACGATCACGACGTCTCCGCCGTGAACCTCCGGGTCCGGCTCCTGGCCCCCCTTGATCCTCGAGATATTAAGAGGAATCGAGGTTTTTGTCCCGTTTTCCTGTTCTCTAAGAAGTGTCGCAGACGGAGTGAATAGAGCACCGCCTGCAGCGGCGATAGCGCCCAAGGCCGTCATACCATTAGTGATGGGGAAAGATCCGGGCTTGTCTACCCAGCCTTGTACGGTGACCTGCCCGGCCGCGGGCACGAGTATGACGTCCCCGGCTTTAGCCGGGAGATTCAGGTAGCGCTGATCGCTAGGGCGAGACAAGCTAATAACGACTCGAGGGATCGAGACCCGCGCTGCTCCTGATGTATCTGCCTCGGCAGGCTGAGCTTGTGAAACCCGCGCGACACCTGAATCTGAAGGTTCGCCTGCAGAGGCTGCGTCCGGCAAATCACCCGAGGAGGGGTCCTGTGCCTGCGTCGCGGCAGCGGGCAGCGTCGCACGAGGGCTGGCAGTGCCAGCGGCTGGGATTAGAATTATTCGCGGGGCCGCTTCAGGTGTTACCCCGCCTGCCCTGCTTATCATCATCATGATCGTGTCTGAACGGCTGGCCAACATGTAGCGGCCCGGAGCTTTGACGGCACCCGAAACCGCGACCTGGCGACCTTCTGTGTGTCGAAGGAAAAGTGCGACTTGCGGATGATAGAAAAATTTGGACATGCGTCGGGTCAGATCGTTACGCAAGTCCTCCTCGGTCATATTGGAAACGCTGATCACACCCAACAATGGAAGGGCGATGGTATTCTCTTCGGACACTCGCACAGTGCGGTCTTTCGTGTGGTCGATCTGGGGTAACGAGATCTGCAGAACATCACCTGGTCCTAGCGCGAAGCCCGAAGACGGGTCTCCTCCTGTCGCAGCCGTCCGGGTTTTCCACAAGCTTTCCAACGCGTTCGCGTCCTCATCCGTTGCAATCTGCGCTGGCTCTGTTACCGCGGGAACCTTGTCGCTATTAGACGCTACTTGCGAGACCTGAGGGTTGCTTTGTGCTTGCTGCTGCACCGGAGGCGGAGAGCTCGCGCAGGCTATCAGCAGCCTCGAAGCGACAAAAGCGAGACAGGATACCCCAATGACACCGCAGTATCTTTGGCGGATATGGCGCCTACGTTCGAGCGTCGTCGCCGATGATTTAGCGTTCGTGATGGTCTCTCCGTGCCAAATGTATTGGCGAGGGCCCAGCCAGGAAGTGCTGTAAAACCCAACAGCCGACAGTTGTTCATACAGGCGATAGGTTCTTTCGCGCCTGAGTTTGACCCACGCGGTCGCCGCCTTGACACGCCGTTTGGGCGTCCGCCCTCCCTGAATATACGGGCTGACATGCTGGTAGAATCTATATCCCTCCCCACCGGTCGAATCTGCAGCCCTCCCAAATGGTTGGCGGGGGGGCCCAGCCAGCGAAATGCTGTAAAACCTACCTGCCGACCGTTCGCCCACCGGGTCGATGCAAATTCTGTGCGCCAGAGTTTTGGAGTCACCGGCTCGCCGCTTTGACACGACTTTTTGGCACGCGTCCGCCCTCCCTGAGTATACGGGCTGACATTCGGTAGAATCTGCAACCCTCCCTCGGTCGGCCGAGTCGCCCATTGCGCCAGACGCGCGCTTGAATGATCTTCTCCGAGAAACATGACTCTACTTTTTCTTAAGACGATGCAGGTAGCAGTTTTTGACTGATGACCACCATCTGGCCGTCAGAAGATTAAGCAAAAAGACAGTTTGATTAGTCAAAGGCGAACAATCCTGCCTCAAAGGTGTAGAAAAAGTGAAAAAGCGTCAGGTTCCGACAGTTTTGAGCCACGACTCAAGCCGGTTCGGAGGTGGAAGCCGGAGGATGACGCTGTGGGAGCAATAGGATACATGAAAACAACGAAGGAGCGCTCGAGGAGCAGATATGAAGAGCAGATCCAGGCGATGTAGAACCGTCGAGGATGGAGACGGAAGCGGCGGTGGCCGCTACCCGAATCGCAACGAGTTGGTGCGCTTTGAGCTGGCTGCCCTCATGAAGGGCCTACAATGCGAGCGATCGGCCTTGGCGCTACACGGGTCGCACTGCCCCAGGCCGGCGGTCGAGGCCGCGAGGTCAGTTTGGCACCAGCCGTTTGCATCGCGCTGGAGGATCGCCCGGCCGAATGAGCCAAGAAGCTGGAGATCATCCAGCTGGTCGAGCAGTCGTTGTTGTCGGTACGGCACAGCACACCTTGGCGCAGCTCGGCATCCTGCGCTCCACCTTATCTATTGCTGGTACGATCGCTTCGAGCTCGCCACGCTGAAGGCCTCGAGGATCGCACCCCGGCGCGGCGGGATAAATCGTGTTTGAGCTCGCGCTCAAAGAGCTGAAGCTATCGCCTCGGGGAGTTGGCCGTCTCGTTCGTCGACCGGCAGCGCCACCTTGTTTGGGAAGCCTCGGTCTACGGCTCTTGAAGGCGCACGACCTGATTACCAGCCCTGGCGTCATCCTGATGAAGGCGGTCGACACCTTCGCCCATCCAACCGCCGCACCCAGTCAGCTCTGGCAAACCTACTTTACCTATTTGCGGGTGATCGGCTGTGGCTGGTCCTACCTGTCACTGTGCTCGATCACTTCTCGAGCTACTCTTAACTGCGGTGTGGCGTTTACTCGCCTGGAAAGGCCGGCCATACAGCAATCAGTCCAACAGGAACCCTTGCCGACGGTCGATTCGATACCAAACCAACCGCATTTTTTTGCTCGGACAGCGAACGCTCGATCCGTTGGAGATTTTAAAGGGTCACTGGAAAGGGCCGATCTGTCATTTGAATTGTTGTAACTTGGACCGAGCCGGTGCGTGGGCATGAACTTACAACCTGTGGGCCGCCCGGGGATTCGAGTACGAGGTGAAGCGATGAACGAGCGCACAGAGGTCGTGTCTTGCGGGGACACGAACGCCGGCTATTCTTTCGCCTTTACTGTCTTCACTCCAACGTATAACAGGGCTCATACCTTGCCGCGGGTGTGGGAGAGCCTTCGAAGACAAACTTTTCGAGACTTCGAGTGGATCGTCGTTGATGATGGCTCCACCGACAATACGCATGAGATCGTATCGGCATGGATCAAGGAAGCGGATTTTCCCATCCGATACTTACGACAGGCACATGGCCATAAGAAGGCGGCGTCCAACCTGGCGGTTCGTGAAGCCCGAGGCGAGCTGTTTTTGCCTCTGGATAGCGACGATGAATGCGTTCCGAACGCCCTGGAACGGTTTTGGTGGCATTGGAACAACATTCCGGCTGAGCAGCGCCTGAACTTTTCGGCGGTCACAGCTCTCTGCGCTCACGAGGATGGAACCATCGTCGGCGCTCGTTTCCCGTGTTCCGAGTGGTTCGATTCTGACTCCCTCGAAGTATTCCACAAATGGAGAGTTAAAGGAGAGAAATGGGGGTTTCAACGTACTGACATAATGCGCCAGTTTCCGTTCCCGGATCATATATCCGGTTTTGTACCCGAGGGCGTGGTGTGGTCACGAATCGCACTTGAGTACAAAACGCGGTGGGTGAACGAACCGCTGCGGATATATCATGAAAGCGCCGATGCACTCACTCGGCGGTCGACGTCGCTGAACTCCAAGAGGAGTTCAGCTCCAGGAAACGTGTTGTGGATGACATCTGTCCTCACTAACGAATGGCCCTACTTTCGCTATAATAGGCTGTGGTTTATCCGGTGCGCCATCAATTTCACTCGGTTTAATCTACATTGTAGCGAACCGGGGGTTCGCAAGGCAGGCGGCTTCAAATGGTCGGCGGGCCTGCTGATTGTAGCGATGTATCCTCTGGGCTGCCTGGCCTATCTGATTG
>Ga0209526_10000645_pt1 | contig 22859 bp, 22 predicted proteins | sample JacPinW_OM2H0_M1_FD_188566 | JGI IMG/M metagenome (GOLD analysis project Ga0209526, IMG submission 188566) | Forest soil microbial communities from Algoma, Ontario, Canada - Jack Pine, Ontario site 1_JW_OM2H0_M1 (SPAdes) (version 2) | ecosystem: Environmental > Terrestrial > Soil > Boreal... | reverse complement strand
TGCTCCTGGCGGGAGACACCACGAGATTTCAGGCCGAACAGCGCTACTTGCACGCGGATGGCTTCGCCGGCTGGGCCCTGGTCAGCATCTCGCTGATCAACGACGCCAGTGGGCGGCCACGGTATTTCGTCGTGGGGATGGATGACATCATCTCGCGTCAGAAAGTCGAGCGGCTTCGAGCCATCCCCATTACCATGACGCGCTTGCTGGCGGACGCGACTGCCTCAGCGGATGCGCCCCGAGGAATCCTGCAGAAACTCTGCGAGGATCTCGGCTGGGACGTGGGTCAGCTCTGGATCAGCGATGGCGAGGAAGATGTCCTTCGCGTTCGGGACTTCTGCAGTGCCCTCGCGCCGGAAGCCGCGAACGCCCAGGGAATCAACCCGGAGAGCAGCCTCTTTGCCGAAATCGACCTGCCCGGTCGCATTTGGAGAAGCCGCGAACCGGTGTGGGTCGTTGACCTCACCCAGGACCCCGACTTTGTCCCGTCTGCGGCTCTCCCGGCTTTGCACGGAGCCTTTGGCTTCCCAATCCTGAATGGAGGCAAGGTCACCGGGGTCGTCAACTTCTATAGCCGCGAAATCTGCCATCCCGACAGGGGCCTCCTCACGATGGTGACCGACATCGGAAGCCAGATCGGCCAATTCATCGAGAGGAAACGCGCAGAGCGAGCCCTGCAGGAGACAGCGGAGCGTACCCGAGCGGTTCTGGACAACGTTGCCGACGGGATCATGACGACCGATGAGAGCGGCATGATCGAGTTTTTCAACCGGGCGGCCCAGCGACTCTTCGGCTACCAGCTGGCCGAGGCGCACGGGCAGAATGCGAAGATGCTGATGGCGGAACCCTACCGTAGGGACTTTGTCAGCCACCTCAACAATTACTTGCGGCCGGGCAAACACCCGGTCTCGGTCTCAGGGTCGCGGGAGCTGTGGGGACAGCGAAAGGACGGGTCGACCTTCCCGATGGAATTCCGCGCGAGCGAAATGCTCCTGGACGGCGAGCGGCGCTTCGTGGGAATCCTGCACGACATATCCGAGCAGCGAGCCCAGAAGGAGGCGCTCGAATATCAGAGCCTCCACGATCCGCTGACAGGCCTTCCCAATCGATCGCTGTTCAATGACCGGTTGCGTCAGGCCATCGTCGTTGGACATCGGGAAAGGAAGTCGATGGTTCTGCTGATCATGGACATGGATCGATTCAAGGAGGTCAACGATACCCTCGGTCACCACTTCGGCGACCTCCTCCTGCAGCAGGTTGCCTTGCGGCTGGCCGCGACACTCAGGCAATCTGACACGGTTGCCCGCCTCGGTGGCGACGAGTTCGCGGTGCTGCCTGCGGCTGGGACAGACCTCAATGGCGGATCCCGGGCCGCACAGAAAATCCTACAAGCGCTCGAGCATCCCTTCGTGGTCGATGGCCGAAATATCGATGTTGGCGCCAGCATCGGTATGGCTCACTGGCCCGAACACGGCGAGGAGGCGGAGACCCTCATGCGCCATGCCGACGTCGCAATGTACGCAGCCAAACGGAGCAAGCGAGGATATGCCGTGTACGCGCCCCAGCAAGACGAGCACACGGCCGCCCACCTAGCACTGATCGGCGAATTGCGTCACGCGATCGGCCATGACGACCTGCTGCTGCACTATCAGCCAACTGTTTCTCTCGAGAGCGGCAAGGCGACCGGTGTGGAAGCACTGGTGCGCTGGCGCCACCCGAAGCACGGCGTCATCCCGCCGAGTCAGTTCATTCCGGCGGCCGAAGAGACCGAGCTGGTCCAACCGCTGGCCCGCTGGGTTCTCAATCAGGGCCTCTGCCAGCTGCGGACCTGGGTCGATATGGGAATTGAGATCGAGCTGGCGGTGAACCTGTCGGCGTGGAATCTCCACGATCCTGACTTTCCAGACATGACGGCGGATTTGCTTGGAACCTGGGGGGTCGAGCCTGGCCGGCTGAAACTTGAGATCACCGAGAGCAGCATCATGGAGCAGTCGTCCATCGATACGGTCACGCGGCTGAGCGCGCTTGGCGTAGGGCTGTCGATCGACGACTTTGGCACCGGCTACTCTTCCCTCGCGTATCTGAAACGGCTGCCGGTGAATGAGATCAAGATCGACAAGTCCTTCATCACCGCCATGATGGGAGACAGCGCGAGCGTCTCGATCGTGAGGTCCATCATCGAGCTGGGTCACAACATGGGCCTCAAGGTCGTTGCGGAAGGGGTGGAGAACCAGGAACCCTGGGACACGCTTGTGACGCTGGGCTGCGACCTGGCCCAGGGATACTACCTGTGCCCGCCAACCGCCGCGGCTGATCTAACCCGCTGGTTTCGCGAGTCCGCCTGGGGCCCTCAATTCACCCCGGTTCGCGAATCGGCCGGATAAGCTTCGAACGTCGCGATTGCGGCACCGGGTGATATTGGTTATCGGTGGGTATACATCTGTATGTGCCCCTCGCGGGTGAGGGCTGGGGCCGTCAGGCCCGCCGCATGAGGTCCGCCGCAAGCTGGACCAAGAGTTCTTAGAAGGATTCGAAAGGAACCTCTATGCCTACGACCCTGACCGATCCCAAGATCCTGGCGTCGAAGTACAACCAGGCGTTCAATGCCCACGACGAAGTGACGCTCAAGTCGCTGTTCGCCGACAATGCCCGATTCATCGCCCCGGGCGACGTTCGGCTGGTCGGCCGCGACGCCATCGCCGGCTACACGAACAGCTGGATGAAGGCCCTGCCGGATGCGAAGATCACGGTCACGCACGAGATCGTGAGCGGCCCCTGGGTCGTCCAGGAGTTCACCTTCGACGGCACCCACAAGGCGGCGCTGACCGGACCGATGGGGACCATCCAGGCCACCAACCGCAAGGTCTCAGGCCAGTGCGTCTCGATCACCCGGTACGACAATGATCTCGCCGTCGAGACCCGGCTCTACTTCGACGTCGTCCAGCTGCTGACCCAGCTCGGCGTCATGCCGGTTGCCTCGAAGAACTGACCGAATTCGGACCCTGACCGAAAGAGCGGCGCCGCTGAGGCACCGCTCTTTTTTTCGTCGGCCGCCGGAGAGACTAGGACTAGCGGCCGGTCAGTGTCATCCGCGCGAGCGCGCCTTCCAGCGACGATGGGTCGAGGCCGTGCTCGAGCCAACTCCCAGGCCGATCATCAACGGAAATCACCGGGTGGGCCGGCCCGCTGCCGGCCTGCGTCGCTTCGATTGCGCCCGCGATCTCGGCCAGGTCGGCCGGCTCGAGCGTCAGGTTCCCGGCGGCGATCCAACCGTCCACCTGCTGTGGTGAACGCCCGCCGACGATCGCGCCGCTGACCCCCGGCCAGCTCAGCGTCCAGGCGACCGCGACCGCCGCCACCGAGACGCCGTGTCGCGCGGCGATCGGCCGCAGGGCATCGCGAAGCGCGAGGTTGCGGCTGAGGGACGGCTCCCGGAATTCAGGGCTGCGGCGGCGCCAGTCCTCGCCCGCCATGCGCTCGAGCCGTTCGCGGCCGAAGCCGTCGGTCAGGATTCCCGATTGCATCGGGCTGTAGACGATCACGCCGGTGCCGTGCGCAGCACTCCACGGAATGACATCCGCGGCCGACTGGCGATGGATCAACGAGAACGGTGGTTGAAGCGAATCGACGTGGCGTAGCTGCTCAGCCCGCTGGAGCAGTTCCACGGTGAAGTTGGAGACTCCACCGGCACGCACCTTGCCTTCCTGGATTAGGCGCGACATCTCGCCCCACGACTCTTCCACCGGCGTTCCGATGGCGTCCGGCCAGTGGAACTGATACAGGTCGATACGCTCGACGCCCAGCCGGCGGAGGGAGGCCTCGACTTCTTTACGGATCGATTCCGGCCGCAGATTCCGCTGCGGCTCCGCAAAGGGACGCAACGGGTCCGGGACCTGGCCGCCCTTGGTGAAGACGTAGGGACGCTCGGCGGCGGGCAGGTCGCGCAGCGCCCGTCCCACCACCTCCTCGGAATGCCCCAGGCCGTAAATGGCCGCGGTGTCGACCCAGTTGATGCCGCGCCTGACCGCGTGCGTAATGGCCGCCACCGAATCGGCGTCGTCCTGACTGCCCCAGCCGTAGGCCCACCCTCCGCCGCCGATGGCCCATGCGCCGAAGCCGACTTGCGTGATCTGCAGACTGCTCGTTCCGAGCGGACGTGTCAGCAGCCTCATGATGCAACCTCGGCCGCCGGTACCTGGACCGGCTGCGTCCGACGAGAGAACGGGAATGCCTGATCACCCCGCAACCAGAGGTAGACGAGCGGCACCAACCCGATGATCGAAATGACGACGTATCCGCTGATGCCACCGATCAAGTCGAACGCCGCGTGCATGATGGAAACGCCAAGATAGGCGACCAGCACGCTCCAGGTCAGGCGCAGGTGACCCTTGCGCGCGGCGTGAAAGATCACGCCACCGAGAATCGCCGACCAGAGGCCATGACCAAACGGGGCGAGGACGCCTCGAACGAGCTCCGTGAAGACGACCGATGACAACGAAAGGACGAGTTGATGTCCCTGGACGACAAAGAGCGAGGCCAGCGCGTAGCCGCTGCTCTCGAGCGCGGCGAAGCCAAAGCCGACGGCGGCTCCGAGGGCGATGCCATCACGCGTGACGTAGGAGCGCAGACCCAAGGCGAGGAGGACGATCGCCGCGCCCTTCACGAATTCCTCGATGAGGCCGACCTTCAGGTCGCCGATTCGGCCGGCGCCGTACACCAGCCAGAATTCGAGGACCGACGCGGCCACCAGCCCGATGACCCCCGCCACGAGGAAGGCGGTCATGATGCGCCGCGGCGATAGCGCGGGACTCGGATCGTGATCCAGGTACCAGACAACGGCGGTGACCGGCACCAGGAAGCTTCCCAGCAGCACGACGGTCGGTAGGACAATGATGTCCCCGGTCAGGAGCACCGAACCGATGGCTCCGGCCCAGAGTGCCAGTCCGATCAGCAGGACGCCCCACCAGCGCGGTGCCCAGCGCTGTCCCTGGAGCTCCTTGATTCCGTGGTTCGTTATCAATTTCATCGTCAACTCCACCTCCTGGAATTTCGCGCGCGTCGCGATCCGACCGCATCATCGCGTAGCCGAGCCCGCCGGAGCATCACCCTGAGGGGCAAGCCGGGTACCCTACTTCCGGGGGACCGCAAAGAAGCCCTAGGCTAGGGGCGTGGTCCGGGTGCTGATCGCCGACGATCACGGGGTGGTTCGGCAGGGTCTTCGCATGTTTCTGGCACTCGATCCCGAGATCGAGATCGTCGGTGAGGCAAAGACCGGTGAAGAAACGCTCGAACTGGCCCGTCAGCTACGCCCGGAAGTCGTCCTCATGGATCTCTTGATGCCAGGCATGGGCGGTGTCGCCGCGACCCAAAAGATCCGTCAAGAGATGCCCGAGGTCGAGGTGATCGCGCTGACCAGCGTGCTGGACGACGAAGCGGTGACCGGCGCGGTCCGCGCGGGCGCCATCGGCTACCTGCTGAAGAACACGGATGCCGACGAGCTCCGCCGGGCGATCAAGGCGGCCGCCGCCGGCCAGGTGCATCTGTCACCGGAGGCGGCCGCCCGCCTGGTTCGTGAGGTGCGGATCCCGGGGAGCCCCGAAGCACTGACCGAACGCGAAACCGCCGTGCTTCGACTCGTCGCCAAGGGACAGGCGAACAAGCAGGTGGCAAAAGAGCTGGGGATCGGAGAGCAAACGGTGAAGTCCCACGTGAGCAGGATCCTGGGCAAGCTCCAGCTTCAAAGCCGTACCCAGGCCGCCCTCTATGCGGTGGAGCGGGGCCTGGTGAGCGCGAGTGACCTCGGCCGGGACTGAGCCGATGGGCGATGAAATCCTTCGCGCCCTGCTGGAGGTCGTCCCTGCCCCGCTCCTTATTGTGGACGCCTTGCGACAGTTCCTCTATGTCAACCCGGCCGCCTGCGAACTATTCGGCCGTCGACCCGAGGACTTGTTGGGGATGGACCTGGCAGACTGCATCGTCCCGCGCGAGCGTGACGAGATCACCTCCTACCTCCGCTCCGGCATCCCGCACGAACCGGCGCGCAGAAGCATGCGGGTGTTACGGCCCGACGGGCTCGAGCGCGACGTGATTTTCTCCCACACGACCTTCGAATTTGGGAAGCAGCTCCTGTGGGCCGGCGTCGTCGAGGACGTGACCGAGACCCGACGGGTGCGACGCGAAGCGGTCGCCCTCGCCGAGGCAGCGGCTAGCCTGGCGGCGACCCGGTCACTCGACGCGACACTGGACGCGCTGGCCCAAAGCGTGGTGGAGACCACCAGCGCGGTCGCCTGCGGCGTCTACCTCCTCCAGGAGGATGGCGGCCTACGGACGGCAGGGACGTTCGGTCTGCCCAAGGGCTACGTCGAGGCGATCGACGCGGCGGGCCGGCTGGGCGCTCCCCGCGACGCCATCAGGGCGATCGAGGCGAAAGCGACGGTGATCGACGCCGACGTCATCCGCCGCCGGCTTGCCGATCCGCGCTTTGCGCCCGTCCATCATTTGATCCGCGACGAGCCATGGGACATCGTGGTGGCGCTGCCATTGATTCATCAGAACAACCCGATCGGGGCCCTGAATGCGTACTTTCCGTCAGGCCGGCCGCCGCCCGAGATCGAGATGTCGTTCCTTCGGGCGATGGCCGACCAGGCAGCGTCCGCGGTCGAGTACGCACGCCTCCTCCAGGCGTCGCGAGAGAAAGTTGCGCTTGAGGAGCGGCAGCGATTGGCTCGGGACCTGCACGACTCGGTCTCGCAGGCCGTCTACGGCATCGCGCTGGGTGCGCGGTCCGCCCAGGAGCTGCTATCGGAGGAGCCCGCGCAGCTCCGAGAGCCGCTGGAGTACATTCTCCGCCTGTCAGAAGCGGCTCTCGCGGAAATGCGGGCGCTGATCTTCGAGTTGCGGCCCGAGGCTCTCGAGCGGGAGGGGCTCGCGGGCGCGCTCAAGCACCACACCGCCGTGTTGCGCGCGCGGCACGGCATCGAGGTGCAGGAATCACTCGAGACCGAACCAGAGATGAGCTGGGAAAGCAAGCAGGCTCTGTACCGTATCGCCCAGGAGGCGCTGCACAATGCCGGCCGCCATGCCCGTGCCAAGCGCGTTGGCATCTCACTTGGCCAAGACGATTCCCAGATCCAGCTGGAGGTCTGGGACGACGGCGTGGGCTTTGACCCGCGAGATGCACCGCCGGGACATTTCGGCTTAAACACCATGCGGGAGCGCGCGGACGAACTCGGCGGCCGGCTGGAGATCGAGAGCACACCCAGGGCCGGAACCCGAGTGCGAGCCATCATCCCGGCACGCCAACCCACGATCGCGTAACCGGTCCGCTCGCGGCCGCGCGGCGATTTTAGGAAACGAGGTGCCTCGGTTCATGGAGGGTTCAGGTCGCCGCCATAGGCTGGTCCCATGGTTCGCCGTGCGACCCGAAGGAGGTGATAGCAACATGAAAATGCCAAACATCAAGCGGACGATTCTGCTGATCGGCACCCCGGCCATCCTGGTCGCGGGCGGAGTGACCACGATGGCGGCGGCGGCGACGCCGACCACAACGCCGCCGGCCCAGGCCCAGCCATCGGCGGAGCCGTCAGGATCCGCGGCCGAAGCGGCTGAGCCGACCACCGCGGCCGAAGCCGCGGCTGAAGCCAACGAGGCGGCTCTCCCCGGCGGCGGCCATGCCGACGCGGCAGGCCAGAACGCCGACCATCAGTTCGACGGCGTCGAGTAAGCTCCCCGCCAATCCGACCGGGCGGCCTCCCCGCCCGGTCTTTTCTCACCCAAAAGTAAGGGCGTGCTGCCGCCGCTCGGGGGATGCTTCACGCGGCCACGGCCAGCATCCTTATATACGAAGCGGCGCACGGCTGGAAGTCAAGGTTTCCCTCCCTTCCCCCAGGCCCCCTCCCGTTGGGGGCCTGTTTTTTCCCCCGCTGTGAGTGGCGTCAGCCGCCGCCGTGGCCGCCGCCCAGCGGTCCCAGCGCGCCCGAGATATTGCAGAACACGTTCTTGACCTGGTTCCCGAGTACCAGAAGGACCACCATGACCACCACGCCGACCAGGACGAGAATGACCGCGTACTCGACCATGGCCTGCCCTTCCTTACTCCGGAGCAGGCCGATGAGACGGTGCGGCAAGCTGATCAGCATCGATCCAAACTTGGTCACTGGACACCCAATTCGTTAAACGACCGGTCGGACTCAACCGAAGGTCAGCGAGAGTAACCGTTCGGCGACAGTCCGTTCACGCCGACGTCACCGCGGCGTCCCATGAGTCTTCGTACCCCTGATCATTCCGGAGCTCCAGGATCAATAATTCGGACGCCTGCACAGCACGGGCCGATACAAAGCGCCGCCCGGCGGGTGCCACCGCCATCGTCGCGAAGGCCTCACCTGGTCTAAGCAGCGACGTCGATTGCCGGCCACCAGCGTCTTCGCGCACGAGGGCGACCTCGCCTTTCGAGACGATGTAGGTGCGTTCGCTGCGCCCCGCTGGGGCGATGATGATATCGCCCCCCGCCGCGACCGTCATCCGGTGCAACCTCGACGTGGCAGCGACGAGCTCTTCTTCCGAGAGCATCGGGAAGGCGCGGGCCAGATACCGGTCATAGACCTGCCGGCTCTGGTCCCAGAAAGCGATGGCCAGCGGCACCACCTCGAGGTAGTTGTATGCGAAGTGCAGGTACGGACGGTCCAGGGGCCATCCGAGAATCCCGCCCTTGCCCAGAATGCCGGCGGCGCCTCCCGCTGCCCAGAAGTCCGGATGGAACACGTAAAGCCAGTAAAGGTAGAAGTGCTCGACCATGTGGATGCTGGCGGCGATGAAGGCCACCCACAGCCACGGATTGCGCGACCCCAGTCGATAGAGGAGGACGGCGACGCCCACCCAGACCCCAATATTCCAGTAGAAGTGCACGACCTCGCTGTCCAGCACTCCAAAGACCCCGTGCGATTGCGCGAGGTTGCCGTGATTGAGGAATAGCTGGACGAGCTCGGCCGTGTGCTCCATCATGTGTCCGAGCTGCCAGAGCGTTAGGGCGCCGAAGAATCCGTAGAGGCCATAGTGCCTGGTCTGCGAGGTGGTGTCGACCCACCAGATCGGAAACCAGGGCAGCAGGATCGCCAACGCGATTCCCCATAGCGGCAGCCCTTCGATGAGCCCGGCGAGACCGAGCGCGAGCGAGAGCGAAACCGACAGCAGGACACCGCGCAGCGGAAGATGGTGGAGTCGCCAGACCTGGAGGGCAGCGACGGTGGGCCGGTTCACTTCCGCCGCCGCCATGCACGCAGGGATAGCCACGCCGTTACTGCCGTCGCGATGGCAACCGTCGCGGCGGCGACCACTGCGACCCGCCAGTAGTAGATCGCGTCAGCGTGAGCCAGGCTCGGGCCAGCGATCGGGACGGTAACCTGCAGATAGACCACAACCCCCGCCACCAGGCCGGTGAGCACGGCCAGCCCGGTCATCCTTCTCAGTCCGAACGGGTGCCGCCTCTTGCTGAGGAGCGTTTCTGATCGAAGCCTCACGTTCCGTAAGACGTGATGGCAAACGCGGACTTGCCTTTGCGGCTACCCTCTGGGGAGACGATGCTTCGCACGCGGCTCGCTCCTCTTCTCGTGTGGATCCTGGGCGTCTGCTCAGCCTGTGGACCCGCGGCGGCGCCATCGCCGCCATCCTCGCCCAGCCCATCCACGACGCCGACCGCGACTCCACCGGTTGCCTGCGCCGACCGCGTCTTTGCGGCGATGACGCCCGATCAGCGGATCGGTCAACTCTTCGAGCTCGGCCTGGCCGGCGACCGGCTGGGGCCCACCGAAATCACCATGATCCAGACCGATCACATCGGCTCCGTCTGGTTTGTCGATCGGAGCTCCGCCGGAGTTGCCGGGATCCAGGCAGTGGCGTCGGCCGTGCAGGCACAGGTCTCCGGCGAGTCGACCGCCAACGTGCGCTTTTTCATCGCCGCCAACCAGGAGGGCGGCGTGATCCAGGCCATGCAGGGCGCTGGCTTCTCGTCGATTCCGGCGGCGGTCGTACAGGGCACGTGGGACCCGACGGTGCTGCAGAGCCGGGCCGCCACCTGGGGCCAGGAGCTTCACGCGGCCGGCATCAACCTGAACTTCGCCCCGGTGATGGATGTGGTCCCGCCCGGAACCGATTCGCAGAACCAGCCGATCGGCGCGCTGCAGCGCGAGTATGGCCATGACCCGACAACCGCCGGCAGTCATGGGACCGCGTTTCTCCGCGGGATGCGCCAATCCGGTGTCGCGGTCACCCTCAAACACTTTCCCGGCCTCGGTCGGGTGGCGGGCAACACCGACTTCACGACCGCGACCGACACCGTGACGACCTCCTCCGACCCATATCTGCAGTCGTTCAGCCAGGGGATCGCAGCGAATGCGGACTTCGTCATGATCGCGCTGGCCAAATACACGCGGATCGATCCGAACCACCTGGCCGCCTTCTCCTCGATCGTGATGACCGACATGCTGCGCGGGTCGTTGGGCTTTCGCGGCGTGATCATTTCGGACGACCTGGGTGACACCGCGGCGGTGGCCAGCATCCCACCGGCGACGCGCGCGATCGACTTCCTGTCGGCGGGCGGCGACATGATCATCTCGAAAACGTCGGCGCCGGCCGATGCCATGGTGCTGGCGATCCGGTCGCACGCGTTGGCCGACCCGAGTTTTCGTCAGCGGGTGAACGACGCGGCCCTTCGGATTCTCCAGGCCAAGCAGACCTGGAATCTCCTTCCCTGCTGAGCTAAGGAGTTGTCAGGGCCGTTTCGACCGAGCGCTGAGTCTCCGCGACGCCTCCCGCGACGCCTTCGCTTTTGCCGCGGCACGCTCGCGTTCCTTCTCCGCCTGCCTCGCCTTCTCGTGCGCCCGCTCGGCATCCGCCGCCGTTCGGTCGGCTTCTTCGCGCAGCCGGTGTGCGGTTTGCTCCGCCTGAACCGCTGCCTGCTCGTCCAACTTCGCGGTGCGCAGGGCGTGCTCCAGCTCGATCCGCTTCTCCGTGTTGGCAGACTCCCGGGCGGCCGCGGGCGCCTCCCGCGCGCCGTCCGCCTTCGCCGGAGTTGCGTCGCGGCCGCCGCCACCACCCAGGGCAAACGCCGCGGTCAGCATGTCCTCGCCCGCCTGTGGCTCGGCGACCAGCGCGCCGCGCTGCAACCGATCCCACGTCTCTCCGCCCGAGACCGCGCCCAGTCGTAGCATCTCCTGCACACGTCGCATGGTCGCCTCATCGGCCGCGTGCCCGTCGGCCCGAAGAATCTCACCGACCGCTCGGACCGCAGCGTCGAGCTCGCGCTGCAATCCATCGGATGCCGATCGCAACTCCGGGGCCGCATTCTTTCGACCGGCGACCGCACCCGACTGGGCTTGCACCACCGCCTCTCCCGCGCGCCGCAGTCGCTCCAGCGCGGCTTTGTTCCGCGGCGCCAGCTGATTCACCGCCCAGACCGCGACCGGGGGCTTCTTCAAGGCGGCGACCCCGGCCGCCGCGTCGCGCTGCCCGGCTTGCTTCAGCGCCTTTGCCTTTGCATTGCGCCGCTCGGTAAAGGTGTTCAGCGGACCCGCCAGCAGGTCCGCAACCACATCATCCCGGCTCATCTCTAAAGAGCTTATCGGGGTGGCGGCAAGGACACCAACGCGGCGGCCACGGCGACGACGAGGGCTACCACGCCGAACTCGATCCGGCGGCGACCGAGGACGGCCATGGCCAGGGCGACGGCGACGAGCGAGATCTTGACGGCCACCGCCCACCCGTATTGAGTGGTCAGCAGCGCGGTCGGGAATCCGATGTGGGCGAGGGCGAGGAGCAGCCCACTCGCCACGCTGACCCCAAACCCCCACGCGGCATAGGGTGCGAAGCGACGATCCGGTGCGTAGAGGAAGGCGGCGAGCCCACCGACCCAGAGTCCCATCGCGGCCACGTGAAAGGCGTCGAGTAACACGCCGGCACCGGGTAGGCCGGGAATGGCATGCCCGCTGGCGCCATCGATCAGCGCCATGACCAGGCCCAGGCCGATCACCGGCCAGAGCGTTTCGACGGCGAGCAGGGCCCAGACGAGAAGGGCGATCGCCAACCGCAGCCCCAGCAAGCGCCCGAAGCCCGAGCCCAACACCGCGATGGCGGTGTCGCCGTCGAACGACAAGCTGGCGAGTTGCGCGACCAGCGCGACGGGTTCAGCGCTGATCAACAGACCGAGGCCGGCGACCACCAGCCGGCGAAGGCGCGGCTCCCGCCGGGTGATCACCTGGTACGTGATGGTCCCGAAGGTCAGCGCTAGGCCCAGGAAATGCATCCAGCGGGCCAGCGCCTGGAGGACGAACCCAAGCGGCGTCGCAGTCCCGATCGCCCCGCCACTGAGCAACGGCGAATACGGATTGGAACTGGGCTGGCCGACTACGAAGCGGAACGCCCCTCGCGATGCGTGGGTGTCGGCGGCGAGAACCTGCCAGGTCACGACATAGGTCCCGATCTCCGAGCCGCTGATGGGGGCCGTCAGTAGGTGGCCGACGGGGCGAGCCGGGCCGGCGACCTGATGGCCGGCGGGACTGAAGACCTTGATCCCTTTTCCGGCTGGCGTGACCCCCTCGGTGAAGATCAACGCGACGGTCGCCGGCGTGGCGGTGAGGATCGAATCCGGGGACGGGTCTGAGTCAAGCAACAGCGCATGGGCCGACACGGTTCGCGGGGCGAGGGCCAGGGCTATAGCCACGCCGACGACCAGGAGCCGCCGGCCCAAGCTCAGATGTAGGCGGCCGCCTCAGCCGGCGCGGGCAATCCCGGTCCCTCCGCCGGGCGAGTGCGCACGATTCGAAGCACCAGGCCGGCCGCGATCAGGCAAAGCAGCCCGGAGCTCATGAAGGCCAGCTGGTAGTCGCCGAAGAAGGTCCGGACGGCACCCGCCGCGAAGGCGATCGAGGCTGCGCCCAGCTGGTGAGCCGCGAAGATCCATCCGTAGACGATGGTGAAGTTCTGCTGCCCGAAGAGCTTGCGAGCCAGCTGCACCGTGGGCGGTACGGTCGCGACCCAGTCGAGGCCGTAGAACACGATAAACAGGATGAGCCCGAAGTACGCGGTACCGAAGGCATAGGGCAGGAACAGGAGCGAAAGGCCGCGCAGGCCGTAATACCAGAACAGCAACCAGCGGCTGTCGAAGCGGTCGGTAAGGACCCCGGACACCAGCGTCCCGATCACGTCGAAGATGCCGATCACCGCGAGCAGGCTGGCCGCGGTCACCTCGGCCATTCCGTGATCCATCGAGGCCGGGATCAGGTGCGTGCCGATCAGGCCGTTGGTGGATGCCCCGCAGATGAAGAAGCTGCCGGCGAGCAGCCAGAAATCGCGCGAGCAGACGCCAAGCCTAAGCCCCCGAAAGGCGTTCAGGATCGGATTGCCCACCGCCAGCGGCCCGGTGTCCGCCTCAGTTGCCCCGTAGGCGCGGAGGCCGACGTCGGCCGGGCGGTTGCGGAGGAACAGCGCCACGATCGGCACGACCGCGAGCGCCGCCAATCCGACCGCGATCGCCGCAGTGCGCCAGCCGCGGTTCTGCGCCAGCAACCCGAGGAAGGGCAGGAAGATGAGCTGGCCGGTTGCGCCCGCCGCGGTGAGCGCGCCGAGCACCAGTCCACGACGTTGCACGAACCAACGGTTGGCGACGGTGGCGGCCAGCACCGACGCCATGCATCCCGTGCCGAGGCCCACTACGACGCCCCATAGAAGGTAGAGCTGCCAGGGCGCCGTCATCAGCGTGGTTAAAAGCGCGCCGGTCGCCACCGTGCTCAGGGCGCCGACCGTTACCGCCCGGACGCCGAACCGGTTCATGAGCGCCGCCGCGAATGGTCCTGTGAGCCCAAACAAGAGGAGGTTGATGAAGACGGCAAACGAGATGACCGCCCGGTTCCAGCCGAATTCGTTTTGCAGCGGAACGATCAAGATGCCCGGCGTCGCCCGAAATCCCGCAGCCCCCATGAGGGCCACGAACGTGACCGCGGCGACGATCCAGGCGTAGTGGAGGCGGCGGGTCCCTGCAATCAAGGCCACGATTCAGGCAGTATACTTCACGTTACAAAGGATTGGCTTCTAAAAGCGAAGTAAGCAAGCCCACGCCACCGGCCGCCGAGCACGGCCGTCGGTACGACCAGCTCTGCCCGCTGGCACTGGCGCTCGACGTGGTCGGTGAGCGGTGGACGCAGCTGCTGCTTCGTGAACTCTTCGCCGGGCCAAAGCGGTTCACTGATCTGCTCGACGGCCTGCCTGGAATCGGCACAGCCATCCTGTCCGAACGACTCCGGCAGCTCGAACACCATGGCCTGGTCAGCCGGCGACGCCTCGGCCCGCCGGCTCCCGCCGCCGTCTACCAATTGACGGCGCGCGGCACGGCGATCGATCCAGTGCTGACCGGACTCGCCCAGTGGGGAGCCGTCTACCTCGCCGGACAGGGCAACCTCACATCCCGGGGACGCTGGCTCCTCCAGGGGCTCGCTGCCACCGCACCGCCATCCCGAGGGCTCGAGCCGGTGACCAACTTCATCCTCGACGGCGAGCAGTGCCACCTCCTGGTCGCCGGTGGTCGGATGGTGGCCCGCGATGGTCTTCGTCAGGACGCCCGGCTCACGATCCGGGGCAAAACGAAAGACCTCTACGCGCTGGCGACCTCACGCGCAACGCCGGCCGCGGCGCCGCGGCATTTCGTGGTGGAGGGCGATCGGCGTTCCGCCGAACGGCTGCTGGCTCACCTGGCGCAAGGGGTGCATCGAGCCGCCGCATGAACGACCAACCCAGCGGGACGGCCGGCGACGCCACACCGTCGCAGCATCGACTTCCCAGCTTTGAGAGTCCGAGCGCGTTCTTGCGTGCTCTCGGAATGACCTTCGAGTCGGTCGAGCCCGATCGAGTTGTGGCCTGGCTGGAGCTCGGCCGGGACCATCACACGCCGTGGGGCGTGGTGCACGGTGGCGCCTACACCACGGCCATCGAGAGCGCCGCCAGCGTCGGAGCTTCGGCAGCCGTCCTCGAACGTGGCCAGTTCGCGGTCGGCGTCAACAACACCACCGACTTCCTGCGCCCATTTGTCCGCGGTCGGGCTCGCGTCGAAGCCGAGCCAATCCACCAGGGAACCACCCAACAGCTCTGGCAAGTGGTGATCTCGCGGGCCGATGACGGCAAGGTCCTCGCCCGAGGGCAGGTTCGGCTCCAAAACGTGGCGCTACGCTCCACTTGAGGTGCGCGATCTGAGCCTGTCGATTACGGTCGAACCGTTTGACTCGGACGACGCGCGACGATTGATCGCGGCGCTGGACGCCGGCCTGAGCGAGCTGTATCCGCCCGAGCAGCGCTTCGGGCCGAACCTCAAAGCGGAACATCTCGAAAACGGTCGCGGCACTTTTGTGGTGGCGCGCGATGGGGATCGGGCGATCGGCTGTGGCGCCATCCGGCTCATCGACCGGACGACCGCCGAGGCGAAGCGGATGTACGTCGAGCCCGATCAGCGCGGCAAGGGCGTCGGGTGGGCCGTGCTGACGAGCCTCGAGGCGGCCGCCCGGCAGCTGGGTGTGCAGCGCCTCGTCCTGGAGACGGGCGTTCACCAGGAGGCGGCGATCGCCCTCTATCGCCGCGCCGGCTTTACTGAGATCGACTGTTGGGGCGAGTACGCCTCCTCGCCCACCAGCATCTGCTTCGAGAAGAACCTCTAAGCGGTTAGTGCAGCGCCGGCTCGCGCTCGCCGGACCGTCGCGTCGGAACCGCTGCTGCTGTCGGTTTCTGCGCGGCGGCGGCGGGCAGGGTAAACGAACCCATCACACCGTGACCGGTGGCGGCGAGCATGAGCGGGTCCTTCCACCAATCGTCATCCGCGGGATGGCAGACGAACTTGTCAACCAGTTTGGTGACGTCGTCGACCGCCGCCCTATCGTCTGGCTTTTCCCAGGCAGCGATCATGGCTTTGCCGATCTCCCGGTCGGCGACGACGGCAAGCGAGCGCGAGACGCCGTATAGAGGATGATCGGTGTCGTCCTTGGCCAGCTGGGAGTGATTTGGGAGCGGATCGCCGGCGGCGCGATCGGCCTGCATCGCCTTTCTGGTCTCGCGGTCTTTGATGGCCTCGTCGCTGGGAGCGTGCCAGCCAGCGGCCGCCCCCGACTTCACGCCGGTGGCGCCCCCGCCGGCCGCGCCTTTGATACCGGTTGCGACCTTACCGATGCCGTGCCCCTGGCTCCAGCCCTGGGCTGCTCCCCGACCGGCGCCCGTCACTCCACTCACGACGCCGGCTCCCACAGCAGCCCCCGCCTGGACCCCGGTCTGGACGGCCTTGGCAGCCACGATCAGCGCGTCGACCGCGGCCACGACGGCGGTTAGCGCGGCGCCGGCGATGGCGGCAGTGATCACGCCGCCTGCCACACGACCGGCGGCGCCCAGTCCCTTGCGACCGAGCTCACTGCCCTCGTGCCAGCCCGCGACGGCGCCAGACTTTGTCCCGTGAAACAGGCCGCCAAAGAAGCCTTTGGCTCCAGTCCATAACTTCTTGACGCCGTGTCCCTCGTGCCAGCCTTTGGCAGCACCGCGGCCGGCGCCGACCACGCCTCCGCCAACCGCGCCGATCGGTGCTCCCAGCACCCCGCCGGCGTATTTGCCAACCGTTCCCAGGGCGCGCTCACCGGCCTCGCCTCCCTTGACCCAACCCATCCGAACGGCGCCCAGGATGGCCGCCTTCTGCAACGCGCCCGTCTTGATCTCAGACTCGAGCACCTCCAGCATGCTGACCGCGTTGTTGCCCACCTTGCGGACGGAGCCGCTAAAGATCTGCGCCCGGCGTTGATGGAGCGCGATTCCCCCCGAAGGGTCGTAGTCGAGGTCCTTCGCGCGCCCGGCAATTCCCTTGTAGAGCGGGCTGGTTGCGGGCAACGCATGGTCGCGCACCAGCATGTAGACGGCGGCATCGACGAAGTTGGAGTGGCTGAAGTAGTCCTCGACGGCGTGGAGCCCGTTTCCGATGGCGGCCATCGACGCGGGGTCACCGCGCCGGTGGGTGGCGGCGAAGCGGAGCTCGCGTTTGCTGTGCTCTTTGCCCATTTCTATATAGGTCGGCAGATGTGAGGCCCTTGCTCGATCCTCGATCGCCTGCTTGAACCCGGGCTGGTGCTCTTCCTTGACCCATAGCCGCTGAGCGTCGGAGAGAGCCGCCTCCTCCTTCTTATCCATGGCGGGTAGTCCGGCCTCGCCGGCACCCTTGGCGATTTCGGACTTCGTCAGGCCAGTGGTCGGCCGGTCCAGGTGCTCGGAGGGAAGGTAGCCGCCAATCTCCTCCGCGGACAGCTCGCGATTGAACTCGCCCATCGCAAGCAGATTCAACACGACCAGCATCTTGGGGTCGTGCGCGTTTCCGATCTGGGAGAAGTCTCGCATCCAGTTGCCGAAGTAAACCGAGCCGATCTCTCCCTCGGTCATCGTGCCGCCGAAGCCAGCCTGGTGAAGGGCTTCCGCCTCGATGCCACCGTGGCCGGGCTCTCCCGCCTGGTAGCGCTGCACGCTCGGCGTTGCCTGCGCGGCCTTGTCCGGGGCTGGCATTTCACGCGCGCCGTCTGGTGCTGCGGCCACGGCACCGGACTGAACGGCCCGGGTGACGGCCGCGTTGCCGGCCATGCGCTGCAGCGTCAGGAGGTGGTCATGGAGTGTAGAGAGTGAAGGCGTCGCTTCGGAGGCCGCTCGCGGGGCGGGACGTGCGCGCTGAGGACCCGTCCCCTGGTGTTCACGTCCAGGTTGCCCCATGGTTTTGGTACGAGCAAACCGCGATTGCTCAGAGGGGTCAAGAGGGCACCGGCTAAGACTTTAGGAAGACCCGCTTGCCCCAAAGGGCACGGCCTCAGACGCCCGGCGTCTAGGCAAATTCACGTCCTTGATCTACGGCAACTTGCCGCCGCTAACCCAACGTTGGAAGACCTCGATTTGCTGAGGCTTCCACGCGCCATCACAAGGCATGGTACCGGCCTGCAGACGCTTAAGGATTCGGTCCGCGTGCGCGCTCACGTCCCCGTAGGACCCGAGGTCGAAGTGCATCCGCATCGATTGACGATCTTTTGGGCGAAAGAGCGGTTCGATCTGAGTGGCGAACCGGACGGGTTCATCGGCTCTCGGCGTGCTCACTGTCGAATCCTAGCTCGTTACGCCAGGAGTGCCCGCACTCGGGGGACCACCTGGGTGCCGTACAGCTCGATGTTTCTCATAAGAGCTTCGTGCGACAGGCCACCCATGCCATATTTCAAGTCGAAACGGCTGGCGCCCAGAGCGGTGAGATTGGCCGCGATCTTCTGCGCGACGGTTTCTGGTGATCCGACGTAGAGTGCGCCCCGTGGCCCAACTTCGTTCATGAAGGACTCCTTGGTCGGGATGGCGAATCCGCGGGTCTCGGCGACGTGAGTGATGACCTGCAGGTAGCGCGGCCAGAAGTCTTCTCGGGCCTTCTCGTCAGTCTCGGCAACGTGACCGGGCGAGTGCACTCCGACGGGTAGTGGCGGCTGGCCGAATCGGTCCAACGCCTGTTGGAACAACCGGGAGAAGGGTATGAAGCGCGCCGGTGACCCGCCGATAATTGCCAGCATCAACCCGAATCCATAATGTGCCGCGCGGACGACGGACTGGGGGCTGCCGCCGACGCCGATCCATGCCGGAAAGGCCCCGAATTCCGTGTGCGGCACGACATCCTGACTGCTGAGCGGCGCGCGCGTTTTGCCATGCCAGGTGACAGGTCCGCCCTTGCGTAGTTCGGCAAACAGGTTGACCTTCTCTTCGAAGAGGTCCTCGTAATCGGCAAGGTCGTACCCAAAGAGAGGGAACGAGTCGATGCTCGAACCTCGTCCGAGGATTACCTCCGCCCGCCCGTTGGAGATCGCGTTGAGCGTGGAGTAGCGCTGAAACACTCTGACGGGATCATCCGAGCTCAGTACCGTGACGGCCGAACCGACGCGGATTCGGGAGGTGCGCGCCGCGATCGCGGCCAGCACCACGTCGGCCGCCGGCATCGGGAAGTCATCGGTGTGGTGTTCGCCGATCCCGATGAAATCCACGCCCACCTGGTCAGCAAGAACACCTTGCTCGACGACATTCCGGATCGTTTGGGCATGCGAGAGTGGATGGTCGTTCGCGTCGTGGGTGACGTCGCCGAAGGTGTCGAGGCCGAACTCGAGGGGGAACTGCATCTATGCCGCTTTGGCGCGAATGGCCATGTCGAACGCGGATCGGCGCAGCAAGGCGCCGAAGACCGGGCCGCCTGGTTCGAGCAGGCGGCCGGCGCTCAAGCCGCCCAGCCGGACCGTGTCGTAGCCAATGCGATCGATGACGTCATCTACGACTTGCGCCGCCCCTGAGTCGTCGCTGGCGACACCTATGGCGCGTCGTTCCGGCGAGCCCGCAGGTCGGCGGGCGTCTTCTAAGTCGTGGTAACCGATGTGGTTCAGGGTCTTGACGACAGTCGACCTGGCGAGCCGACGCTGAACGATCTCACTGGTTGAGTAATGGCGATCTTGGAACATCTCCTGAACGCCATCGGCTGGCGGCCAGTAGTTCATTGCGTCAATCACAATTTTTCCGCGCACCACCGCAGGGTCGAAGGTCGCGAACCTGTGGAGAGGCATGGCCAGAACCACGATGTCGGCGTCTTTGACGGCATCCCGTGCCCATCGCGGCTTGGCCCCGGGTGTCATCACCTCGGTAATGAGTGCGATCTTCTCGGGGCTGTCGGAAGCCGAAATCGTCACCTGGAAGCCCGCGTCGATTGCGATTCTCGCGATCACTGGCCCAACATGCCCCGCACCAAGCACGGCGATACGCGGCAACCGTATGGGCGACAATGCTGCGCCAGTCATGTTCGATCACCCCCGGCACGAGCAATCAAACCCGGGTGGAGATGGCTCTGCAGCGCCTGGAGGACTTGGGCGAGCGCCTCGAACTGTTCAGGCGTCAGTGCATCAGCGAAGTGTTTCTTTATGGCCCGCATGTGGGGCGCAGTCGCCCGCCTGAAGATCCGTGCCCCGTCCCGAGTGAGGGAAACCTCAGCACCTCGGCTGTCGGTGGCGCAGTCGTCGCGGCGGATCAGACGCCGCTGCTCCATCCGTCTGAGCTGATGGGATAGCCGGCTTCGCTCCCAATCGATGATGCTCGCCAACTCGGATGAGCGGAGCCGCCTGCCGTCTGCTTCGCTTAACGCGAGAAGCACCTGATAGTCGGCTGGTGAAAGGCGCGACTCCTGCAACTCGGCACCAAGAATTCTCCGGAGCTCGCTGGTGGTGTCAAGGAGCGACCGCCAAACCGCGCGCTCCGATGACGTGATGCGCCGCCGCGTTCCCGAATTAGCCGCCACGATCGCTCTCTCGCTAGCTGCCTGGGACGCACCCGTTATTGACACATCAACAGCCTACCCAGATGATTGACACATCAACCACTTCACCCGTTCGGCGACCTCCGTTACGTCGGAATCGCCCGCGGGACAGCGGATGTCGTTCGCACTTTCACGAAGCGTTGTCGCTTCCTCGCGGGATCGTGCAAACTTGTTGCCGGTGCGATTGACTATGCGGCTGGCCGGATTGGCGCTGGTCGCGACCGTCGTGGTCGCCTGTGGTCAGCCGGCAAGCTCACAAAAGAGCCCGTCCCCATCTCCCGGCGCGACTGGTTCGAGCACAGCAGCATCGGCTTCGCCCAACCCAACGACTTTGGCGCCATTCCCGGTGGCCACCGATGTCACCTGTCCCGACCTGGGCCCCTTTGGGCTGAACCTGTACCTTGAACGGCCAAGCGATTACAACCGGCATGAAGCCGTGTTGTGTGTTTCGCAGCAGCTCGATCGCCCCGTCGCGCTTCATGCCCTGGACACGGCACAGACGATCGGGTTCGTCAGTAACACGGTGATTGGCTACCTCCAGCAATCCGGCAACGGGCCATCAGATGCGTCGGGCGCCATCAAAACGTTGGACCTCGCGAGTCAACAGGTGAAAACGGTTGCTACCAGCCAGTCGGGTTTTATCGGGTCGGTCGCGTGGAGTCACGATCAATCGATGGTCGCGTTTACGACGGACACCGGCGATGCTCACCATTTCTGGCTGAAGCGCGGCGCCGGCGAGGTCAAGGCGCTGACCTCCCCCATTCAGCTCTTTGGTCGGGGTGGCATTGAGGGTGACGAGGGCCTCGTGGCGTTCTCTCCCGACGATCAGTACGTCCTCTTCGTTGATACGTCGGTGTACCGCCTGCAGGTCTTTCGGACGTCCGACGGCGGCGCGGCTTACACAGCGCCCTCTGGCCAGGGAGGTTTGCGTACCATGGCCACCTGGGCGCACAAGAGCGACCAGATGTATTTCCGAAATGACAGCGGCATCTATCGCTGGGATCCGACGGCGGGAATCTCTAGTTTCGCCGCAGGCGTTCGGTGGGAGAATCCGGTCTTCTCGCCGGACGACCGCTACCTGGCGTACACGGTGTGGAATTCTGCGGGGATCGCGCACGTCGTTATTCGCGATACGACCAACAACCAGACCACGTCGTCGCCGCCATCACGCTTGTCGCAGGAATTCCTGTCGAATGTGGTCCTGCTCGAACAGGTAACCCAGCCTTGTGGAACCGAGGGCCCATGTGGCCCGTTCGCCCGAACTGGGAGCACGACCACTTTGCGAATCGATTCCGGGGCGGAAGGCCAGCTGCCCATGCCGGCCGGTTGGGGCCTTGACGCCTTCTGGCCGGGGCACTGACAGCCCGTTGCGAGCACCGGCCGTCGAGCGGTCGCCAGGTCGGCAGTCCGTCGGCGATCCCACTGGGCTCGCCGCGGCCGCCGCGCGCGGGATCGAGCTCGGCCCGGTCGAAACCGTTGCGGGCCGCGTGCACACGACCTGGATTACCGATCCCGACGGCAACCGCGTCCAGATCGGCCAGCCGGGCTGAGCCTCCCTCGCCGATACCGTAGCGAGCAACGTCAGCTTGGCGTCCTTCTCGAGCCCTGAACCCAGCCGTTGCGTCCGTAGGACGGGGCCTCGCGCTAATCCCCGGCGGTCGCGGGCCTGATCGCCTCGAGGACGGCCACGGGCGCTTGCCCCCTCAAAGCGGCGACCACGACAACGAGGCCAACGATCGCCAACGCGGCCACTGCCAGACCTGGGAGGAACACGGCAATCGGAATCAAGAGCAGCAACAGGATGATCGCCGCGATATGTGAGCGCGAGACGTGATGCCAGATCGCCAGCTTGAACAAGGCATGGCCGGCGAGGAATACGGCGGTCCCACCAAGAAGGATGGAAGCGGTGGCGACCCCGGCGGGGTGCGTCGGTTGGGCCAGGAGGAGCCGGTCGCCCGCTGCCACGGCAATGATGCCGGCGACCATCGGCACTTGCGCCCAATAAAAGGCGGACCGGGCGAGCCGGCCCGGATCAGGGGATGAAGCGAGGGCGCGGGCGGCGAAGGCCGCGCTGCGGTCGAAATAGACCCACCACATCGTAACGGTGGTGACAAAGGCGAGCAGACATGCCATGACTTCGCCGAGATGCAGGTCTCTAAAGCCGGTCAGCGAGGCACCGATGATGATGATCGACTCACCGAGCGCGATCATGACGAACGCCTGGATCCGCTCCGCGGCATGGGCTCCATCGATGTTCCATTCCCGAGTCGCGGTGCGACCCAGCCCCGGTACGTAGAAGCCGACCGCCGCGGAAAAGAGATCGATGGCGACCACGAGCGCCCAGAGCACTTCGCGGAGGTGGCCCTGCGCCAACCCACCGACGATGGCCAGCGATCCGCCGACGAGCGACCAGACGAAGAAGCGCTGGAAGTTGCGTTCGAGGGCTTCATGACGCGTGGCGTAAACGGCAAAAAGGTTGCGCCCGATCTGC
>Ga0209526_10000644_pt1 | contig 22905 bp, 22 predicted proteins | sample JacPinW_OM2H0_M1_FD_188566 | JGI IMG/M metagenome (GOLD analysis project Ga0209526, IMG submission 188566) | Forest soil microbial communities from Algoma, Ontario, Canada - Jack Pine, Ontario site 1_JW_OM2H0_M1 (SPAdes) (version 2) | ecosystem: Environmental > Terrestrial > Soil > Boreal... | reverse complement strand
TTGCTAGCATGAACTTCGATCGCGCCCCCATCGTCTAGCGGCTAGGACGTGGCCCTTTCAAGGCCAAAACGGCGGTTCGATTCCGCCTGGGGGTACCAACCAGACCGCTGTCGTCCCTGCCCCGACTCGAAGTCGCGGCTTGACACATACTATGCGGGCATATAATATGTCCGCATATCACATGGGTTGGGAGGGAAATCAAGATGTGGACCTATGAACATTCGATCGAGACCGACGCGACCCCTGACGCCATTTGGCCGCTCTATGCCGATGTTCCCTTTTGGCCGCGCTGGGATCAGGGCCTGGAGTGGGTGACGCTGAACGGCCCATTCGCCGCCGGCAGCACAGGCAGCCTGAAGGTGCCCGGTCAGGATCCGCTCCCCTTTACGCTCCTTCAGGTGCGACTGTTGGAGGGCTTCTCGGACGAGACCTACATCCCCGGTCTCGCGATCAGGTTCGACCACTCATTGGAGGTGACGGCCACCGGGAAGACCCGCATCACGCACCGCGTGATCATCGCGGGGGCCGACGCGGACGAGATGGGGCCTCAGCTTGGTCCCCAGATCACCGCCGACGTTCCCGAGGCGATGGCGTCCCTGGCGCGTCTCGCCCTGCAATCAGGCACGACCATCGGGCATAGGGGCTAATGGCCACCGGGCGGCGCGGAATTGCCCCGCAAGCAAAGGGACACCGCATCGTGTCCTCACGCTTCCGCTCCGCCTGGGATAGCCCCGGATTCTTGCTGTGGCATGCCTCGCTACGTTGGCAGCGAAAGATGGCTGCTGCCCTCCGGCCTATGGGCTTAACGCACGTCCAATTCGTGCTCCTCGCCAGCAGCTGGTGGCTCGCCACCCACGGGGGTCAACCGACTCAACGCGAGCTTGCCGATCACGCCGGGACTGACGTGATGATGACGTCTCAGGTCGTACGGGCCCTGGAGACCAAGGGTCTGATCACGCGGAAGCCGGACGAGCGTGACCCCCGTGCGCTTCGTCTTGGCCTCACAAGGCAAGGGGAGAGAGTCGCTCAGCGGGCTCTGGCAGCGGTTGAGTCCGCCGACGAGGAGTACTTTCGCGTAGTCGCCGATGCTCCGCGATTGATCGGCGCACTACGGGCAATGGCGGGCCGTCCTCTGAGCCAACGATCGTTGGTTTAGGTTTCCGCCAAAGCTGGTACACTTGTTTGCGACCTCCCAATTCTGAGGTCGCCCGCTCTCGGTTCTCCTCCCCGTTCCTAAACGGTGTCCTGAAGATCGCGGCTAACACAAAGATAGGTAGAGGGGACCGAGGAGTACCCTCTTGACAACGACGTTTGCTGACCTGGGCGTAAATGCCCACCTATTGAGCGCTCTCGCGAAAAACTCGATCGACACCCCGGTGGCCGTGCAGGTCGAGGCCATCCCACCCCTGCTTCGCGGACGCGATGTCGTCATCCAGGCCCCAACCGGCTCCGGGAAGACGCTCGCCTTCATCCTCCCGATCGTGGAACGGCTGATCGCCGTCAAGGGACCCGGGCCCAGGGCCCTGGTCGTCACGCCCACGCGTGAACTCGCGATCCAGGTGGACCGAGTGTTCCAATCCCTGGCCACCGGCCTCAAATCGGCCCTCGTCTACGGTGGCGTCGGCTATGCCACCCAGGAACGCGACCTCAAGGCCGGCGTCGACCTCGTGGTCGGGACGCCCGGTCGCATCCTCGACATGGTTTCGCGGCGCCGCCTATCCCTGAACCGGGTTCAGTTCCTCGTCCTCGACGAAGGCGACGAGATGCTCGACGCCGGCTTCGCGCCGGACGTGGAGCGCATCATCGAGCTGACCTATCAGCCCCAGATGGCGCTGGCCTCCGCCACGATGCCCGATTGGGTCAGCCGCATGATCCAGCGCCACCTCGACGATCCTGTGCGCGTCGTGGTCGCCGCGCCGGCTGAGGATGCCCTCGAGCACGGACTTTTGCGAGTCACCCGGCCGGAAAAGTTGCGCACGCTCAGCAAGCTGCTGCAGCGTCACCGCGGCTCCGTGATCGTCTTCGGCCGGACCAAGCATGGCGTCCGCAAGCTGAGCCGCGACCTGCGCAATCTCGGCCACGACAGTGCCGACCTCCAGGGCAACCTCTCGCAGAACGTCCGCGACCGCACGATGGACGCGTTCCGGGGGCTCCGGACGAACGTCCTGGTTGCCACCAACGTGGCGGCCCGCGGTCTCGATATCAGCCACGTCGACCTGGTGATCAACTACGACCTCCCCGATTCGCCGCAGTGGCTTACCCACCGCGTCGGTCGCACCGCCCGCATGGGTGTCAAGGGTCGCGCCCTGACCTTCGTCACGCCGGAGGATGAGGCCGCCTGGCGCACCCTGCGACGCCAGGGCGCACCCGCCCTACCCGAGCTGGACGCGCGGAGCCTGCTGGCCGAGGGCGATTGGCGCTATGTCGCCGCCTCACTCGTCGAGGCGGAACCCAGGTTGCGCACCGCGCGCGTAACGCCCGGGCCGTCCGGCGCTGCCCGTCCTGCCCAATCGTGGAACCGGCGCCGTCGCCGTCCTCGAGGGCGCGGGCCGTATCGGTCCGATCAGCGGCCGGCCTCGGCTGGCGCTTAATCTAAGCAACAGCGCGCATCCAAACAACAGCGGGGTGAGCTGATGGCAAAAAGCTCGGTCAGCGAGGTGCCGACGACCCAGGGCTTCGACTTCATCCGCGAGCTCGGCCAGCAGTTGCGAGTGGACAGCATCCGCTCGAGCACTGCGGCCGGCTCCGGCCATCCGACTTCGTCGATGTCGGCGGCGGACCTGATGGCCGTTCTTGTCACCCGCTATTTCCGCTATGACTGGAACGACCCGAAGGCGCACAACAACGACCACCTGATTTTTTCCAAGGGTCATGCCTCGCCGCTGCTCTACTCGATCTTCAAGGCCGTCGGTGTCGTCAGCGATGACGAGTTGCTCACGTTCCGCAAGTTTGGGTCGCGGCTGGAAGGACACCCCACCCCTGTCTTGCCCTGGGTCGACGTGGCGACCGGGTCACTCGGCCAGGGACTGCCGATCGCCGTCGGGGTGGCGCTTGCCGGACGCAAGCTCGACCAGCTTCCGTATCACGTCTGGACCCTCACCGGTGACAGCGAGCTGGCCGAGGGATCGATCTGGGAGGGCCTCGACAAAGCGAGCTACTACGGACTCTCGAATTTCACCGCAATCTTCGACATCAATCGTCTGGGCCAGCGGGGACCCACGGAATACGAGTGGGAGACAGACGTCTACCGCGACCGCGTCCAGGCCTTTGGCTGCCGCGCCATCGTGATCGACGGCCATGACGTCGAGCAGATCGACCAGGCGCTGGGGCAAGCCCGCGAGGCGACCGGCAAGCCGACGGTGGTGATCGCGCGCACTGTCAAGGGCAAAGGCTTCAGCGAGATCGAGAACAAGGATGGCTGGCATGGTAAGGCGCTGCCGGCCGACATGGCGGAGCGGGCCATCAGCGAACTGGGCGGCGTGCGCCATCTGCGTGTTGATGGGCTCAAGCCCGAGCCCGGCGAACCCGCCATCATAGACGCCCGAGTGGAGATCAAGCTCCCTACCTATAAGAAAGGTGACAAGGTGGCGACGCGCAAGGCCTACGGGGACACGCTCGCCGCGCTGGGCGCCCGTCCGATCGTGGTCGCCATGGACGGCGAGGTCAGCAACTCCACTTTTGCCGAGGAGTTCGCGCAGGCACATCCCGAGCGGTTCTTCGAAATGTACATCGCCGAGCAGCAACTCGTTGCAACCGCTGTCGGGATGAGCGTCCGCCACTACATCCCGTTTGCCTCGACCTTTGCTGCCTTCTTCAGCCGGGCCTACGACTTCATCCGGATGGCCGCGATCTCGCAGGCGAACATCCGGCTCGCCGGGTCGCATGCCGGCGTCGAGATCGGCGAGGATGGCCCGTCACAGATGGCGCTCGAGGACCTGGCGGCGATGCGGGCGATCCACGGCTCGACCGTCCTCTACCCTTCGGATGCCACCTCGACGGCCCAGCTCGTCAAGACCATGGCCGATACGAACGGCATCAGCTATATCCGCACCACGCGAGGTGCGTACCCGGTGCTCTACGAGGACGGAACCAGGTTTCCGATCGGTGGCTCAAAGCTGGTTCGCAGCGATCCCGGCGACCGGGTGACCCTGGTTGGCGCAGGCGTCACGCTCCACAACTGCCTGGCTGCGGCCGACGAGCTCGACAAGGAAGGCATCAAAACGCGCGTCATCGACCTGTACAGCGTGAAGCCGGTCGACAAGGTCACGCTGCAGGAGGCGGCCGCCCTGACCCGGGGCCGGCTGGTGGTCGTGGAAGATCATTACCCGGAGGGCGGCCTCGGCGCCGCGGTGATGGAGGCGCTGGCCGCCGACATGGATCCGCCACGGATCGTGCACCTCGCGGTCCGCGGGTTGCCTGGGTCGGGTAAGCCGGCGGAGTTGATGGATAAGGCCGAGATTTCGGCACGGCACATCGTGGCGGCGGCCAAGCGACTCTACGGAATATAGGAGGTAGGGATGGCAGTTCTGAAAATCCTTGAGCTGGTCGGAACCTCGAAGCAGAGCTGGAGCGATGCCGCTCGTGAGGCGGTCAACGAGGCCGCAAAGACCGTCCGCGGTATCGAGACGGTCGAGGTCGTCAACTCGAAGGCTGTCGTCCAGAACAACCGCCTGACGGAGTACCAGGTGCAGGTCCGAATCGGCTTCCGCATCGAACGGGCCGCCGGCACCGCATCGAAGAAAAAGGCGTAAGGCGGCACCAGGATGTTACGAAGCCTCTTCGGTTCAAAGGTTCAGGCGCGGGTGTTCATGCCTCCCGGGATCACGCTACCGGGGAGCGCGGTCCAGGCTCACCGGCTGCGGCATCCGGCCACCTCCGGCCAGGCCAAGGCCGGGCAGACCCAAAACTTCATCGTGTTCTCCGACGGAACGGCGGATGGCGACGCCGCGGCGCAAGCGATGCTCGACAAGGCCGAGGCCGACTATGCGGCGACGCAGGTGTGGTTTGCGGGGCTGACGCCACCGGGCCTGCCCTTCTACGTTTACGCGGATCCGAATGCGGGCGGCGCATATCACATGACCTGCGCCGGCACGGACGTGCACGTGTTGTCCGACCCGGTCCGTGCCCCGGGCTTCCTCACCGCGGAGATTGTCGAGGTTTTTCAGGCGGCTATCAACAACGGGTGGGACTGCGCGGTGACCAACGGCGAATCGCTCTCGCGCGTGTTGGCCTTCGAGCGCCATCCGGAGATTGCCGGGGAATTCAATCCCACCGAGCAGGACTGGTGGGCGCAAGGGCACCGCGACTACGTCAACGACAATTCCGCGGGTGATACTGACCAGATCGCGGCGGGCTGTGGCGACCTCTTCCTGTACTACCTTCACTCGCAGCTGACGTTCGACTGGACGTCGGTCTGCGGGGCGGGCGGCGCGACGCTGGGCGCCACGTATCAGTCGCTGACGGGTTACGACCCGGCACAGGGCTTCAAGGATTTCGTCGCCGCGCTGAGCACGATCGACCAGGGTGGCACGCTGGCCCTCCCTCCATCCGGGAACCCCTTTCCGATCAAGACATAACTCAGTACGGGAGCTCGTCCTCCTCCATACCGAAGTGGTGGCCGACCTCATGGCGCATCGTTTCGCGCACCTCTTCGGCGAGCTCCCGATCGTTGGAGACGACGTTCTCGTGGTTGCGCTGGTAAAGGACGATTCGCTCCGGTAAGCCGTGTTCGAGCACCGTGGCACCCTCGTAGAGTCCAAGCAGGTCTGGGTCCTCCCCCTCCCGGACTGCGTCGATGTCGGGCAGGTCATCGACCACGATCATGGTGTTGGACATCTGGCTCAGGAAGGCATCGGGGATGCCCGCCAGGGCTTCGTCGGCGAGACTGGCAAAACGGTCGCGCGAGACTCGGTGCGGGACCCCGAAGGTCTGCGGGCGGAGCGCCGCCGCGCGTCGAAATGCCGAAACCGCGTCCCGATCGTCGAGCCAGACGCGAATCCGCCCGAGCAGGTTCCAGGTCGCAGCGTCTTCCTTTTCCGCGAGCGCCTGTTGTGCGAAATCCGCGGCTATCGGCATGTCGCCCGAGCGGTAGGCCAGCCGGGCGGCCAGCCGAAACCATCCGGCGTCCACCTGCTCGGGTAGGGCTCGAAGCTCCGCCAGCGCGTCCGAAAACCTTTCGGCAATTGTTTCGATCGCGCCATCCGTGTCACCGTCGCGAGCCTGTTGAAGAGCTTTTACGACGCGGTCTCTGGTGCTCGGCGCACCGCCGCGAAACCAGCGTCTAAGCGGCATGCTGCAGTCCGGTGGCGGCCTGCAAGCCTGCCTTCCGGACCCCGTTACATCGGCAATGGGCCAGCAGACGACGATGAACGCCCACGACTTTGAGAACCACGTACTCAAGCGCTTGACGGCGCTGCGCCCGGGTTGGACGGTCAAGAAGGGGCCCGAGCCGTTTCAGCTGACCATCCGCCGTGTCCGCGAAAGCGACCTGCGGTTCAACCTCGACAGCTTCTACCAGCAGTACCGCGAGCAACCGACGGCGCTCGACCGGCTCTTCGCGGCCCGCTTGCGCCGGCTGGACCAGGAGTGCGACAGCGAGGCGCTCTTCGGTGCTCCGCTGATCCTGCCGGTGCTCCGCCCGGCCAGTTTTCTCGAGTCGGCCGGTGGCCCGGTCGTCTACCGACGCATGCTGAACGACATGGTGGTCACCTACGCCGCCCACTACGCGCAGGGCATGCGCTACCTCCTGCCCCAGGACCTGGCGGCCTGGAATGTCGGGCGGGATCATGTGGAGGTCATCGCGCTCACGAACCTGGCGTTGATGTTCCGCAATGGCATGAAGTTCACCGGCCTCGAAACCGATAAAGAGGGCCGTCCCCAGATGCTGATGCTGAGCTACGTCGATACCCGACCCTATGGGGCGGCGCTGATGCTGCTCCCCGAGGTCTGGGCGTGGCTGGAAGAGATGCTGGAGGACATCCCGGTGGTGGGGGTCCCGGAGCGCGGGTCGCTGATCGCCGCCGGCCAGCGCGCGCAACTCATGGGCCGGCTCCGCCACGACGTCCAGGAGCGTCACCGCGAGGCAGCCTTCCCGGTCTCCGACCACCTGTTCTACGTCGAAGACGGCCGCATCCGCCAGTACGCCCGCTAGCGCAACCGGCCCGCCACGGCCGCCACTACACATAGCCCCCGTAACCCGGGTGCGGATCCGGATGTTCGCGCGGCCGCAGCAGCAGGGCCAGGATCAGCCCGGTGGCGAATCCACCGACGTGGGCGAAGAACGCCACGCCGCCGCCGGCAACCCCCAGGTTCAGGTAGGCGTTGAGCAGTTGTAAGAGGATCCAGTACCCGATGAACACGTAGGCGGAGAGGGTAATGAAGAAGAAGGGCACGATGAACGTAAGCACTCGTGCCCGCGGGAAGTAGACGACGTACGCCGCCAGGATGCCGGAGATCGCGCCGCTGGCGCCCAGCATGGGGATGGTTGACGTCGGGGTGATATAGACCTGCAGCAGGCTGCCGGCGATACCGGAGGCGAAATAGATAAGGACGAAGCGGATCTCGCCCAGCCGGTCCTCGACATTGTTGCCGAAGATCCAGAGGAAGAGCATGTTGCCGCCGACGTGCAGCAGGCTGGCATGCAGGAACATCGACGTGACCAGCGTGCCGAGGTGGCGGCCCGCGGTGATGTCGGCCGGGACGACCGCGTACTGCGCAATCGCGTTCTCATCCATCACCGGGTTTTGCGCCAGGTAGAAATAGACGCCGAAGTTGATCAGGATCAGGCCCCAGGTCAGGAGCGATGGTCGGCGGGTCGGGTTGTAATCTCGAAGAGGGATCACGAGGCGAGGGCCTGGGGCATGAGGTTGGCGTCCTCGAGGAGGCGCCGAAGGGCGGGAAGCTCAGCAGCGGGTAGCGGGGGCAGCGGCTTCCTGGGGTCGCCGTGGTCGTAGCCTATCAGGCGCAGTGCGGCCTTGAGGCCAGGGACACCGTAGCCGGCGGTCAACGCCTCGCCGAGCGGCGCGATGGTGCGCTGCAGCTGCCGGGCCTGGTCGAACCGCCGCTCCAGCCAGGCGTTGCGGATGCCGGCGGACGCGTGGGGAGCGAGGTTGGCCAGCGCCGCAATGGCGCCGTCCGCTCCGGCCTCGAGCGCATCGACCATCTTTTCGCCCGACCCGGCGAGCAGGATGAAGTCGGGCCCGAGTCGCTCGCGCAGCACGCGCAGCCGCGGAATGTCGCCTGACGATTCCTTCATCCCGGCGATATTGGGATGGCCGGCCAGCCGGACGATCCATTCGGCGCCAAGGTCGTAACCCATGTGGACCGGAATGTTGTAAATGAGGATCGGGATCGGGCTCACCTCCGCGACCGCGTGGTAATGCGCGCGCAGCGACTCCGCCGTGAGCTGCCGCCGGAAGTAGCTGGGGGCGATCACGAGCGCCGCCTCGGCGCCTTCAGCCGACGCCGCCCGGGTGCGATCGATGGTTGCCAGGGTCGATTCTGCGCCGGTCCCGGCAATCAGGCGAAGCGGAGCCGGGAGGGCAGCGCGCACTGACCGGATCCATTGCACCCTCTCGGCCTCGGTCAGGTTGGCCGCCTCGCCGTTCGATCCGAGCGCGACCACCCCATCCATTCCGCCGTCACCGAGCAGCTCGAGAAAGCCGGCCGCCGGGGACAACAGCTCGCCGCCCGCTGAAAACGCCGTTGGGATCGGCGGGAAGATTCCGGAAAGCCACGCGGCGCCCATCCAGCGATTCTATGGAGTGCGACCGCCCGCGGGTAGACTGTCGAGGGGTTCGCGATGTCGGCCAAGCTTCCACCCCGCCTCGATCCGCCGCCCGGAGAAATCCGCCGCCTGGTTCGGGGGATGCTGTTGCTCGGCGCCCTTTTCCTGGCCGCCTTCGCCCTCACCCGCGGCAATCCGAACGCCGGGATCTTTCTCTTCCTCGCCGTCGTGTGTCTGGGGATTGCCGTCGTCTTCCTGTTCGCCAGAGGCCTTCAGCGGTTCGGCGGGAACATCCTGGAGGGAAGCGGACGGTTGGAGCGGGACCTGCTGGTGGGCGGCCTTCTCCTGATTGGGCTTCTGACGCCCTGGTCGATCGCGGTACCGACGCTGCACTGGCCGCAGACGTTCGGCTGGCAGTCCCCGATCGCGCTGCTTCTGACCGGCGCCCTGGTCGCGACCCGGGTCCGTCCGTTGGAGCGGTATGCTCGTCCCGCCATCATCGTCGCCGGGCTGGGGCTCCTGGCCTGGGTGGGCTGGGTCAGCGCCCAACTCCTTACGCCCGCGTTCCGCGGGAGCGGCTTTCCATTCCTCCCGATCGACCTGCTTGGTGAGGGATGGTATCTGGGGCTCGTTGCCTTCGTCATCGTCACGGACGGCATGGCGGTCGAGGCCTCGCATGATCCCCGGCCGGCCCAAGCGAGGCAGGTGTGGGCGTTCTCGGCCGTCCCTGGTGCCGGCCTGGTTCGTTTGCACTACCCGGGTCGCGGCCGGCTGTGGCTGCTTGCCGCCGCCTTCTGCGTGTTCCTTGTCCAAAGCACCGCCGTGGGGCCGGAGGAGTTCCAGTATTACGGATCGCTGCGGAGTCTCCCGGAACCGAGGCCGCGTGGCGCCGTCCTCATTCCCGTCGCGCTCGGTCTGATCGTCTGGCTGGCGTCGCTGCGGGACACGCAGCTGAAATTGCGACTGGAGCGGAGCGCCGAGGAACCCACCGCCCGCCCGAACCGACGCGACTCGACGGCACTTTGACCCTTGTTACGCCGCCGTGACGGCATTGTCGCCCCGTGCCGACTCGTCCCGATGAGCCTATTAACAAACCGCTGATAGCCTCACAGGGACGTGCCCGACACGCCTCCTGTTGTGCCGCCCCTCTATACCCGTCGTTCCTTCCTCGACCGCGGACTTCGCCTTGGGCTCGGCGTTGGCGGGGGCGTCGCGCTGGCATCCCTGCTCGATGCCTGCGCGACGAGCTCGGGTGGAACGGCACCGACGCCGCCCCCGGGAGCGACCGTGATCCGAGCCCTGCTCTTCGACCAGGTTGGCTATGAGCCGGCCGTCCTGCAGACGCTCGCCGACCGCTTTCGCAGCCTTCACGACAACAAGGTCTTCGTCTCGATCGAGACCGCACACTATCGGGAGCTCTACGAGAGCATCCTTGCCGCCGGGCTCTCGAAGCCGGCGCCCTACGACGTGGTGGCCGTCGATCAGGTATGGGTACCCGAGTTTGCGAGCCGCAAGCAGCTGCTCAACCTGAAGGATCAAATCACGGACGATGCGCGGTCTGACATCATGCCCAGCCTGCTGGACGCCTTTTCCTACCAGAGCGCCAATTGGGCGATGCCGCACGTGCTCAACGTCCAGAGCCTGTACTACAACAAAAACCAGCTGCGCACCGCCGGCTTCAGCGACCCACCGTCAACGCTGGAGGACTGGTACACGCAGATGACCGCGCTTCGCGGTCGCCTGACGCCCTACACCGACTCCTGGGGGCAGGACGAGGGCCTCGTCTCCGACTTCGTTCGGATCGCGGCCCAGTTCGGCGGCGACCTCTTCGACTCGGCAGGGAAGCCGCAGTTACTGCAGCAGCCGGCCCAGCGCGCGGCGGCATTCATGCGGCAGCTGATCGACGAACACCTGGTGCGCCCCGAGTCCGCGGCCAGCAACGAACCCGATGCGATGCGGGCGTTCCTCGCCGGTCTGGTTGCGTTCACCACGAACTGGAACTTCGTCTGGGGCGCGATGAACGACCCGGCCTACTCGCAGATCCTCGGGCAAGGCTCGGTGGCGCCCATCCCGGCCGCGGCATCGACCGGGAAGCCGGCGGCCTCGGTCAGCGGCTTCCTCGGCCTAGCCGTCCTGTCCAACAGTGCCCACACCGACCTGGCGGTCGCCTGGCTTCGTTATCTGACGAGTCCGGAGGTCCAGTCGCAACAGACGGCCCAACTCCCGATCTGGACCTCGTTGCAGAATTCCGCCGACGTGCGGAAGGCGAACCCGCAGATTGGCGTCTTTCTGTCCAACCTGGCGAACGCCCGGCCGCGGCCGAAGCTGGTCCACTACGTCGAGGCCTCCTCCGTTCTGCAGCGGCACCTCCACGACCTCGTGCTCGGCAACGCCAACCCAAAGAGCGCGATGGCCGACGCCCAGTCCGAACTCCTGGCCCTGCAAGCACGATTCTCCAGCTAACCCCCCGGCGCCGGGGCTAGGATGGAACGGCATGCCCCAGGACTCTGCTTTCTACCGGATCGGGCTGATCGAGACCAGCATTCTCCTGCTGCTCCTCCTCCTGGCCTTTGGCGCGATCACGGTGATGGCTCGGGATCGGTGGCTCGCCCTGGGCATGACAGAATCACTGCTGGCACGCCTGGCTGCGGCAACGCTGGTGGCCTCGGTCGCGGTTGGAGGCCTGAGCGGCGTGGTGCTCAACCTCCTCCAGGGCAGCGCGTTCTCCGACGCCACGCTCACCGCCGGCGCGTCGCGCAACCAGGCAGTACTCGGTATCGCGCTGGCCTTGGCGGTGACGGTAGTGGGCATCATCCGCATCGAGCTGTATCACCGCCGCTTCGCCAATTCTCCCGCCGCCGAAGAGGACGCCGACTGGAAGGTTGAGCCGCCGGAGATCGCCGGCCGCCGCTAATCCGACACCACCCTCTCCCCGATGAGGAGGGCTGGGGGCTAAGAGGTGGTCGGGCTCGGATTCACCACGATCTGTGAGGCGGGGATCTCGCCGTCCAGCAGATTCCACTTCGCGAGGATCTGCCGATAGGTCCCGTCCTGGTAGATCGCCATCATCGCCTGCTGCATCGCCTTGAGCAGGTCGCCGTTCTTGGGGTCGATCGCAATTCCCTCCGGGTTCGTCTTCAAGGGCCCGCCGGCCTGCTCGAGCTGGTCGGGAGTTTGTTTGACGAAGTAGGCGGCGACCGGCGAGTCGTCGAGGGCGGCGTCCACCCCGCGCTGTTTCAGAATCAGCACCGCCTGGAGGTCGGTGGGGAAGACCTGCTTGTTGATGTGGCTGTCTTTGCAGACCCCGCCGTTGGCCTCGTCGACGGTGTTCTCTTCCGGACTCTGCACCTGGACGGCGACCTTCTTGCCGCAGAGGTCGCTCAACCCGGTGATGCCCGATGGGTTGCCCTTGCGCACCAGGATCGCCTGGCCGGCGCGGAAGTAGGCGACCAGCGCCACCTGGCGTTCGAGGTCGGGCGTGATCTGCAATGCCGAGATGATGGCGTCGCCCTTTTTCGCCAGCAGCGCCCCGACGATTTGCGGCGAGTCGGTCTTCTGGATGGTCGCCGTCAGCCCCATCTTGTTGGCGAGCGCCTGGGCGATCTCGATGTCGAACCCGACCGCCTGCTGGGTGGCCGGATCGATCGATTCCTGCGGCGGGTAGGTCGTGTCCGAGAGGAAGATGATGGTGCCGGATCGGACCAGGGTGGTGGGCGGCGTGATGCTGGGCGGGGTCGGGCTCGTGATCGCGAACGCCGATGTCGACGGCGTCGCTTTGGCGACCCCGGGGTCGGGGAGAGCGCACGCGCCGAGCGTCACGGCGAGGGTTGCGCTCAGCGCAAGGCGTCCCAGGGACGCGGCCGTCATTTCCCCGCTCCTCGCCCCGGCGGGGTTATTGCCTTGGCCAAAACTCGCCCAATTCTACGACCGCCGCCGGCTCCCGGCGCACCGGCAACGGGCGCCTTACCGATTCTTCACGCGGACCCGTTCGGCGCCCATCAGTAACATGGGCTGAGTTTGTCAGTGACGCTTGACGGCCAGTCGCTGCGGCCTGCTGATGTGGTGGCCGTGGCTCGCCACGGCGAGCGCGTCAGCCTCGGGCCTGAGGCAAAATCGCGGCTGCAAAAGGCGCGCAAGCTGGTTGACCGGCTGGTCGCCGAGGATCGGGTGGTCTACGGCCTGACGACCGGCGTTGGGGCGCTGAAGAACGTGCGGATTCCGCCGGCCGACAGCCGCCAGCTGCAGCGCAACCTCTTTATGAGCCACGCCGTCGGCGTCGGCCCGCCGCTTCCGGAGGAGCTGGTGCGTGCCGGAATGCTGGTCCGCGTCAACCAGTTCTGCCAGGGCACCTCGGGGGTGAGCCCCGTCGTTGCGGAGCGGCTCCTTGACCTGCTGAACCACGACGTCTGTCCATGGGTGCCGGAGAAAGGGTCGCTCGGGGCGAGCGGCGACCTCGCCCCATCGGCGCACGTCGGGCTGGTGCTGATCGGGGAGGGCGATGTCCTGAAAAACGGCGAACGCCGCAGCGGGGCCGAGGCGCTGCGCGCCGCCGGCATTCAGCCCGTCGAGCTGCACGCCAAGGACGCGCTGAGCGTTCTCAACGGCACCCACTTCATGGCCGGGGCCGCCAGCCTCGTGCTGCACGATGCGGAGCGACTCCTGTTGACCGCCGATGTCGTGGTGGCGCTCAGCGTTGAGGCCTTGCGCGGCTCGCGTACCGCCTTCGATCCCCGTATCCACGCGGCGCGGCCGCATCCCGGCCAGGTCGCGTCGGCCGCCCGCATCTTCGCCCTGACCGAAGGCAGCGGGATCGCCGAATCCCATGTCCTCTGCGACCGCGTGCAGGACGCCTACTCCTTGCGCTGCGCCGCCCAGGTACACGGCGCCTGCCACGACGCGATCGACTACCTCGGCCGCGTGCTGGCGGTTGAGCTCAACGCGGGCACCGACAATCCCCTGGTCTTCGCCGATGACGAGGCCGTGCTCTCCGGGGGGAACTTCCACGGCGAGCCGCTGGCGCTCGCGCTCGACACCGCCAGCATCGGCCTCAGCGAGCTCGGCAGTATCTCCGAGCGGCGCCTGTTCCGAATGCTCACCGGTTTCCTCTCCGAGCTGCCGCCCTTCCTCACGCGGCACTCCGGCCTCGACTCGGGCTACATGCTTCTGCAGTACACGGCCGCCGCGCTGGCCACCGACAACCAGTTGCTCGCCACACCGGCCAGTGTCCATTCCCTGCCGACGTCGGCCGACCAGGAAGACCACAACAGCATGGGCTGGCATAGCGCCCAACGCGCGCGCCAGGTGGCGACCAACGTCGAGGCCATCCTCGCGCTCGAGGCGCTTGGCGCGGCGCAAGGTATCGACTTGCTGGCCCCGCTGAAGCCCGGACGCCTGACGGGCGAGGCGCAGGCGGCGATCCGGGAGAAGGTCCCGCCTCTCGACCACGACCGGGTGCTCGAGCCGGAGATCCAGGCGGCCATCGAGCTGGTGCGCAGCGGCCGGTTGGCGAAAATCGGCGCGAGCGGTACCATTTCCCCTCCCCCGCCCGCAGGGGAGGGTAGGGTGGGGGCTCGGCATTGAGCGTCTCCACACCGATCCGCGCGGCGCGTGGCACCCAGCTCAGCGCCCGCGGCTGGCAGCAGGAGGCGGCGTTGCGGATGCTCTGCAACAACCTCGACCCCGAGGTCGCCGAGCGCCCCGAGGACCTCGTCGTCTACGGCGGCACCGGCAAGGCCGCCCGCGACTGGCCGTCGTTCCACGCCATCGTCGCGGCGTTGCGGCGGCTCAAGGACGACGAGACGCTGCTGGTCCAGTCCGGGAAAGCGGTGGGCATCTTTCGAACTCACGAGTACGCCCCGCGCGTGCTGCTCGCCAATAGCCTGCTGGTGCCGCGCTGGGCGACCTGGGAGCACTTCTGGGAGCTCGAGCGGCTCGGCCTGATCATGTACGGGCAGATGACCGCCGGCAGTTGGATCTACATCGGCAGCCAGGGCATCCTCCAGGGAACCTACGAAACCTTCGGCGCGCTCGCCGCGAAACGATTCGATGGCACCCTCCGTGGCCGAATCGTGCTGACCAGCGGGCTCGGTGGCATGGGCGGCGCGCAGCCGCTCGCGGTCACGATGCACGAGGGGGTCGCGCTTTGCGTCGAGGTGGACGCGGCTCGCATCGAGCGCCGGCTGAAGACGCGCTACCTCGACAGGGCGACGGCGAAGCTCGATGAGGCCGTCGCCTGGGCGGAAGAAGCTCGCCAAACGAAATCATCGACGTCGATCGGTGTGGTGGGCAACGCCGCCGAGGTCTACGCGGAGCTCCTGCGCCGCGGCTTCGAGCCCGACGTCGTCACCGACCAGACATCGGCCCATGACCCGCTGCGAGGTTATATCCCGGCGCCGTTGACCGTCGACGAGGCGTCCGACCTTCGCGTGCGCGATCCCCAGGAATACCTGGAGATGGTGAAGCACTCCGTGCGCGAGCACGTGGCCGCCATGCTCGGTTTCCACAAGAAGGGCGTCGAGACCTTCGATTACGGCAACAACCTCCGGGGGCTCGCGCTCGAGGCCGGGGTGGCGAACGCCTTCGACATCCCGGGCTTCGTGCCGGCCTACATCCGGCCGCTGTTCTGTGAGGGAAAGGGGCCATTCCGCTGGGTCGCGCTCAGCGGCGACCCGGAGGACATCTATCGCACCGACCGCGCCGTCATGGACGCGCTGCCCGACAACGAGCATCTTCACCGCTGGCTGCACCTGGCGCGAGATCGCGTCGAATTCCAGGGTCTCCCGGCAAGGATCTGCTGGCTGGGCTACGGCGAGCGCGCCAGGGTCGGCCTGCGCTTCAACGAAATGGTGAAGTCCGGCGAGGTCGGCGCGCCGATCGTGATCGGTCGCGATCATCTCGACGCGGGCTCGGTGGCGTCGCCATATCGCGAGACCGAAGCCATGCGCGATGGTAGCGATGCGATCGCGGACTGGCCGATCCTCAATGCGCTGGTGAACACGGCGGCGGGCGCGAGCTGGGTCTCGGTGCATCATGGCGGCGGCGTCGGCATGGGCAACTCGATTCATGCGGGGATGGTGGTCGTCGCCGACGGGACCGCGGCGATGCGGGACCGGCTGGAGCGGGTGCTCACGACGGACCCAGGCATGGGGGTGATCCGCCACGCCGACGCCGGCTACGAAACGGCGATCGATTTCGCCGCCGAACACGGGATCGACCGGGCGACGTGATCGCGTGACTCCCGACCCCCACTCGTGATCCCGGCCGATTTCGTTTTGCGGCACGCCGGTCAACTGGCCACGATGCTGCCCTCCGCGGACGATCCGCTTGGCCGGATCACGGACGGTGCCCTGGCCGCGCGTTCGGGCCGCGTGGTCTGGGTCGGCGCCGACCGCGACCTGGAGTCACAGGTTGCGCTCGACGGTGACCTGCTCGACGCGGGGGGCGCCTGCGTCATGCCCGGACTGGTCGACGCCCACACCCACCCGGTGTTCGCCGGCTCGCGGGCGGACGAGTTCGCGGAGCGGGTCAGTGGCCTCACCTACCAGGCGCAGCAGTCAGGCGAGCGCGGCATCGCTCGAACCGTTCGGGCGACCCGGGAAGCCGACGTCGCGACGCTGCTCGACCTGGCCGAAGCCCGAGCGGACCGGTTTCTCGCGAACGGCACCACCACCATCGAAGCCAAGACCGGCTATGGCCTCGACCTGGACAACGAAGCCAAGTTGCTCGACGTCCTGCGGAAGGTCGCCGAGCGGAGCCGCCTCCGGGTAATGCCGACCTTCCTCGGTGCCCATGTCGTTCCGCCGGGCGTCGACCGCCAGGCCTACCTGCGCTCCCTCATCGATGAAATGCTTCCGGCCTTCAAGCCGTGGGCCGTCTTCTGCGACGCCTGGTGCGAGGCGACCGCATTCACGGCGGCCGAAACCCGCACCCTGCTCGCCCGGGCGAAGGCATTGGGCTACCTGCTTCGCGTTCACGCGGCCCAGCTGGCGCCGGGTGAAGGACCGGACATCGCCGCCGAGCTGGAGGCCAGCAGCGCCGACCATCTCGAATTCGCCACGCCGGCACAGATCAAGGCGCTGGCGAAGGCCGGCACGGTGGCGGTGCTCTGTCCGGGAGCCAACTTCACCACGCACGGGCCGCGGCCACCGATCGATGCGATGCGCGACGCCGGGTTGCCGATGGCCATCGCGTCGGATCTCAACCCGGGCACCAGCAACTCCGAGAGTCTGCCGCTGGCGATGAGTCTCGCCTGCGTCCAGTGGGGGATGACCCCGCTGGAGGTCCTGACCGGCGCCACGCGGCATGCGGCGCGGTCGCTCAACCTCGACGGTCTCGCCGGGTGTCTGCAGCCCGGCAGCTTTGCGGACTGCATCGTCCTGGACGTCGAAAACCCGGAGGCCATTCCCTACTATGTCGGCGTGAACCGCGTCATCCAAACGGTGGCGGGAGGTGCGGTCTGGGAGCCCTCGTAGAGTGCGTCCCCAATTTCTCCGAGGGCCGGCGGCTCGAGGTCATCACGGCCATTGCCGATGCGATCCGCGCTGCCGGAGCCCGCGTCATCGACGTTCAGGCGGATGCCGCCCACAACCGGATGGTGGTGACCTTCGTGGCCGAGCCGAGTCTGGTGGTCGATGCGGCGATGGCCGGCGCCACCGTCGCCACGGAACGGATCGACCTGCGACAGCACCGCGGGGAGCATCCGCGGATGGGCGCGACCGATGTTGTCCCCTTCGTGCCCTTTGCCGACCTCCCGATGAGCGTCTGTGTCGACCTCGCGCACGCCTTCGGGGCGCGGCTGTGGAAGGAGCTCCATGTCCCCGTCTATTACTACGGCGAAGCGGCCCGCCTGCCGGAGCGCCGCGAGTTGGAGAAAGTTCGTCGCGGCGGCTACGAGGACCACGCCAGCCACATCAAGGATCCGGACCGCGCGCCGGACGAAGGCCCACCAGCCTTGCACCCTAGCGCCGGCGCGACGGCCGTGGGCGCCCGCATCCCGCTGATCGCCTACAACGTCAATCTCAAGACCTCGGACCTGCAGGTCGCGAAGGACATCGCGAAGTCGATTCGTGCCTCATCCGGTGGTTTGCCGAACGTCAAGGCGCTCGGCTTCGAGCTCGCCGATCGCGGCCTGGTGCAGGTCTCGATGAACCTGACCGACTACCGCGTTACGAACATCTGGAAAGTCTTCAGCGTGATCCGTGATGAGGCGAAGCGCCGCGGCGTCGACATCGAGGCTTCGGAGATCGTCGGCACCATCCCGCTGGACGCGGCGGTCGGCGTCATCAAGGACGCGGTCGTCGAGCCGGCGTTTCGCATGGATCAGATCCTCGAGAAGCGGGTGTGGGCCGCGGAATGACGACATCGGTCAGAGACCAGACGGTGGGCGACTACCTGGAGGCGCTGGCATCGACGGCCGCGGTCCCCGGCGGCGGGAGCGCGGCGGCCCTGGGCGCCGCCATGGGCGCCGCGCTGGTGAGCATGGTGGCTAAGCTCAGCGCCAAGAAAGCAAAGGCGGTTGAGGACCGCGAGATCCTCGCCGGCCTCGTGCCCCAATTCGATCAGCTCGCCGCGCGCTTGCTCGAGCTGAGCCAGGACGATATCGACGCCTACCGGGCGGTGATCGACGCACGAAAGTCGGGCGCGCCCGGTGAGGTGCTGGGACGAGCCTACGAGCGGGCCGCCGAGGTCCCGCTCGCGGCGGCGACGGCGGCGGCGCGCGCTCTCGGGCTCTTGCCTGAGGTGAGCAAGCGAGCCTGGGAGATGACGGCCTCCGACCTGGCGGTCGGCAGCGAGCTGCTGCAGACCGGCCTTGCCGGCGCGCTCGGGAACGTCGCCATCAACCTCCCCGAGCTGCGAGGTGACGCGGCCACCCGCATCGAGCGTGCGTACCTCGAGCTACGGGCCAAAGCACAGTAAGCTGGCGCCAGGAATTCTTCTGAGGTGACGCAGATGGGCAATCGATCGACGGTGCAGATGGTCGCGCTCCTCTTTGGCGCAATTTATCTGGCGGCCGGCATCCTTGGGTTTCTCCCGTTCCTGGGCGGCTCTTTCACGCTGACCAACAGCGCATTGCTGGGAATCTTCCAGATCAATCTGCTGCACAACCTGGTCCATGTCGTGATCGGCATCGCCGGCCTGGCCGCTGCGGCCAGCCTGGCAAACTCCCGGAGGTTCTGCCAACTCGTCGGCGTGATCCTTCTGCTTCTCGGAGTGCTCGGTGTCTTTGTCGCCAATCCGCTCGGACTCCTCTACATCGGCGGGCTCGACATCGCGCTCCACCTGGTCAGCGGCGCCGTCCTCGCCTATTTCGGTTTCGCGGCGACGGTCTCGACCAGGAGCGCGTAGGGCAAGCGTCACCGCGTTCGCAGGGGCCCGCCGGCCGGTAGCGCCGATAAACTCACGTCATGGCGACGCAGTTTCCGTCCTTCGAGAGCCGAACGGTGACGATGGACGGGGTCAATATCCACTACGTCTGTGGCGGCAGCGGCGCGCCGCTGGTGCTCGTTCACGGCCTCGGCAGCTCGGCGGCGGTTGAGTTTTATTACAATCTCGAGCCGCTCGCCGCGCATCATCGGGTGCTCGCCATCGACTTGCCCGGTTTTGGCAAATCCGACAAACCCATCCTCGACTACACGATTGACCTGTTCGTCAAGGCGGTTCGGGATCTGATGAGGTCAGAAGGCCTCGAGCGGGCCGCGGTGATGGGCGTGTCGATGGGCGGCCGGGTTGCGCTGGGACTGGCCCTCGAATCACCGGAGCTGGTCGAACGACTCGTGCTCGTCGATGCGCTCGGCGTCGGCCCACCGCGGCGCGTGCTGGCCTACCGCATCCTGCTGACCAGGGGTCTCGGCGAGCTGACCCTGCGCGGGACGGCTCGGGCCCTGCGACGGATGAACCCCGCAACCATCCGCCGATTCTGGGGATGGTATCTGCGGCGGCCGAACCGCGTCGAGACGACCTGGAGCGATGAACGGATCGCCAACCACGGCACCCTCCTCTCGACGCCGGCGTATCGAGCCGCCTACCTCTCGGCGCTGCGCTCGATCGCCGGGATGACCCAGCTTCGAGGCGGGGTCAGCGTCGAAAACCGGCTTTCCGAGTTGCAGATGCCGACGCTCGTGATCTGGGGCCGCCACGACCACATCTTTCCGGCGAGCCACGCCGAGTCGGCGAAGGACAAGCTTCCCAGCGGAAGGGTCGTTATCTTCGATAACTGTGGACACACCCCCCAGATGGAGGAGCCGGAGCGGTTCAACCGGCTGGTGCTCGACTTCCTCTCCGAGCCGGCCAGCCGGACAGGGGAGGTTGTTGCCTAGGATGGTCCAGCTATCGCCATAGCCCAGCTGAAGCCCAGGCGCCGCGACGATCTGCGCAACGTCGCCATCATCGCCCACGTCGATCACGGCAAGACCACACTCGTCGACGCGCTGCTCAAGCAGTCGCACGTCTTCGCCGCCCACGAGCAGGTCGGCGAGCTGATCATGGATTCCAACGTCCTCGAGCGTGAGAAGGGCATCACCATCCTGGCCAAGACCACGTCGATTCGATATCACGGCGTGAAGATCAACATCATCGACACGCCGGGCCATGCCGACTTCGGAGGCGAGGTGGAGCGCGTGCTGGGCATGGCCGAAGGTTGCCTGTTGCTGGTCGACGCGCTCGAAGGCCCCATGCCGCAAACGCGCGTCGTGCTCCGCCAGGCCCTCGAGCTCGGCCTGATGCCGATCATCGTGGTGAACAAGATCGACCGCGTCAACGCTCGGCCCGCCGAAACCGTCGAGGCGACCCACGACCTGCTGCTCGAGCTGGCCAAGAATGCCGATCAGCTCAGTGCGCCCGTGATCTACACCAACGCCCGGACGGGGACGGCGACGGTCGACCTGCGCCACCCGGGAACGACGCTCGAGCCACTGCTCGATGCGCTGCTGACGTACATCCCGCCCCCGCTGGGCGACGCGGAGGGCCCGCTGCAGCTGCTGGTGAGCAATCTGGACCACGACAATCACATCGGCCGGCTGGCGATTGGCCGGATCACGCGCGGCACGCTCCGGCCGGGTCAGGACGTGGTCCGCATCAGCGAGGCGGGCGTTGGCGCGCGCCAGCGGATCACGACGTTGCTCACCGTCGAAGCATTGCAGCGGCGCCCGGCCGAGTCGGCCTCGGCGGGTGAGATCGTGTACATCGCGGGCCTTCCCGACATCGGCGTGGGCGATACCGTGGCGGATGCCGAGGATCCGGAGGCGCTGCCCCGGATGGAGGTCAGCGAGCCGACTTTGCGGATGCAATTCTCGGTCAACCAATCACCGTTTGCCGGCCGCGAGGCGACCACCAGCAGCACCTCCCGGCAGCTCCGGGCTCGGCTGGAGCGCGAACTGCAGACCAACGTGGCGCTCAAGGTTGCCGACGGGGCGACGGCCGACATCTTCGAGGTCAGCGGCCGGGGCGAATTGCATCTCGCCATCCTGATCGAGACCATGCGTCGCGAGGGCTACGAGTTCGAGGTCTCGCGCCCGGCGGTCATCACGCGGGACATCGACGGGCATCGGCATGAGCCGGTCGAGGAATGCATCATCGATTGCAGCCTCGACGCGGTGGGCGCCATCACCGAGGCGCTGGGCTCGCGTGGAGCGCAGCTGCAGACGATGCGGACGGACGCCGGCAGCGGAGCCCGGCTCACCTACCTCGCGCCCACCCGGGCACTGATCGGCCTGCGCAGCCTGATCCTGACCCTGACCCGGGGAACCGGCGTGATGTCGACCCGGCTGGTTGGCTGGGAGCCGTGGCGGACCTTGCCGCCGCGGACCCGGAATGGGGTGCTGACGGCGAGCCAGACCGGCATGGCCGTCGCCTACGGGTTGCAGGGCGTCCAGGAACGCGGTCAGCCCTTTATCGGCCCCGGAACGCAGGTCTACGAGGGCATGATCATCGGGCTCAACCGGCGAGGCGGCGACATCGACGTCAACGCCACCAAGCAGAAGCAAAAGACGAACATGCGCGCCTCCACCGAGGACGCCACCGTCAAGCTGGTGCCACCACGCCAGATGTCCCTCGAGGAATGCCTCGACTTCATCGAGGACGACGAGCTGGTCGAGGTGACCCCGAAGGGGATCCGGATGCGCAAACGGGTGCTGAACGCGGGCGACCGCATCAAGCTGCGCAAGCGCGACCTGGCCGGCTAGGGGTCACCCGAGTGGATGGCCCAGCCGGGCGGCGTAGTAGGCAAGCACCCACTGGAACAGCAAAATCAGCCCCCATATAAGTAGGATGGCGCCGGCCAGTCCCAGGGGCGCCGGCCACAGCCGCTTCAGCCGGTAGCGCGGGAACTCGGGAAAGGTCAGCCAGAAGGCGCTGGAGAAGAGGGCCGATCGACGGCCCTGGCGAAGCGCAATCCGAAGCAGCGCGAGGCCGACGAGGGAGAGCACCAGGCTTAAGATCAGCATCGAGCCTCAAACGGCATATGTTGTGGCCGAAGGCGCCGGTGAACCCAAGGGGCTGTGGTAAAATGCTTGACAGGCTCAATCCTACGGCATACGATGTGGGCCGCTCTCCACCCCACCCTTTGGAGGTTCATCGATGGCCCGATCCACCCAAAAGACGTCGACCGACCGACCCAACTTGACTGCGGCGGCACCCGCCAGCGCCTCGAAGCGCAACCGCAACGGCCTTCCCTGGAAGCGGTACTTTACCCGCCCGGGTGTCGCGCCGTTCGACGAGGTGCAGTGGGAAACACGCGAGGCCGCCATCACCAACGAAAAGGGTGAGGTCGTCTTCGAGCAGCACGATGTTGAGATTCCGACCACCTGGTCGCAGGTCGCCACCAACGTGGTCGTCTCCAAGTACTTCCGTGGGGTCATCGGGACGCCGGAGCGCGAGCGCAGCGTCAAGCAGCTGATCGGCCGCGTCGTGCGCACGATCCATGGGTGGGCCAACAAGCAGGGCTACTTCGCGACGCCGGAGGCCGCGGAAATCTTCCGGGATGAGCTGACGCATCTGTTGGTGCACCAGAAGGCCGCCTTCAACAGCCCCGTCTGGTTCAACGCCGGCATCGAGCAACGCCCGCAACTTTCGGCGTGCTTTATCAACAAGGTGGAGGACCGGATGGAGTCGATCCTCACTCTGGCCAAGACCGAGGGCATGCTCTTCAAGTACGGCTCGGGCACCGGCACCAATCTTTCGCCGCT
>Ga0209526_10000643_pt1 | contig 22934 bp, 29 predicted proteins | sample JacPinW_OM2H0_M1_FD_188566 | JGI IMG/M metagenome (GOLD analysis project Ga0209526, IMG submission 188566) | Forest soil microbial communities from Algoma, Ontario, Canada - Jack Pine, Ontario site 1_JW_OM2H0_M1 (SPAdes) (version 2) | ecosystem: Environmental > Terrestrial > Soil > Boreal... | reverse complement strand
CCTGGTAGCCGGCGCCCTCTAGGATCAGCCGCATCATGAACCGGACGTCCGGTTCATCATCGACGATCAGAATCCTCGCCAAGCCGCCGTCCTTATTCCGTTCGTCCAATTGACCAACACTACGCGAATCTCTCACAGGCATTATGTCTGCAAAATCAGGCCCGGCCGAACGCAACGATTATTGCGATTGCTGAGTCCGCTCAATCCGAGCCGCAACAATTGTTGCAGTGCGGAAATCGGTTGGAGTAGTCCACACTAATGCCTGAAAAGTCGATGAGATGCAGGGAATGAGCAACGGCGAAGACGCCAAGTCTCAGCAGGCTGGACTCCCTCGGATCCTGGTTATCGAAAGCAATCCCGGGTACCGATCCGTCATCAGCCACGTCGTCGAAATTGCCGGAGGACGGTGGGACAGCGTATCAGAGATCGAACAAGGCAGGAAGCTGCTCGATGGAACCAAATTCGACCTGGTCATCATTGGCATCGATGGCCAAGCCCGGATCGACCCGGAGGTACTCAAGGAGATCCGCTCACTCGCCGAGGCGCCCGTGATCATCCTCGACGAAACGTACAGCGCCGCGCTGGAGACCTTCGAAGCAGGAGCCGAGCAAATCCTTCCCAAGCCGTTCGTGCCCGACGCGTTGATCGGCGCCATCAAGGTGGAACTTCGTGGACCGAGTCCCAGTTCACTGGTCCCGCTCGCGACGCGGATCGAGCTTGGCGGGCTGGTGTTCGATGCCGAGCGGCGTATCGTCCTGCGGGGAGCGACCGAAGCGCGGTTCACCAAACGTGAGTGGGAGGTCCTGGCCTTCTTCCTGGCCAGCCCCAATCAGTATTTCCGTGCCGAGGAGATCCTCGCCCAAACCTGGGGGAAGGACTCTTCGGGGGAGCAACTCCGAACCTACATCACCCGAATGCGGCAGAAGCTCTCTCCTTTTCAGGCCTGGTGCCAGCTGGTCACCGAAAAGGGCCGCGGGTACTGCCTCGTTCTCGAGGGACCCCCCGACAAACGATAAGGCGAGCACGTCAGCCTCGGGTTCCTTTCGCCAGGGGGCGTTTACCCAAAACCCGCCAGCAAACCTACAACCAAACCTGCTATTATACATATCAAGCATTGATGATGCGCCCGCGCACAAAAATCCGCGCGTCACCCAGGCTTGAGGAATCCATGGCAACGGTATTGGACCAGGAGATCGTTCACAAGGAGTCGACCGCCGAGCAGACGGCTACACCGGTAGTGACGCCAGCGTCGACCGCCACCCCGGTAGTGGCACCCGCCTCGTCTAACGGCGCGAGTAGCGTGTCGCGCACCTCCATGACATCCGTCCACGACAGCAACTACACCGGTCGGGTGGTCCCGGTCATCTGGTGGATCGTCGGGTTCGTCGACATCCTGCTGGCGATTCGCTTCGTCTTGAAGCTACTCGGCGGCTCGACCGTGTCCGGCTTCGTGACCTTCATGTACGACATCACCCAGCCGCTGGTGGCGCCCTTCCACGGCATCTTCAACACCGCCGTCCAGGGACGCTCGATCCTGGAGCCCGAGTCGCTGGTCGCAATCGCCATCTACTCGTTGATCGGCTGGGGAATTGTTTCCCTGATCCGGATGATGACCCGGGCTCGCGGCGCCGAAGCAGCCTGATCTCGCTGGTCGCATAGAGGAGGCCTCCCCGAGCGGAGGCTTCTTCGCGGCGGCGGGAGGTAGCATTCTCGGTGTGGCCGGACCTCACGCGCGCCTGCCGCGACTGATCGCCATTTTCGGTTCCGGAGAGACAAGTCCGGTGATGACGTCGGTCCACCAGGACCTGATCGCGCGGGTAAGCGATCCGCGGCTCGACGCCATCCTTCTCGATACGCCCTTCGGCTTCCAGGAGAACGCGGACGAGCTCGCCGCCCGGATCATGACCTACTTCCACGAGCATGTCGGGTGCGACATCGGTCTCGCCTCGTTGCGGCACAGCGGCCGGGCCACGGCGCGGGAGTTCGAGCGGTTTCTCACCCGGCTCGGCCAGGCCAACTACATCTTCGCGGGACCCGGCAGTCCAACCTACGCGCTGCGGCACTGGCGGGATCACGGGGTGCGCGACCGGCTCCTGGAGAAGGTGGCGATGGGCGGCTGCCTGGCATTCGCGAGCGCCGCCGCCATTGGACTGGGGGCCTATGCCCTGCCCGTCTACGAGATCTACAAGGTCGGTGATGACCCGTCCTGGACGCCGGGCCTCGACCTGCTCGGCGCGATCGGCGTTCGATGCGCCGTCATCCCGCACTACAACAACCGCGAGGGCGGAACGCACGATACGCGCTTCTGCTACATGGGCGAGTCACGGCTCCGCCTTCTCGAATCGATGTTGCTGGACGGGCTCCTGATCCTGGGCGTCGACGAGTACACCGCGTGCCTGATCGACCTGGAGGCGCAAACCGTCACGGTTCGCGGACGAGGCGGGGTTACAGCCCGACGCGGAGGGATCGAACGACGGTGGGAACGGACCAGCTTTGCGTTGAGCGAGTTGCAGGATCCCGGGAGCGCTCCGGCTGTCGTCTCGTGGACGCGAGGCGGGGCCCACCACGACGACCATGATCGACCTGACGTCGACCGAGTCGTGTCGGCCATCCGCCAGATGGAAAGCGTGCTCGATGAGGGTGTGGCGGAGATTGCCGGAACCGATGAGCGCGATCGAGTGCGGGCCGAGATGCATCGCCTGGTTACGCGCCTCCCAGACCTTAAGGCTGACGGCGTGGACGACGACCTGCGGCACTACGTGGCGCCCGTGGTCGATGTGCTCCTCTCGCTGCGTGGCGAGGCGCGCCGCGAGCAGCGCTTTGGAGATGCCGATCGCCTGCGCGCGATCCTGGCCGATTGCGGTGTGGAGGTTCAGGACACTCCGTCCGGGACGGCGTGGTCTCTGGCGCACGCATGAAGCAGCCGGCCCCTGATGCCCGGAACGAGGCCCAGGACGGACGAGAGTCGGCGTTACGGCATCGCGAGTCGGCTCAGGAGGAGCGAGAGCGAATCGCCAACGACCGCGATCGCGTCGCCGACGAGCGAGATGATATCGCCGATCAGAGAGAAGCGGCGTCGGACGCCCGTGATACCCGGCTCGATGAGAAGGAGAAGCGACTTGCCGGTATCGAGCTCATGCTCGACGAGCGTGCTCGGGCCCTGCGCGAGTCGGTGCCCGACGTGGTGCGTCGCCAGCAAGAGGCGATCGATCGTAGCCGGGAGGTCCTCCACCGGGCTGAGCAGCGGCTGATCCGAGCCGAGGCGGCGCTGCAGCGCTCACGCGCGGCTATGCAGCGCGACAACGCCGAGATCAAGCGAGAGGTGGCGGCATCAACCGAGCGGAAACGAGCCGACGATTAAGGTCGCCCTACTGCGGTTTCTGACTGCGGCTGTACGGCGAGCGCTGCTCGCCGGTGGTCAGCCGGGCCAGGGCAGCCTCTTCGCCGAGGTACTTGCTGAGCCGCTCGACGTGCTCGACCGGCACGAAAACGCGGTGGCCGTCGGCGTACTCGAGCTGGAAGTACTGGGCTGTGGTGCCGTCGGTCGCCTCGAGCTGACGAGTTCCGGCGTAGCGGCTGAGGCCATGCGTCGTGTGCAACACCAGCTCACCGGGGTTGAAGGGCGAAGTGAATTTAGCTGGCAACAAACTTAGTGTACCCGGCTTTGGGCGGCTTCAAACGTCGGCCGATCAGGGAACATCGGTGGCCGCCGGCCGCGCTGCTGCGGTGCGCGTGGCGCCGGCGCTGGCGACTATCACGAGGGCAATCGCGAGGAGGTCACGAAGCGACAGCCGTTGACCAAGGAAGACGAAGCCGGCGGCCGCTCCCATTGCCGGCTCCAGGCTCATCAGGATGCCGAACGCCTGGCTCGACAGCCGCCGCAGCGCGGCGAACTCCAGCGAGAATGGGATCGCCGACGACAGGATCGCGACGACCAGGCCCAGGCCGAGGTTATGGAGGTCGCGGAGCCGGCTGCCTGCGCCGGCGATCCCGAAGGGGAGGAGCGCCAGCCCACTCACGGTGAGGGCGAGGGCGAGACCATCCGGTCCCGGTACCATCCGGCCCACCCGCTGGCCGAGCACAATATAGGATGCCCAACCCGCCGCCGCAGCCAGGGCGAAGAGCACGCCCAGCGGGTTGACACTGCCGCCGCCGAAGGAGAGCAGGGACACGCCGGCGGCGGCCATCGCCGCCCAGGCGAAGTCGAGGCGCTTGCGCGAGCCGGCGACCGCGACGCCCAGCGGGCCGATGAACTCGATCGTGACCGCGATCCCAAGGGGGATGCGCGCAATCGCCTGGTAGAAACTCAGGTTCATGCCCGCGATGATCAGTCCGAAGAGCACGATGGAGCGCCACTGCCGGGCGTCGAACCGCGACCATCGCGGCCGCGCGATGGCCAGCAGGATACCGGCACCGAATCCGACCCGAAGAAAGACGGTCCCGGTCGGGCCGAGGAAGACAAAAAGATGCTTGGCGACCGTCGCCCCAACCTGAACCGACGCGATCGCGCCGAGCGCGAACAGCGGTGCGGGCACGCCGCCCCGAGGTGGTCTCAGTGAGCGCGACTCCGCCTCATGGCATGCCTTCTTGCTGAATGATAGAAGCCGACAGCTCAGGCGGATAACGCCGCGCGCGATACCGGGGTCGGCTCGGCGACGACGGGCAGCCAGAACGTGACGCTCGTGCCCGCGCCCGGCCGCGATTCCAGCTTCCACCAGCCACCCGCGATCTGGGCGCGCTCACGCATCGCGGTCAGACCCAGATGTCCGGGGGCCGATCCGTTGTTCGCCGGCACGAATCCCGCGCCGTCGTCATCGATTCGCACCTGCCATCCGTTGTCGGCGTTTTCCAGCCGCACCCGTACCAGGCCGGCTCCCGCATGTTTGCGGACGTTCACCAGGGCTTCCATGGCAATCCGGTAGAGGATGACGCGCGTTTCCGGCGGCGGCTCGGAGGTCAGCTGGTCCGCCAGCTGGAAGCGCAGACTCGATTCAGACTGGATCTGCTCCAGCTGCGCATGCAACGCGGCAGCCAACCCCGACCGCTCGAGCACCAGTGGCCGAAGGTTGAACATCAGGTGGCGCAGTCGGGTCAGGGCCCCTTGAAACGCCTCTTCCAGCTTATCCACGGCGTCCACCTCGGTCTCCGTACTCAGCCGCTTGCGCAGTTGCTGGAGGCGCAGCGCGGCCGCCGCCATGGCCTGAATACTGTCGTCATGAATATCGGCGGCGATTCGGACTCGCTCGGCCTCCTGGGCGCGAACCAGGTGGACCAACAACTCCTGACGTTCGCGCTCAGTCTTCCGAACCAGCTCGACACTCGCCTCGAGCTCTTGCTCGGAGCGCTTTCGCTCCGTGACGTCGCGTATGCCCGCCACCATCAGCTTGCCGTCGTCGGTCATGATCGCGCTCAGGCTGATGTCGATCGGGAACTCGCTTCCATCCTGGCGACGGCCAGCGAGGTCCGGTCCAAGACTCATCGGCCGGCGCTCCGGTCGCTCCATGAACTTGGCCCGGTCGACGACATGCGCCCGGTGGAATCGTTCCGGAAGTAGCGTCTCCATCGGTTGGCCGACCAGTTGATCCCCGGTGAAGCGGAAGAGCTGCTCCGTCCGAACGTTGACCAGCTGGATCTCGCCGGTGACGTCGGCGATGACGATGGCGTCGGGCGTCGAATCGAGCAAGGCCCGAAAACGCTCCTCTAACTTCCGCTCAACCTCCTTGGCCAGCTTCCGCTCGGTGAGGTCATGGATGGTGGCGACCGCCACACGCCCGTGCTCGGTCTCCAGCGGGCTGAGGCTGACATCCACCGGAAGCTTCGTCGTGTCCTTGCGCCGGACGACGAACTCCATCGGCTGGTCGGCCCGCCCCCGCTCCCCCGGATCCGCCCAGACCGGACTACTGCGAACCCATGCTTCTCGCAGGCCTTGCGGCAGCAGCATGTCGGCCGCCCGGCCCACCAGCTCCTCACGCGGGTAGCCGAAGAGCCGCTCGGCTTGGGCGTTCACCTCTTCGATCAAGCCGCGGCTGTCGACCACCAGTTTGGCATCGGGCGCCGATTCGAGAAGACTACGGAACTTTTCTTCGCTCTTCTGCAGACTCAGCTCGAGCGCCTTGCGCTGGCTGACGTCCTGGAGAAGCTCCCGGAAGCACGCGATCGCCAGCTCGGCCGACATGCTGAGTTGCAAGCGCGCCGCGCGGTGAATCGCTTCCACGATTTCCCGGTCGGACGCGCCCTTTACCAGGTACCCTGAAGCGCCCGCTTCCAGCATTTCGTAGACGCTCGCGTTCTCCTCACGAGCGGAGAGCGCCAGGCAGCGGGTTGACGGGGAGCGCACCGCAATCTCGCGGGCCGCCCTTGGACCTCCGCCGCCCGGCATGCGCACGTCCAGCAGCGCCACATCCGGTCGCTCCCGAGCGGCGATCTCGATGGCTTCATCGGCGGTCGCCGCCAGGGCGACCAGCGTGAGGCTGGATTCGTCGGAGAGCAGGTCAGCCAGCGCTTCCCGGACCGCCGCATCGTCATCGGCGATCAGGACCGAAACGCTTCGCACCACTGTCCGCGCGACGGCGGCCGCTGGGCCTCCTTGCGTATTGCCGCCTGAATTAGGCACTAGTGCCGACCCGCCTGATGCAGGTCGGTTGACCTAGTCGGGAGGATGCCCGGGCGGCATGAATGACGCGAGCGGCCCGGCGCGCCGCATCCTCCGCCGGATCTGGAAGAGCAGCCCGCTCGACCGCCGGCGCTTGAAGCTGGTCGTCGCTCGCCCGCTGGACACGGTCACCACCTCCGCAAGCCGTTGCATCAGCAGATCTTCGTCGGCAGCGCGCCCGCCGGGATCGGCCGGCCTCCACGACATCATGCGGCGGCGGCCCATGCGCCAAGGGGCCCCAGCCGTGGCCACGACACCAGTTCGCGCAAGACGTCCGACCCGATCTCGAGGACGGTGTGGCCTTTTGCGCAGGACCGGATGTTGTTGGTCAGCTCCTGGCTGCCGTAACCCTTCACGATGTAGCCGACGGCGCCGCCGCGAAGCATGGCGACCACTTCGTCGGCGTCATCGCTGGCGGAGAAGGCCAGGATGCGGGTGCCCGGCGAGACCAGGCCCAGCTCGAAGGCGATCCTCTCTCCTCCCCACTCCGGCATCCGGACGTCTACCAGGGCGACGTCGGGGTGGGTCGCGGCCGCCACGGCGACCGCATCGTCGACGTTGGTGGCGGTGCCGACCAGTTGCAGGCTGGCTTCACCGCTGATCAGCTCTCCAACCGCCGACACGACCGCATGGTCGTCGTCGATCGCCATGACCCGGACCGGTCTGTCGGTCAGCATCGGCCCCAGCTCGTGATCGAAGGTCAGCTCCTGGGTCACATGACGCCCCAGTTCCGGGGAGAGCACGGCGCGACCCAGCAACGTTTGCACGATGCCGCTGATGATGCGCGGGGGTCGCGTTCCCTTGAGCAAGTAGCCGCTTGCCCCGGCACGAAGCATCGCAATCACAGCGTCTTTGTCACGACGCACGGAAAAGGCCAGCAGGCGAGTTTGGGGACAGGCGATGCGGATCCCATTCGCGGCTTCGAGGCCGCCGCCTGGCATGTTCATATCGAGCAGGGCAATGTCGGGTCGGAAAGATCCGGCCATCTCGATTGCGGACTCCGCGCTGGCCGCCAGGCCGCTGATCGCCATCCCGGGCGAGGCACCGATCACGTCCGCCAGGCCGGATCGAATCACCGGACTATCGTCGGCGACCAGGACCGTTCGCGAGTAGGGTCGCCGTTGGACCTCGGCGAGCCGGAGCATCGTCTGGACTGTAACGCGGATCGATACCTCAATCCACCGACGAATGTGGGGAGAACAGGAGCCTAATTGAGGGAGGTCATCGGCCGGAGGCTGCGCAAGGGCGGCGCCAGCAACCCATCCTCCGCCGCTCGAACAACTGCCCCCAGTCGCGAGTGCGCGCCGATTTTTTCGAGCAGGTTTCGGACATGCGTCCGAACGGTCCCGTAGGTGATGCCAAGCCGGCGGGCGATCTCGCGGTTGTCCAGTCCGACCGCCAGCAATTCCAGCACGTCGCGCTCGCGGGAGGTCAGCTCGCCGATCCGGCGCGCCGGCTCGGCCGGCCGGGCGCCGCGGTCGTGCTGGTGGCTCAGTAGGGTCGCGAGCAACTCCGCGGAGATCAGCATGTCGCCATCGGCTGCCCCGTAGATCGCTGCCTCCAACTCGGTGGCGGCCACCGATTTTGACAGGTAGCCGCGGGCGCCGGCTTCCATGGCGGCGAGCATCGCGTCGTAACTGTCGTCGACACTCAAGAACAGGATCGCCACCTCGGGATGGCGACGGCGGATGCCCGCGGCGGCCTCGGCGCCGGTACCGTCCGGAAGGCGCGAATCCATGAGGACGACGTGCGGTTGACCCTCAGCGGCCATGACAAGGGCCTCGCGGACGGTGGCGGCCCATCCCAGCACGTCGAAGTCGGCTCGCTCCCGGAGCAGCGCGACCAGGCCTTCCGCCAGAAGGCGATGATCCTCCACCACGAGGACACGGATTCTCGTCTTCCGTTGTTGCGAGTTCAGGGATCTCATCCCAGGGGATCCCCTGGAATCCAGGCCTGGACCCGGTGCTCGTCGCCGACCGACGGTTCGATCTGCGCCCAGCCCCCCGCGAGACGCGCCCGCTCTCTTAACAGGCCATTTCCATCGGAGCCGGCCCCATCGTGGGCGAGGCGCACCATCCAGCCCTGGTCGTCGTCGTCGAGGTCGACACGGATCGAGCCAATGCCGTCGGAACTGACCGCGCCTTTCACGGCTTCCTCCACGATGCGGTAGAGCAACGCCCGGCGTCCGGCCGGAGGGTCACGCTCCAGACGTGCCTGAACCTGGAACGCCACGCCGGTCTCGCCCCGCAGCCCCTCGAGCAGCTCGCGAACCGCGGCCGCGATGCCCGACCCTTCCAGTGCCGCCGGCCGCAACTCGAACATCAGCTTCCGGAGGCGCACCATCGTCAGGTCGAGGAGTTCCTCCAGGGCCGACACGACCTCCAACTGCGACGGGTCGCTCAGACTATGCCGCAGGAGCTGCAGCCGCAGACTCGCGGCGGTCACCGCCTGGAGGCTGTCGTCGTGGATGTCGTCCGCGATCCGCTTTCGCTCCTGTTCCAGCGCCCGGAGCAGACGCTCTTCGGCGTGCCACCGTTCGGTCAGGTCGCGCGCGGCGACCAGCCCGAGGGATCCCCGCGAGGTTTTCAGCGGAGTCGTGCGGAAGTCGACCGGAAAGCTCACGCCATCTTTGCGACGGCCGACCACCTCCAGCCGCTGCGGCGTGAGCGCGCATGCCCGCATCCAGTCCGGGCTGGGCGTAGCTCCCGGCTGCAGCACCATCGTCAGCCCTTTGCCAACGCATTCCTCGGGCAAGTAGCCGAACAGCTCGAGCCAGGGACGGTTGATGCGACGGATCTCGCCGTCGACACCGGTGATGGCCATCGCGTCGGGGACGGTCTCGATCAGGTTGCTCAGCAAAGCGTGATCAATGCCCTCGTCTTTTGGCGCGACGCGTGAACCTAACTGGTTCTTGCGTGGTTTTTTGCTATTAGGCACAAATGCGCAGGCCGTGAAGCAACACTTTGCGCAACAAAAATAGGCATTCCTACCGATGCAGTAGCGATGAGTGACTGCAACGCTGTGTGAGGAAAAGGAAATATAGAAAGTGCCTCCCATCGCCCGACCATCGGAGGCACAGGGGGAGCCATACGTGAGCACGGCGGGTGGATTCGGCTCGTCATCCCGCTCCGAGCTGGCAGATCGGGAGACGGTGCCTGCCGGCCTCGAACACCTGACCGCGCGACAGATCGAGGTGTTGCGCCTGGTGGCGCGGGGGATGACGAATGCCGAGATCGCCGAGGCGCTCTTTCTCAGCCGCCGCACCGTCCATGCGCACCTGCGCTCGATTTTTCACAAGCTCGACGTCGGGCATCGCAGCGCCGCGACTCGCTACGCCATCCAGCACGGACTGCTCTGAGTAGCGCGGCGGCGCGACGCCGTCCGTCAGTTCAGAAAGTAACCGAGCTCGTGCGCGAACGTGTCGTGGTGCAGCTTCAGGCATTCGAGAACGGTCTGCCCGTCGAACGCCCGCACGTCGTATGCGCACAGCATCACCATCGGAAACCGCTTGGCGAGGGCACCGCAGTGATGCTCCAGCGTGACAAAGGCCCTGACCGTCTGCACGCTCCTCAATCCCGCGACGGGCTCGCCGAGGAAGCGGAACGGTCCGGGTCGCTGCCGCATGACATCGATGAACACGCCTTCGAGCTGCGCGATGAATTCCTCGGGTGAGACCGAACCGAACGTCAGCATGTTGATCAGCCCATCGCGCTCGGCGGCACCGACATCGATCGTCTCTCGTTCCAGCGCCCGCACGTACTCCGCTCGTGCGTCGGGCAGCGCGAACAGCACGCACGCCTGGCCGGACCGTATGCCGTCACGCAGAAACGGCAGACCGAGACGAAGACGGCCGGCGTCGGTGCTGTAGAAGCTCGCCAGATGACTTCCCAGTGGGATCGCCATGCCCTCCATGACGATGGCGCGCGGCAGCCCGGTGATCGCGGCCGAGGGCCCACCCTGGCTTGGTCCCATGAAGCGCAGGAGGTCATCCTCCTTGAAGCGTCGGGCTCGGCGACGCCCCACCCGACTCGCCGGGAGCAGGCCGGCATCGGCCCAGCGCCGCAGCGACGCTTCGCTGGCGCGGAGAAACCGGGCCGCCTCGCGCGTGGTGAGCAACTTATCGCTCAATGCGCTCTCTGTGACTGTTATGATAAGCAGTTAATGGCGCTCGTGGGAAGCTACTCAATCATACGTCGCCTTGCCTAGACGACCCCGAGCTGACGGCCTGACCTCCCGGGAGCTCGAGATCCTTCGGCTCGTCACCAGCGGCCGGACGAACCGGCAACTGGCCGAGGAGCTCGGCGTCAGCACCCGAACCATCGACGCCCACCTGCGATCGATCTACGCGAAATTGAGCGTGAAATCGAGGAGCGCCGCAACCCGCTACGCCGTCGAGCACGAGCTGATCTAGGCCGCGGCTAGCAGCTATTCGACCAGCAGGTCGTGGCGCGCGGCGGTCGCCACCGCTTCCAGCTTGGAGTGGGCGTCGAGCTTCTCCAGGATGTCCTGGACGTAACTCCGGATCGTCGTCAGCCTCAACCCCAGCTCGCGCCCAATCGTCTTGTTGTCCATTCCGTGGGCCATCAGCAGCAGCACCTCGCGTTCGCGCGGCGTGAACTCGGCGCGCAGCCGGACGCGCTCCGCCTCCTCCTGCGAACGCTCGCGAACGCGGGCGAGCAACGCCGCCAGCTGAGCGGCGGGGATCAGCATCTCGCCGCCGGCCGCCTTGCGCACCGCGCTGACAACCTCGGCGGAGGCCCGTGACTTTGGAAGGAACACCGAGGCGCCCGCCTGGACCGCTGACAGCAGCGCGTCTTCGCTTTCATCGCCGCTGACAAAGACCAGGCTGGGCCGAGGGCGCTGGCTGCGGATGCTTTCTCCCGCTTGCGCACCGGTCCCGTCCGGAAGTCGGTAGTCCATCACCACCACGTCCGGGCGATCTGCCGCGGACATCGCGACGGCATCCTTCACCGAACCGGCGACGCCGACGACCCGGATGTCGCCCTCGCGGTCGAGTAGCGCCTGGATTCCCTCGGCCACCAGTTGGTGGTCCTCTACTAACAGCACTCGGATCGTTGGCGGCATGACTCCCCGTGGCCTCGCTCTGGGTAACGCTTGCAGCGCCGGCTCCTTGCGACCGCATGCGACCCTGCAAATGCTGGTTGTTGTGTGCCCTCCGTGGCGGGAAGACATGGGATCACACCGCGACGTATTGTCGAGGCAATGAACACCCGGCAGCGCAACGTTGTGTGCGACCTGGCGCCGCCGTAACAACGCGGGCCGCTGCGCTAGGCGGCTTTCTTGTGTTTCCGAGGAGCGGCCGGCTTGCGGGCGATCGCCGGACGAGCCCGACGCTTGCTGGGTGCGGGCTTCGGTTCCCCCTCGATCTGCTCCAGCTTGACGCTGAGCTTCTTCAGTCCGCCCTGCAGGTTGTCGACCCCGTGGCGAAGCGTGACCGCGCTCCGCTTCTTCGCCCGTAAGAACCAGGTTTCGAGGGTGGCGTCGGCGCGGCGCAACACGGCCTCGACGCGGTCGGCACGGGTGCTCACCTTGATGGAACGGGCCAGCGACGGTGAGCTTGCGGCCCAATTCCCCCCTCGCGGGGCAGGGCAGCGTCGGTGCGGCCCAATTCCCTCCGCCGCTCGCCGGGGAGGACAGGGTGGGGGCTTAGAGGCGAAGCGGGCGAGGCCGAGCGAAGATCGCCGCCGGATCGTCCTTCCAGACCGCCGGCTGGACGTCGATATAGAGCTCGATCTCGTTCCCATCCGGGTCCTCGATGTAAAGGCTGTGCGTGATGGTGTGATCGGCCGTCCCGTTAAGACGCGCTCCGGCCGCCAGCAGTGCATCCCGTGCTTCGCGCAGCTCCTCGTCCGTTTCGCCGATCTTCAAGCCGAAGTGGTACATCCCGACCCGCCGGCCTCGCGGGATTGGCGCCGCATCCTCACCTACCTCGATCAAGAGGAGCTCGTGGTGAGTACGACCCGATGAGAACGCGGCGGCCGGAAAGCCGATTTCCTCGGGTGGCAGCGCGATCTCCTTCCAACCGAGCAGATCGCGATAGAAGCGACGCGAGCGGTCGAGGTTGCGGACGTAGAGGACCAGGTGGCCCAGCTCTTTGACCTGCACGCGCGTACCTCCTTAGAACTCGGCGACGACAACGTCAGAATAGTCAAACTACGCAGGTGAGCACCGATCGTCCGCCCGCCGACCCTCTCGAATTCACCTTGCGCTGGCCGGTCCGCGGCTACGAACTCGACAGCCGTGGGCACGTCAACAATGTTGTCTACCTGAGCTGGGCCGAGGAAATCGCCACCGCCCACGCGGAGGCCGCCGGCTATGGACGGCAATGGTCGGCGAATGCCGGTGGTGGCTGGATCATCCGACGGACCGAGATCACCTATCACCGGCCGGCTGTGTACGGCGATGAGGTCGAGCTCACCGTCAGGGTGGAGCTGGTCAGGGGCGCCCGCGGGGTCCGACGAACCACCATCCACCGCATCGCGGACGGCGAGCTCCTGGCCGAGGTCCTGACGGAGTGGGTGTGGGTGCGCCTTAGCGACGGCCGGCCGGTGCCCGCACCTCGCGAGCTGGTGGAACTCGCGGCGTCGGTTACCGCCGCAACGCTGGCGAAGCGCCGAGCGCGCTGAGTTGCGCGGCCAGCTGGTCGGCGGTGGCAAAGCCCTGGTTCACGCGGCTGACCCGCCCATCACCGCCGAGGACCGCCGTGGACGGTGCGGTCAGAACCTTGAACGCGGCCGCGGCGGACGGCTGCTTCGATAGATCGACCTTCAAGACCCGAAGAGCCGAGCCGAAGCTCGCCTCCACGGCTTCGACCGCCGGGAGCTGCACGGTGCGGCACGCCGTACAGCTCGGCGTGGAGAAGACGACCAGTGAGGGCCGCCCGTCCGGTGATTCACCCAGTGCCGTCCAGAGGGGCCCGCTGCCGCTGGCGCGCAACGCGTCGACACCGCGACCCGACCAGGCGCGAACGACGACCACCGCCATCACGACCAATGCGGAGGCTACGGCGAGGACGACGGCGCGCTCGACCATGACTTAGACCCGCCGCACGATACCGCGCCGGTCGAGCTGAGCCATGATGAAGCACAGGGCGCAGAAGTCGACGCTCGCATCGAGCGAGACCATGACCGCGATCGGCAGAGTCAGCACCCAGGCCACGAGCGCGTCGCCCGCCAGCAGGGAGATCGCCGCCACCAGCCAGATGGTGCCGCCGATCGCCCGCGCGATTCGGCGCGTTTCATGGTCCTCCTGGACGTCGTTCCGCTTGAGGATCCCGGCGGGCTCGAGCACGCGCCAGACGAGCTGGCGGACCACGTCGGCCGGCCACCAGAACCGACCCGCGAGCATGACCACGCCGGCGATCGCCAGCAGGCCAGCCCCCGCGATGCCTTGCAGGATCAGCCCGGCCACGACCAGGGCGACCATGGTCCATTGGTGCGCCTTTCGCGCCGTCCGATCGAAGAAGACTGTCTGGATGGTCGCAGTTGACATAGTTGACTAAATGGATCTACAAACTCAACAATCTGAGATCGACAGTGTAGAGGCCCGCCGCCTCACGGGTCAAGCGAGAGTTCGAATCAGTTAGGTGACGGTGATCCCGAGTGGCTCCAGGAGATCAGGGGTCTCGCTCCAGTACTCGGCGATCCGGCCATCCTGGTAGGGGCAGGTGTCGATCCGATTGAAGTCGACAGACCGGTCCTCCGGGACGGACCGAGTGCCGCAAACGGAGATCGCCGCCCGGGTCATGTCGCCGCCGGCCGCGAGGTCGTCGATACACACATGGAGATCGGGGATTGCCAGCCGGAGCATGGCAATCCGCTCCCGAAAGGTGGCCGCGCTACCGCGCTGCCGGTACGGCGAGTGCTCGGCGAAATCCGAGGTCAGCACCTCGTCGAAATGGCCAGCCGGCCGGCGTTGAAGGCCTCCTCGATCAGGCGGCGACTCGACGTCAAGCTCGTAGTTAGAGGGTCAGGCGGCCCGCCCGACGAGGATCGTCCCTGGCTCGGCAATGATCGAGCCCGCCACGCCACCCAGCGCCGCTCGTCGATGGCCTTCGTGGGCTCGCAGGAACTTCACGACGCGGCCTGCGACCTCGGCCGGATCGCACGCGTAGGGACGCCAACGGTCTTTGGACCTCGGGTCCATGCTGGCCACGAAGTTGAAATCGACGATATTGCCGTGAACCTGGTGCTCTGCTTCGGCGTGCACGACATGCGACGGCACCAGGAAGACGGGGGCACGGAATGCCGCCGTCGACAGGTCCATGAACCCGAAGAAGTACCAGAAGAACAGGTCCTCGATCAGCCGCTGCCGCTTGACGAAGAATCGCTTCTGCAGCCGGCTCACCCGGCCGTGTTGGTAGAGGACGTGCGTGGCCTTCACCTGCATGGCCAGGCTGAGGCGGAAGCGCTCCTTGAGGTGGGTTTCGAGGTCCCGCCGCTCGTCGTCCGACATCGGCACCATCACCTCGAGCGCCCCGCGAGGCCGCCCGAAGGTGAGCAGCTTGCCAACCTCCATCTCCGTGAAACGGCTGAATTGGACGTCGCTGAGCCGGCTCACGGAAGGAATAACGGAGGTAGCCTCGATGGTTTGCTCCGAATGAGAATGGAAATCACGATGACCCCCTCCCCGAGCCTCCCTGGAACGGATAAGCAGCCGCAACCTCGGCGGAACCTCCGGCGCTGGATCATCCCGATCGGCGGCGGCCTGCTTTCGGCCGTCCTGATCGTGATCGGCACCCCTCACGTCGCCTGGTACCTGCGGGTGGTGCTGGCGGCGGTCGCCTTCCTCTACATCGGCGGGCAATCGGCCGCGTATTTGTGGTCGAGCCATTCCGACCAGGGCTGATTTCGCGACTACAATTGCGCTATCGCAAAGAGTGACATTCTGAAGGTTCAGCGGCAGCCGGCAGCCGCCGACGCGGTCTTCGCGACGGTGCTCCGAGAGGCCGTCGAAACCGTCGAGGCGTCCGGGTACCCGTACCTCGTGCTGGGTGGCCTGGCGTCGTCGCTGGTGGGACGCCCGCGCTGGACGCACGACATTGATTTGCTGGTCCGGCCTGACGACGCCCGCGCCGTGCTGGCGGCGTTTCGAGCGGCCGGCTTCACCACCGAAGAGACCGACCCGGTGTGGATCTACAAGGCGTTCAAGGACGACGTCATGGTCGACATCATCTTTATGGTGATGGGCGGGATCTACCTCGATGACGAGATGCGGGCCCACGCCATCGAGCGCGAGGTTGCAAATCCCTCCCCCTCCGGTGGAAGGCAGGGCAATTCCCCCTCCCCCTCCGGTGGAAGGCAGGGCAATTCTCCCTCCCCCTCTGGGGGAGGGCAGGGTGGGGGCCTGCGCATTCGGATCCCGAGCCCGGAAGACCAGATCGTGATCAAGGCAATCGTCCACCGGGAGGAGACTTCGCGGCACTGGTTCGACGCGCTCGCGATCCTGGGGCGGGCGGAACTCGACTGGGACTACCTGCTCCATCGCGCGCGAGTCGGCGCTCGCCGGGTTCTGGCCCTGCTGATTTACGCGCAATCGGCCGATATCCTGGTGCCATCGTGGGCGATCCGCCGCCTTTACGAGGAGGTCTACGCGCAGTGAACGAACCGCGCGACGAATATCTTCCCGAGGCGATTCGCGAGAAGCTGATTCACGACCCGCGCGTCGCCGAGCAAGACCTGAGGGTCCACGTCAAGGAGCACCGGGTGATGCTGGGCGGCAACGTGGCCAGTCCACAGCTCAAACAGCGGATCACCGAGGTCGCTCAGGAGCTGCTTCCCGGCTATGACGTTGTCAACGAGACCACCGTGGTATCGGCCACCGAGCCCGACAGCGAGGAGCCGGTGTCGTGATCCGGATCGCGGCGGTCGGTGATCTTCACTACGGGGTTGGTTCGCCGGAGATCCTCCGCCCCAGCCTCCACCATCTTCCGCAGCGCGCCGACTTGCTGCTGCTCGCCGGGGACCTGACGCGGTGCGGCGGGCCGGAGGAGGCCGAGATCCTCGCCGAGGAGCTGCGCGGCTTGCCGATCCCGGTAGTCGCGGTGCTCGGCAACCACGACTACCACGGCGGTCGCGAGGATGAGGTCCGGCGTGTGCTCGAGGGCGCGGCAGTACGGGTGCTCGAAGGTGAGGCCACCACGATCGACGTCGACGGGGTTCGGGTCGGCATCGCCGGCACCAAGGGATTCGGCGGCGGCTTTCGCGGTGCTCACGGCAGCGATTTCGGTGAACCCGAGATGAAAGCGTTCGTCGGTCACACCAAGCTGCTGTCCGAACGGCTGGAGCGGGCGCTGACGGGACTCGAGGTCGACCTCCGCATCGCGCTGCTTCATTACTCACCGGTCGAAGCGACCCTGGTAGGCGAACGGTTGGAGATCTACCCGTTTCTCGGCAGCTATTTGCTGGCGGAGGCGGTGGACAACGCCGGCGCGGACCTCGTGCTCCATGGCCACGCCCACCACGGGGAGGAGAAGGGGCGCACGCCCGCCGGCATCCCGGTGCGGAACGTCGCCCAGCCGGTCATCCGGCACGCGTACAACATCTATACCCTGGATGCGAGTCGCCAGATCCTGCCTGCTGCCGCGGGCGGAATAGGGTCCTAGCCGGGCGCTATCCTTCGGAGATCGAAGGGCAGCGCGCGACGGTCGTCTTCTTTCCCGAGGGAGCCTATGGGCCGACGAACAACTGCGTCGGGATCGGCGCGGAATTGCAGCGCCGCGGCGCACGCGTCGTCTTCGTGATCGAGGAGTCGTTCAAGGGAACCCTGGCGGCGAAGGGCTTCGAGGAACAGCTGATGCGGCTGAAGCCCAGGCCCGAGGTCGAGGAGGTGCCCGGGCAGTTCTGGAAGGACTTCATCCGAGAGACCGCGCCCGAGTTTCGCAAGTCCCCCATCGACGCGCTCGAAACGCTGACCAGGCCGATTTGGCGCGAACTCATCAGCGGTTCGATGTACGTCAACGACCGCCTCGAGTCGATCTTCCAAACCGTGCAGCCCGACGTCATCGTCCAGGACAACGTCGTCGCCTTCGCCGCGGTGCTGACCGCCGCCACGCCATGGGTGCGGATCGTGTCATGCAATCCGCTCGAGCTGCCCGATGCGACGCTTCCGCCGGTTTTTTCCGGGCTGCCAACCGCTGAGCAGAGTGGCTGGGCGCGCTTTCGCCGCGTCTATGCCGATCTTCATGCCGGCCTTCACCTCGAGTTCGACACCTTCCTGCGCGACCACGGCTGTCCGCCGCTTCCCACTGACCAGTTCATGTACGAGTCGCCCTCGCTCAACCTCTATAACTACCCGGCAGAGCTTGACTACCATCGTTCCGTTCCTTTGGCGCGGACCTGGCATCGCCTCGAGTCATCGGTCCGCTCAACCGACGAACCGTATACCTTCGCCGAGGCCGGCCGCAGGACCATCTACCTCAGCCTCGGTAGCCTGGGCTCTGCGGACACCGAACTGATGGGGAGGCTGATCGAGGTGCTCGGCCGGGCCGACTACCAGGTCATCGTCAGCATGGGGCCACAGCACCAGGAGCTGCGCCTGGCCGGCAACATGGTCGGCGCCGAGTTCCTGCCGCAGACATCGGTACTGCCGCGGGTCGACCTGGTCATCACCCACGGCGGCAACAACACCGTCACCGAGAGCATCCACTTTGGGAAACCGATGATCGTGCTCCCGCTCTTTTGGGACCAGCACGACAATGCCCAACGGGTGCAGGAGACGGGCTTTGGCGTCCGTCTCGATCCCTACCGCTTTCGCGACGACGAGCTCCTCGATTGGATCGACCACCTTGTCGGCGATCAGAGGCTGGCCGGCCGTCTGGCAACCATCTCGAGGCGGCTGCAAACGGCGCCCGGGACGGTGCGGGCGGCCGAGTTGATCGAGGCGCTGGCACGTAGCCGGCAGCCCACCCGAGCCCGCCCCTGACGCCGCTCGCTCCCGGTTACCAGGAGGAACCCTACTGGTGGCGTGAAGCCCGACCGAGTCGTCTGCCCACCACCACGCTGCCGACCGAAGTCGACGTCGTCGTGGTGGGTGGCGGCTATACCGGGATGATGGCGGCGGCGAGGCTGGCCTGGCGCGGCCGCTCGGTGGCCCTGCTCGAGAAGCACGAGCTGGGCTGGGGCGCGAGCAGCCGAAACGGCGGCATGATGCACCCCGGCTTCAAGGTCGGTCCCGGCGAGCTGCTCAAGCGTTACGGTGACCGGGCTCGTCAGCTTTATCGCGAAACTCTCAACGCCTTTGCCCTCGTGGAAGAGACAATCGCCACCAACCGGATCGATTGCGAATACGCTCGCACTGGCCACCTTTACCTGGCCTATAAACCCGGTCACGTCGAGCATCTCCAGGCCGAGGGCCGCCTGCTGACCGAGGAGTTCGGACTCAGCGCCCGGTTCTTGCAACGGGAAGCACTGGCGTCGGAGATCGGCTCACCCCTCTATCACGCCGCACTGGTCATCGAACGCAGCGCCGGTCTTCATCCGGCAAAGTACTTCGCCGGCCTCGCCCGCCTGGCCCGTGATCGTGGCGCTCACCTCCACGATCACACGCCGGCGACCGCGATCGAGCGCCGGCGGCGAGGCGGCTTCGTCGTCGCCACACCGCGCGGGCGGATCAGCACCCGCGATCTGCTGCTAGCGACCAATGGCTATAGCGACCCACTGCTGCCGGCGCTGCGCCGCCGCGTTATCCCGATCGGGAGCTACATCATCGCCACCGAGCCGTTGTCCGAAGACCGCGCCCGAAGCGCCATCCCAAATCGGCGTATGTTGTTCGACTCCAAGAACTTCCTGTATTACTGGCGGCTGAGTAGCGACAATCGAATGCTGTTCGGCGGCCGCGCGAGCTTCGCGCCGACCACGATCGCAAAGGCTCGCGACTGGCTCTATGCCGCGATGACGCGGGTCCACCCACAACTCGCCGGCATCGGGATCGAACACGCCTGGGGCGGGAACATTGGCTTTACCTTCGATCGCCTGCCGCATATCGGTCGCATGAAGGGCATCACCTATGCGCTGGGCTATTGCGGCACCGGGGTCGCGATGTCGACCTACTTCGGCCAACTCGCCGCCGACTGGATCGCGGGGGAGGCGTTACCGGATTGCTGGCGCGGACGCTTTCCCGGCATGCCACTGTACCGCGAGAAGCCGTGGTTCCTGCCGGCCGTCGGCTGGTACTACGGCGCCTTAGACCGTCTCTGAGGCCGCCTGTCGCAGCTTGAATCGCTGCGTCTTGCCGGTGGCGGTCTTGGGTAATGCCTCGACGAACTCGATCCAGCGTGGGCGCTTGTACTCCGCGATCTTCGAACGAACGAAATCCTGCAGTTCACGGGCGAGCTCGGGTGACGGCTGCTGGCCGGCCGCGAGGACGACATACGCCATCGGTTTCTCCAGGTTGTCGGCATCGCGCCGCCCGATGATGCCCGCCTCCTGAACCGCCGGATGTTCGATCAACGTGTTCTCGATCTCCACCGGGCTGACCCATATGCCGCCCACCTTCAACATGTCATCGGCGCGTCCCGCATACCAGTAGTAGCCATCGGCGTCACGCGAAAACTTGTCGCCGGTCCTGATCCAGTGACCCTCGATGGTGTCCTTGGTTCGCTCGTGCTTGTTCCAGTAATACGCGCACGTGCTATCGCCCTTGATCAACAGGTTGCCGACGGTCCCGTCGGGGACGTCGTGGCCGGTCTCATCGATGATCCGCGCCTCGTAGCCGGGCACCAGCTCACCGGCGGAGCCGGGACGGACGCGACCCGACCGGTTGGAGATGAAGATGTGCAGGATCTCGGTGCTGCCGATGCCGTCCAGGATCTCCACCCCGAAGCGCTCCTTGAAGCGCTCGTATAGCGCCTTCGGCAACGCCTCGCCCGCCGAAACGCCCTGGCGGACGCTCGATAGATCGTAGTCGGCGCCGTCGCGCCTATGCGCCAGCAGCTGCCCGTAATTGGTAGGAACGGAAAAGAAGAGGGTCGGCTTGTATCGTTCGATCTGGGCGAACACGTTGGCTGGTGTCGCCGGCCCGGGCCAGAGAACGGTGGTCGCCCCGACCGCAAAGGGAAACGTCAGGGCGTTGCCGAGGCCATAGGCGAAGAAGAGCTTCGCGACGGAAAACATCCGATCCGCCGGGCTGATGCCAAGGATGCCCTGCGCGTAGCAGACCACGGTGTGGACGATGTCGTGGTGAAGATGCACCGCCCCTTTTGGAAACCCGGTGGTCCCGGACGAGTAGAGCCAGAACGCCGCGTCATCCTTCCCGGTCGGCTCCAGCTCGAGCGTTGAAGGAGCGTCGAGCAGATCCCCGAACGCGCTGCCGCCAGCGGTTGGCGCGCCATCGATGATCAGATGCTGGAGGTAGGGCAGCTCGGCACGCGGGATGGTCGCCAGCTGCGGCAGCAGCGGCTCGCTCACGATCGCGACGGTGGCCTTCGAATCGTTGAGCATGTAGCGGTAGTCCTGGCTCTTCAGCAGCGTGTTCGTGGGGATCGGGACGGCGCCGATCTTCTGGGCGCCGAAAAAGCTGTAGACGAAGGCCGGCGTGTCCAGCAACAACAGCAGCACTCGCTCCTCCCGGCGAACGCCGAGAGACCGAAGCGCGTTGGCGACTCGGTTGGATCGCTCGGCGACCTGCCCGTACGTGATGGAGTCGTCGCCAAAGAGGATGGCCGTCCGCCCGGCGCGCCCCTCACGAACGTGGCGGTCGACCAGGTAGTCCGCGATGCTGAAGCTGTGCGGCAAAGAGACGACCGGAGCCGCCGCGGGGCGCTCGACCGTCGTAGCCATGCGCCAAGTCTATTGCGAATCCCCCACCTTCATGATTATCTCCCTCCCCCCTTGCGGGGGAGGGTCGGGGTGGGGGGTTAAGGGCCTCCTAGCGCTCCCCGCCTCTCCTGCCGATCTCCGCCATGTGGCGGCGGTCGCGGCTAACTGCCTCGCCGCCTTTCTGGCCGGCCTGGCGCGCTTCCACGGCCGAGAACTCGTGCGCCGTACCCTGCTGATGCGCCGCGCGGCCGCCCTGGGCCGCGATCGCGCGTTGCCGCTGGTCGCTCATTCCGGCGAAGCCCCTGCCGCTACCCGAAACACGCCGCGTGCGGCCGGCACCCTTTCGCGTCCTCGTCGCCTTTGGCGCGGAGCGTCGTGACCCGGGACTCGACGACTTGCTTGACCTGGTGCGCGATCTCGTCGAGCGGGACTTCGTCGAACGTGATTTGGTCGAGCGTGACCTCCCCGAGCCTGAAGTGCTCGAGGACCTCTTTGCGCCGGAGCGTTGGGACTTGGTCTCTCCCTTTTCGCGCCGGATCTTGTTGACGGTACGCGCCGCGACCTCCTCGGCCCGGCGGCCATAGCGCCCTTCTTTCTTGGCGCTTTGCTTAATGTGTTCATATTGCCGTTCTCGCTTCGGACTGGCACCACGTGGCATTGACAACCTCCCTTCCCGACCTTTGCCTGATCGTGTTAATGGTAGCGTTATCTACCTGTTTTTTGATATCACAATTGTAGCATGATCATACCGATGGCACTAAAATCGCTGGCGGGGGGACTCGCAGTCGTCGCCTTTTCACTCCTTGGCCAGGCCGGCCATCCCAAGCGCTTTGCGGGCCTGTTTTCGGCGGCGCCATCCGTCGCCATCGCCAGCCTCGCGATGACCGTCATTACAAAACGCGCCGAGGGCGCCCTCCCATACGCCCAGGGAATGCTGATCGGCAGCGCAGGCATGGTTGCCTATTGCCTGGTATCGCTGTTTCTGATCCAGCGATTGCACGCTCTCCTCGGGTCGATCCTCGCCTGGCTCGCCTGGTTCGCCGTCGCGGGCGGCCTCTACCTCGCGATTGGTCGTTAGCCATGGACGGCCGCGTGCTTCTCGAAGATGATGAGCAGCCGGTCGGGTTCGATTGGTCGAAACTGTTCCAGGCGAAGCCCGCCGAGATCGGCGTCCGCTTCGTCTTCGGAGCCGGCATCGCATTGGTGGCCGCCGTAGTCGGCGCGGCTCTTGGCCCGAAGGCCGGAGGCCTGTTCCTGGCCTTTCCTGCGGTACTGCCGGCGACGCTCACGCTGATCGAAAAGAAGGAGGGGACGACTAAGGCCTGGGCTGATGCCAGCGGTGGTGTCCTTGGCGCCATTGGTCTGGCCGCGTTTGCCCTGACCGCAGTCCGACTTCTGCGATGGAATCCGTTTGCCGCCCTGATCCTCGCCCTGGTTGCGTGGGCGGTGGTCACCGGCGGCCTCTACTTTCTGTTCCGGGAGAGCGGGCTCTTCCTCGAGCAAGA
>Ga0209526_10000642_pt1 | contig 22942 bp, 22 predicted proteins | sample JacPinW_OM2H0_M1_FD_188566 | JGI IMG/M metagenome (GOLD analysis project Ga0209526, IMG submission 188566) | Forest soil microbial communities from Algoma, Ontario, Canada - Jack Pine, Ontario site 1_JW_OM2H0_M1 (SPAdes) (version 2) | ecosystem: Environmental > Terrestrial > Soil > Boreal... | reverse complement strand
CTCTCATGTCATTTAATAAACTAAAATAAAAATATAAATAAAAATATAAAATAAATATTTAAATATTTTTAAATAAAAAGTTAAAAAAGAGTCATAAAAAAATTTTTTTAATTTATAAAATTATAAAATAAATTTATAATATTTAAATAAAATTATAAAAACTATAAAATTTATTAAATTATAATAGAAAATAAGTATTATTTTAATAAATTATTAAAATTATAAAATAAATATATTTAATTAAATAGAAAAATATATATATATAAATTAATATAAAATATATAAGTATATAATTCAAAAAAAGTAATTTAAAATAATATTAAAATCAATATAAGCTTATAATTTAAAGGTTAGAATACTTTCTTGATGATAAAAAAGTAGAAGTTCAAATCTTCTTGGGCTTAAAATATAATAAATAAATTATATAAAAAAATAATTATTAGATTATAAAAATTAAATAAAAGATATTTTTTTTTTATAAATAGTAATTAAAAATTTTTTTATTATTAACTACTGTTTAAAAACAAAAAAAAAATAAAACTATAAAACTTATAAAATCTTTAACCTAATAAATTAGGTCTCACTTTGATTATTTTATAATAATTAAAATAAAAGCAAAATTTTTTTCTTAATAATTTTGATTTTCTATCAAGGACTTTATATTTATAGCCAATTTTAATTTATATTTATATTATATTGGAAAATAAAATCATTATTTTATTTATTAATAATAATTATATTATATAATTTAATTATAATAAGAAATAATTAAAAAAAACTTTTAATATAAAAAAAATTAAGATTAATTAAAACATATTTATAATTAATTTATTTTAATGAGAATATTAAAAAAACATGTATTACTTAGATTGGTGAATTCTTATTTAGTAGATGTGCGTTGCGTGATGGCTTCTCTGGATCGTTTCTTCAGAAACTCTGATTGTCATAATATCAGAACCCCATTGGAATTAGGTAATGGGGAAAACCCTTTGCTGAACTTAGCATTTCCAAATAAAGATCTAGGCAGTTATAAACGACTAGATACTTCACTAGATCAAGGGGTTTCTACTACGGTTAAAGCTACACTGCCTGAAGATAAATTTCAATTATTCCCAAAAATAGGAAATCCACACAGTCGAAAAGGGTGGTTCTTCTCGCATTTAGATACGAATCTACTGCCTAAATGAATGACTGATGAAGTAAAAAGTGAGATAATCACTAACAATGAAATGAGTTATCAACCTAAAGTAGAATACAGTCCTTTGAAATTAACCGCAAGATTGCCTAAGGGAAGCAATTCCTATGGTAACGGAGTAGTAACAGTACCTGCCCAACGTTCCCCTACGAGACTTGGATACGAATTAGGTAATTCTAATTGAAAGGGATATACTACAGTTAATAACCTTGTCTTAGTTCGAAAATACAGTACGGATGTACAAAAAAAGGTATTAGAGAAACTAGACAATCTAACAAACTATTGTGCCAATAAAAGAGACAAAGTGGTAGATCGAAAAATATATAACATATTATGTGATCCTTACTTCTTACAATTCGCGTATAATAACATAAAGAGTAACCCAGGTAACATGACTCCCGGTATCACTCCAGAAACACTAGATGGAATCAGTTGAGAATTCTTCATAGATCTATCTAACAGACTAAAGGACGAAAAGTTTACCTTTAAACCTGGACGACGTATCTTAATAGACAAAGCTAATGGAGGTAAAAGACCGTTAACAATTGCCCCACCTAGAGACAAAATCGTACAAGAAGCTATGAAATTAATAATTAATAGCATCTTTGAACCTACCTTTCTAGATTACTCTCACGGATTCCGCCCAAATCGCAGTTGTCACACAGCCTTAAAATATGTTATGCAAAAATTCATGGCCACAACCTGAATGATTGAAGGTGACATCAGCAAATGTTTTGACAATATAGATCATTTCAAATTAATGCAACTAATTGAATCTAAAATCAAAGATCGACAATTCACTAAACTAATATGAAAAAGCTTAAGAGCCGGATATTTCGAATTTAAAACTCGAGAAACAAACATAATTGGGACCCCTCAAGGGTCAATAATTAGCCCCATCTTAAGCAACATCTTCCTACATCAATTAGACGTCTTTGTCGACTGTATTAAAGCAAAATTTGATAAAGGAAATAAACCTAAAATGAATAAGAATTATAAACATCTCGCCTATCTCATTCAGAAAGCTAAGAAAAATGGCGATATCGATAAAATTAAAGACCTAGTAAAACTACTTAGACTACTTCCGTCTATAGATAACTTTGATCCAAACTACAGAAGGCTAAGCTATGTCAGATATGCAGATGATTGAATTATCGGTATTAGAGGATCTATTAAAGAAGCACAAAATATCTTATCTGAAATAACTAAATTCTGCAAGGAGATAGGCTTAACTATAAATGAAACAAAGTCTAAGATCACTAACCTTAACGAAGATAAAGCTAAATTCTTAGGGGTGTACATTACTCGATCACAACATACGAAATATCGCATTTCTCAAAATGTAATATCTAGGCAAAGCAGAAAACTAAGAATGGAAGTTTCCCTATCAGAAATCAAGGCAAAATTAAGAAAAGCTTCCTTCTTAAAAGGGGAATCTTCAAATCCCAAATTCATATGATATCATCTAGAACATAAGCAGATCATCACCTTGTATAACGCCGTTCTAAGGGGAATCACCAACTACTTTGGATTTGTACACAATTACGCGAGCTTTGCAGGCTTTTGCTACATGACTCTGAAATTTTCTTGTGCTAAACTATTAGCCGCAAAATTTAAGCTATCTAGTATGAAAAGTACTTTCGCAAAATTCGGACCTAATCTAGTATACAAAGATAAACAGGGCAATATCTATTCATTTTATAAACCTAGTTGAAGAGTTAATACCAATCGTTTTCAGATTAACATTAACCCCGAAATTAACACTTTATATGCTGAAAGTGTATCCCTGGCAAAGCTAGATGAATTACCTTGTACAAGTTGCGGATCTATGTTTAGAGTGGAAATGCATCATATCCGTAAAATGAGTGATCTAAATCCTAAATTATCTAAAATTGACAAACTTATGGTAAAAAAACAAAGAAAACAAATTCCTCTATGTCGCGAATGTCACATGAAATTGCATCCTAATAGAAGATAATTAAACACTATCTGGCTAGAAGAGTTATTAATGGAGAGCTGTATGATGGGAAACTATCACGTACAGTTCGGGAAATGGGTGGGGCCATCCCCTTAAGGATATCCCATTCTAGTTCACTCACCTGAACCAGCTAATATTTCTTATTTTTGAAATTTTGGTTCTTTACTTGGATTTTGCCTTGTAATACAAATATTAACTGGAGCATTCCTTGCGATGAAATAAAGTGCGTTGCAAAAAAATTTTACTATATGCTGGAAACTCCTAAAGCTTTTAGTACCTTTTTAAAAAGGTAAAAATCTATAAGATATAAAAAAGGACAATCAGCAGGAAACAAAAGAAATATATAAAATATACCAATAAATATACTAAGATACTGAATATATACGGTTCCTAAATTTCTCTTTTGAATCCTCAGAGACTATACGTGAAACATATAATTTATATATTTTAATTTAAATTTTTATACTTAAATTATTTAATTATAAGATAATGAAGATATAGTCCAACATTAATTGAAAATTTAATGATTTTTAGCCGATTCTAAATAAATTTAAATTTATTAAAAATTTTATTTTATTAAAAATAAAATTAAACAAATTAAATTTTGATAATATAAAATATTATAGTCAATAAAATAAAAATACAATATTATCTACTTTAAATCCTTGATGAATTACTGGATTTTGTGATGCAGAATCTAGTTTTTCCATGAGTATTCAAAAGTCTAAAACTTCCATTATAGGTTGAACTATCTCTCCTTGTTTTATTATTACTTTACATAAAAAAGATTTGAAGTTATTAAAAGCCATTAAAAATTTTTTTAATAATTTAGGAAAAATTACTATCAGAGATAATTTTGCAGTTTATCGTATAAGAAATAAAAATGAATTATTAGTAATTATTGAACATTTTAAAAAATATCCATTATATCTGGTTCTGTATTAAGTAATTTATCAAAATTAGGAATTTTACCTAATGTAGAATTTGAATCTCCTATATTAAATTTAAATCCTAATTTAAATCCTTTTTTAATTTCAGGATTTATTGCAGGAGAAGGTTCATTTACATATTTTACAAGAAGTCGTAAAAATTCTCAAATGAAAATTATTAAAGATTATACATTAGTAATGGAAGTATCTCAAAATAGTAAAGATTGATTTATTCTAACTTCTATTCAAAAATATTTTCAAGTAGGGAAAATATATAATGAAACTCGTGGTATTACTAAATTTAGATTAGTTGTAAAAAAGGAAATAATTAATAAATTAATACCACATTTTCTTAATTATCCTCTTGAAGGTCATAAATTATTACAATATTCTATTTGAATTAAAATTGTAAAAATGTTAGTTGAAGAACCTATAAAAACTTTAGAAAGAGATAATAAAATATATAATTTAATAAAAAAATTATCAAATTTATAAGTTATAGATATTTATATTTATAGAATCGAAAAAAATGGCATTATTGTCCAAATGTGGATTTCGCTTTTTCATCTGTGGAACATATTTAATCATGATGTGTTCTTTAAATCAAGCTATATGCTGGAAACTTCTAAAGCCTTAAGTACATTTAAACACCTTTCTCCAAGTTTTTAGCTAATTCCAGAACAAAGGTAAAATTTACGTAAAAATCTTAATGGATATTACAATGGACAATCAGCAGAAAACTAAATGATTAATTTAATTAAAGTAGGATTCTCAGAGGCTATACGCTTGACACTTTAACTTTAAGAGGTGATGATATAGTCCAGTTTTGGTTTAAAATTCAAGAGTTAAGGTCTACTGCCTATGTTCCTTAATATTCAAGAAGAACATTAAAATGGGAATTTATAGACTTTCCACTATTTCTCCGCTTTTTCTTAAAGAAGCAAAGACAAATAACTCGCATAAAATTGATTTTAAGGAACAATCCTCTTTCTTAAATTGATTAACAGGATTCACCGATGCTGAGGGCAACTTTTTAATTAGTTTAGATAGAGGTTATATTAGATTTAGATTTAAAATATCAATGCATATTGACAATTTTGAAGCTTTAAATACTATAAAATCTATATTAAACGTAGGTAGTGTTACAATGGATAAAGATAGAAATTATTGCTCTTTTGTTGTACAAAATTTTTCAGATATTAGAGATGTAATATGCCCTGCTCTGTGACCTAGGGAATCACTTCAGTGGGAGAAACTATCAAACTCCGGGGACACCTTAAAGCCATTGATACCAACCTATAGTTGTAATAGCTATAGCGGATGAAGTAATTACTCATGTACGGTAATAAGTCAATGGATAATCGAAAGATTAATAGGTTATCGCGGATCTAAATCAGTTATAAAAATTAATTACCCTGTAAGAAAAGATTCTATAACTGTAAAAGAGCAACGAGTAGACGGTAGTTATACAAGAAATCTTGTATTAAGGCGTACTCTAACGGGTTTTGAAAGAAACTGTTGGAAATACTCCAACCAACTTCTATTTTTAAAGGCACCTTTATTTAGAACTTGTCAACTCAGAAACCTTTCTAAGCAAATAAATAATGTAAGATTTTATTCTTCTAATAATTTTATAAAATTAGATCCATGATTCCTAACAGGTTTTACTGATGGTGAAGGTTCCTTTATTATTAGTATTATCAATAATAAAGAACGTAAAATCGGCTATAGCGTAAAATTATTTTTTCAAATAGGTATTCATCAAAAAGATCTGAATGTTTTATTAAAAATACAGAGTTTCTTTGGTGTTGGTCAAATTTATATAAAAAAAGATAACTCTGCTTATTTTTTAGCACAATCAGTAAAAGATTTAGAAATTATAATTAAACATTTCGATAATTCCCCATTAATTAGTAATAAATTTGCTGATTATCAATTATTTAAACAAGTGTTTGAGTTAATTAAAAATAAACAACATTTAACTAAGGAAGGTTTGAGTAAAATTGTTGCAATTAAAGCATCAATGAATTTAGGACTTTCAGATAAATTAAAAGCTGCATTCCCTAATATTATTCCAGTTGATAGACCTTTTTTTATAGAACAAGCTATTCCAGATCCAAACTGAATCGCGGGATTTACCAGTGCTGAAGGTTGTTTTTATATTAGATTAACTAAATCTAAAAGTCACTTAACTGGATTTCAGGTTTTATTAATATTTTATTTAACTCAACATCATAGAGATAGGGAATTAATGAAAAGATTAGTTTATTACTTTGAATGTGGGCGCTATTCTTTACGAAAAAATAAGTTAGCCGGGGATTTTGAAGTTAAAAAATTCTCTGACATTATTCAGAAAATCATTCCATTATTTTCGAAATATCCTATTGAAGGTGTAAAACATCAGGATTTCTTAGATTTTTGTTTTGTAGCTGAATTAATTAAAAAGAAAGCTCATCTGACGAATGAAGGTATAGAGGAGATACGTAAAATAAAATCTAGAATGAATATAAATAGATCGATCCCCTTCCTTGGGGAAGAGGCGGAATAAATATTAATTAATTTATTTATTTATTTATTTATTTATTTATTTATTTATTTATTTATTTATTTATTTATTTATTTATTTATTTATTTATTAATTTATTTATTTATTTATTTATTTGTATGATAAATCTGATCGCCGTGATTTTTGAAAAATCTCCTTTGTTAACTAGTAAAAGATTAGATTTTCAAGATTTTCATAAAGCTGTTTTAATTAAAAATAAAAATAATCTGTCTAATACTGATAAAGAAAGAATAATTTTGCTTAAAAACGGTATGAATTCTAAAAGAGAGATATTCACAAGTTATTCTATAAATTCTCAAATTAATGTAAATCCTGATTGGTTTATAGGATTCCTGGAAGGTGATGGTACTTTCGGAATTAAAACAGGATCTTCTATCTATTTTCAATTAGCTCAAAAAATTACTAGTGTGGAAAGCTTAAATGCTATAATTACTTTTTTAACTTCCTTAAAATCTAATGCTTTATTTGAAAAAAATAGTAAAATATTACCTTTAAATGTAGTAAGTACAATTAATAGTAAAACAAATGTAGTATCATTAGTTATTAGTAGTGTAGATGCTCTTTACTATTATATTTTACCTTTATTAGATACATGTAAAATGTATACTTTCAAAGTTATGGATTATAAGTTATGAAGAATAGCTTTAATATTAAAAATACACGGGTACTATTATTTACCAGAAGGTAAAACTTTATTTCTGGATATTTCAAATGTACTAAATAAAAGAAATAGTACAGGATCTCTTAAGGATATAGATTCAATTATAGTTGATATATTTAATAAATATCAGGCTATATTATTAAATAAACCTCCATTTAATGTAGAGGACTATATACCTCATGTAGATAATGTTAGAAAATTTAGATTAGAAAATAAGTCTTATCTACCTAAAACTATATATATTTACGAAAACGGAAAACTAATAAAAGGGGCTCCTTTTGATTCATTTAGTTCAGCACATAAAGCATTAGGTTTGAAATCTACAAGTAATACTTGCAATAGATATTTAGATACTAATAGATTATATAAATCTAAATTTACTTTTACATCTAAACCTGTAACAACATCTTAAGAATCATAAACAGGTGATCAATATTGATGTAAACTTTGAATGGTCGTCCAACAAAGAGGCAAAAGACTTAAAGATCTTGGATTATGAGAGCGTCAATATTTTCGTTATGTTTTTATTTGCATTAGAGCAACTTAAAAACAAATTAGTAGAAAAAAATATAAATAATCATTTATCTACTAATAATTCTAAAGAATTATCAAATAGTCTTAAACAAACTTTACCTAAAGCATCTAGACAATTTATTGAATGATTTGTATGTTTTACAAATGCAGAAGGTTGCTTCATTATTATTCCATACAAAATTGAAAGTATGTGGGATTTAGATTTATTATAGAAGTTCATAAAGAGGACGTAAAAGTTTTATATAAAATTTGTGAAAAATTAGGTATAGGTACAGAAAATATTAATAATAATTCTGCTTTATTTATTGTAAATAAAATTGAAGAGATAGTTAATATTCTTATTTCTATCTTTCAAGAATTTCCTTTACAAACTTCAAAATATTTAGATTTTTCTTTTTTCTTGGAAGCAGTATTAATTAAAAAAAAGTAAGAATAAAAGGTATTTTATCACTACAAGAAATAATATTAAAAAAAAGAATCTATGAATTCATAGCGGACCCGAGTAATAAGTGAAAAAGAAGAAAATTTATTAAAAAAAAGTTTCTATAAATAAATGATGATTATTAGGGTTTGTAGAAGGGGAAGGAACTTTTTGATATAAACATCTTGTACCTTATTTTAAAATAGCTCAAAAAAAAATCTTTTTGTTTTAGAAGCAATGAAGAATTTTTATTAAATTTATTTAATAAAGAATTAAATGTTAAACCAAGTAACCAAGAATTTAAATTTATATACACTTAAATATATTAACAGGAGTTTATTCTATGACAATAGTAAAAGTAGATGTACTTTTTTATTTATATTATACCTTTTTTCGAATCTTTATCTTTTTTAAGTAGAAAAAAAAAATATATTATGATTATTGAGTTTTAATTGTAATAATGCACAAATTAGGTTATTTTTATTTTCCAATAGGAAAACAAATAGCTTTACAAATTTCTGAAGCTACAAATAAATATAGTATACTACTAATTACAGTAAAGTAGAATTACCTAATATTGAATCTATTATAAAACTTTTTGATCCACCTTTTTATAATTCTAATAATTTGATTCTTTTTGAACAAGTTAGATAATTTACCATATCTAGGGGAGGTAGAAAAGGTTTTACAGTTTATACTTATGAATGCGAATTGGATAAAATGAAAGAAGTAAAAGGTTCTCCTTTTTCTACCTATGGAGATGGACATGAAATGTTAGGTTTAAGACGAGGAAGTAGAGTTATATGGAGATATATAGATACAGGAAAAAAAATATAAAAATAAATATATATTTTCATCTATACCGTTAACTAATGATAATTAAATATTAATAGAATATATTAATATGAGAAAAATATTGACACTGACTCAATCGATCAACGAAGATCATGAGAGATGTTAATAATGGATGAATATTGAGATATACACATGGTGCGCCTTGTGACGGTATGTTTGAACAAACAGATTTTGTTGAGAATATAATCTGCCTTTTATCGATAATACCTTTAAGTCTAATAAATTTATTGGGAAGTGAGCAATCGATACTATTATTTTCTAATTCGGTCGGCCCCGTTTGTAGAATAATAAAAGGTGCTTTACATGGAAAGGTTAACAAACTTGATACATCAAACTGGGCAAAGTATTTCCTAGCAATCCTAAGCCGAATATGTCGGTTGCTATCTGTTTTACCTTTTCCAGTGCATGTGATGGTTAGGGTTCTCAACGAAACAGTCGGTGTTCATATATGAATTAAAAAGATCATTGATCTATACAATTGGTGCAAGTTCCTAAATAAAGCTCGTTTCAAACAATACAAACCAAGGGAAGTAACCGCCTCTGTTAATAACAAGCGGTCTCGGAGTCTTCGTAGTACCTCACATCTGTGCGGAAAGGAAGACAGATTTCATAACTTAACCGGACCAAAAACTTTTAAACATTACCTGAGTACATCAGGAGGAATAAGCAACGGACCTGACTCACCTAACCCAATAAACAACAAATTAAGTGAACGTACGTCTATTCCTGTTTTCAGTTGATTACGTGAACAGTTAAACACAAATAAACTAACGACAAAAAAATATAACAATCTAATAAAAATACTAGCTGACAAAGAATTCCTCATCAAATGTTATTTAATGATCAAAAGTAATCCAGGAAATATGTCACCTGGCTCTACTAATGAAACTCTAGACGGAATAAGTATGGACTATTTTACAAAACTTAGTGATAATCTTCTTAAAGGTAAATTTAATTTTACTCCTACCCGTCGAATCATGATACCCAAAGGTGCAGGTAAATTTGGTGAAAGACCTTTAAGTATAGCCAACCCGAGAGAGAAAATTGTTCAGAAAGCCCTAGCCCTAGTATTAGAGAGGATATTTGAACCCCTTTTCCTAGAAAATAGTCACGGGTTTAGACCTAACAAAGGTGTACACTCGGCCTTAAAACAATTACATATCAAAGGAGGACACTTTACTTGAGTAATTAATGGTGATATTTCTAAATGTTTTGATAAAATACCACACGATAAAATTATGACACTCTTAGGTAAAAAAATTTCTTGCCATAGAACCTTAGAACTAATAAAAAAATCGTTAATCAATCCTGCCATTAAAAATAACACTATTATTCCTTCCCATATAGGAACCCCTCAGGGAAGTATAGTTAGTCCTATATTGAGTAATATTGTTCTTCATGAGCTTGACGTATTCATTAGTAAGCTAAAATTAAATTTTGATAAAGGTTCCTTCAGAAGAGTTAACCCTAAATATCATTCACTTGGATCTGCAAGACATAAATCAAAAAATGCTATTTTAAGATCAGAACACCTTAAAAAAATGATGAATATACCTGCAAAAGATAACCAGGACCCAAACTTCAGACGTTTAATGTTTATTAGATATGCAGACGACTTTATTGTTTTACTTATTTGTAGCATTACAGAAGCATATACCATAAGAAGGAAGATAAGAGATTTCCAAAAAAATCACCTAGGTTTAGACTTAAACGTAGACAAAACCACAATTAACAATATTAAAGATGGGTTTAACTTTTTGGGTGCACACATAAAACAAAGGGGTTATATTATATCTAAAGTTAGAAATAAAAAAAGTAACTCCTTAGGAAATAGAAAAGATTCTAAAATCTTCAGAAGAAGACACGTAAGGAGATTATCAATTCTAGCCCCGTTAGACAACATAATATCTAAACTGATCAATTTAGGATTTGCAAAAAGAAATCACCTAGGAAATCTTCTACCAAAAAGTAGAAGAGATCTAGTTAATTTGAGCCACTACGAAATACTTTCTTTTTATAACTCTAGAATCAAAGGGACTTTCAACTTCTTTTCTTTCGCTGGTAATTATGATCAATTAAGAAAAATCTGGTGAATATACGCTCAATCTTGTGCTATTACTCTAGCTCTTAAATACAAAATTAAAACTATGAGAGCAGCCTTTATTAAATTTGGAAAAAATTTAAAAGACCCCAACACTGATTTGGTACTATATCAAGAAAAAAGTATGAAAGTAAAGCACGATTACAAAACTAAGCCAACATATCTGAACGAAAAGAATTCCTTAGATAAAATTTTATCCGGGACAAATTTTCAAACAATGACGCAAAGGTTTAAGGAAATGAATTGTGCTTTATGCTCATCTAGTTCCAAAGTAGAGATGCATCATATTAGATCGGTCAAGGATGTAAGAGAAAAAATTAGAACCGGTAACGCAACATATTCACAATGAAGAGGTGGTTTCCTAAGAAAACAGGTTCCACTTTGTCATTACCATCACGATTTATTACATCAAGGAAAGTTAAATTCATTCGATTTAAGAACTTTGAAACAGTGATCCAAAAAATTAGATTAAACCATAATTATTATTAACCTTCCCTTCTAAATCGAAGGAAGGTGCGTATACTACGCAAGTTATTTTTATTTGTGGAGTTTATATTATCGGCGAGCCGTATGACGGGAAACTGTCACGTACGGTTCTGAGGGCAGTAACGTCACCGACTAACTATTGTAAGTTAATTTATGTCCTTGCTGACCCCTACCCAACGTAGCCTCCTTTTTCTTCATTTTTGTGTACGCTCACGTAGGAAGAGGAATATATTACGGAAGCTATCATTCACCTAGAACATTGGTTTGGACTATAGGTGTTATAATTCTTGTTCTTATGATGGCTATAAAGTTGTGGCCAAATTCAAATTTAGTTAATAAAGAAATATATAAAGATATAATAAGTTATTCTGGTTTATTGCCTTTTAATAGGGCTAGAACTAGAGCAATATTACGTATTGGTCCTCATAATATAGATGTATTATCTATAATTGTATGTGGTATTCTTGGAGATTGGTGGGCTGATAGTATTAAAGGCATAATTTTACCTAGTGTACGATTTAATATTGAACAATGCGTTAAAAATTCAGCGTACATACATAACCTTAGTATGTTAATGTTTGAACTAGGTTATTGTTCTAGTTTTATACCAAAATTGGTAAAAAAATCTGAAGGGATTAATGATAAAAGAAAAGATAACAGTGTAACACGTTATAATTATAGATTAACATTGTTTACATTTACAAATTTACATTGAATATATGAAGGATTTTATCATAAAGTAAATAATGTCACTGTAAAAAAAATACCAATATGAATAGGCGAATATATAACACCTATAGGTTTAGCGCATTGAATTATGCAAGATGGTTCTCGTCAAAAAAGGCAAGGTATTACTCTTGCAACATATAGTTTTACTGAACAAGAATGTATTTTATTAGCTAAAATTTTAAGTAATAAATTTAATTTAAAAACTAGTGTTATAAAATCTGGATTTGATAATCAATGAAAAATTAGCGTAAAAAAAGAATCAATGAAATTATTAGTCTCTATTGTAAAGGAACACGTTGTACTTGAAATGCATTATAAATTAGCGGATTATATTTAATTATTAACTATATTGAAAGTTCTATCGTATAGAGTATATGCAATATGTATTTAAAAATATACTATTATTTTTAAAATAACGATAGTATGCCTAGACATAGGTATAGAATAAGAATTAATTTACAAATTTTTATTTAGCTATGAAGGTGAAAACGGTTAAAGAAGTACTACAGCTTCCAGACCGTCGGTTGAATACACAATCGCTACAGACTGGGTCACCTTTGGATACCTGAAATGTTGGTGTTTAATGTACAGTCGAAAGTTCCTATTTTTTAATTTTCGATACTCTAGGTGATAATTACTAAAAATAAATGGCTTATTTTTAATTAATATTTAGATAGAGTATAGAAGCGCTATTTTGTAGTGTATATAATAGTTAGCCGGAACTAATTTGACAGCTTTCTTGGGTTATGAATATAGCCCTAAATGATATAGATCAAAATATAACAATAAAAATACTATATTTTCAATAAATCGATTTAATTATATTCAAAAAAGATATAATTCTAATATATCTTTATCTAATAATAATAAATACTCTAACAGATTATTTGAATTTTTAAATGAAAATAATTTAAATCCTATTTTTTCTTATGAAAATTTGCAATTAAACGAAACAAGAAATAATATATTAAAATACACTAAAGGCCTTAGTGGTATTTATTTAATTTTAAATAAAATAACTTTAGATTTCTATATAGGTTCAGCATCTACAAATAGATTTTATGCTAGATTTTCTAATCATTTAATATATTTTAGAGGTGCTTTGTGAAGTGGGATCTCACTATTGTGCCTAAAACTATCAAATTCCGGAAACACCTTAAAGCTTATGATGCCAAACTATAATTGAAAAATTATAAGTGGATGAAGTAATTACTCATGTACGGTAACAAGTCATAAGATGATAGAAATTGAAATCGGCAATCGCGGATCTAAATCAGTAGCAGTAGGGGCTAATAATGCTGTTGTAAAAGAGCAACGAGTAGACGGTAGTTGATGTGTAAAAAATAATTCACATTTAAGGTATACTCTAATGGGCTGTGAAAACAGTTATCAACTCAATAACCCTTCTAACCAAATAAATAGTCAAAGATTTTATACTACCCTAGTAGTCCAACCAAAAAAATTAGACCCTTGATTTATTACAGGATTTACAGATGCAGAGGGTTGCTTTACTATGTCAGTAGTTAAACATAATAAAAATAAATTAGGTTGAGCAGTTAAATTATCTTTTCAAATTGGTTTACACGAAAAAGATAAAGCTTTATTAGAACAAATCAAACTTTATTTTAAGGTAGGTAATCTTTCTAAACACGGAAAACAAATGGTTCATTTTAGAACAGAATCAATTAAAGATTTAGCTAAAATAATAAATCATTTTGATAAATATCCTTTATTAACTAAAAAATTTGGAGATTATACACTTTTTAAAGAAGCATACTATATAATGTTAAATAAAGAACATTTAACTAAAGAAGGATTAAAAAGATTTGTACAAATAAAAGCATCAATAAACAAAGGACTTTCGAAGAGTTTAAGTTTAGCTTTTCCAAATATAATTATTATAGATAAATTATTAACAACAGAATCTAAAGTATCTGATCCTAATTGAATAGCAGGATTTGCTTCAGGAGAAGCATGTTTTTTTATAAATATTACTAAATCATCTAATTCTAGACAAGGATTTTATGTTCAATTAATATTTCAATTAACTCAACATGCTAGAGATGAATTATTAATGAGAAGTTTAATAGAGTATTTTAATTCAGGTAATGTTTTTAAAGGTAATAATACTCATATATTTAAAGTAACAAAATTTTCAGATTTAACTGAGAAAATTATTCCATTCTTTAAAAACTATCCTATTTTAGGGGCCAAAACTAAAGATTTTTATGACTGACTACTAGTTATTGAATTAATGAAAAATAAAGCTCATCTAACAAAAGAAGGATTAGAGCACCTCAAATTAATTAAAGCTAATATGAATAAAAAAAATTTTTCTTAAATTTCATATTTAAAATATTAGGGGCTTGTAAAGGTAATAAAAATCAAATTAACTATTTATTTGTATGATAAATTTGATTGCTATGAGTAAAATAATTAAACATGCAGTAAGAAAGTATAATATTAATAATTTTGCATTTTTAGTATTAGAATTATTTCCAGAAATAGTTAATAAAGAAAATAATAAAAAATTATTAGATAGAGAAGATTTTTATTTAAAAACTTTTTTACCAAATTATAATATTTTAACTGAAGCTGGATCTAGTTTCGGTTATAAACATACTGAAATAGATCGATTGAAAATGAAAAATAATTATAGTTTAGAACGTCGTTTAAGAATAGGTAATTTAAATAAAGATAAAAACTTATCAAAAAAAACAATTGAAAAAATAAGAGAAAAAGTTTTAATCAGAAATAAACGAATTTTTTCTGATGAAGCTTTATTAAATATGAAAAAAAGATCTAAACCTATAATTTTATATAATTTAAACTTTACAGTCTTTGGAGAATATTCTAGTATAAAAAAAGCTGCAAAATCTATAGGATGTAGTGAAAATACAATAAGAAGAGCACTAAAAACTGAAAAAAAATTATTAAAAAGACGTTTTTTTGTAAAATATAGTGAAAATTAAATATTTTTATATTTTAATTCTAGATTATAGTCCCACAAGTAAATTTTTCTATGTAATTACTAGAAAAAAATAGAAACTAAAGTGGAATAATCCGACAGGATTATTGAAGAAATAAAATTTTCTTTGGCAATGTTAGTGAATACGATTAAAAAGTTTTTTTTTTATTTTTTAGAGAAATTAAATTTAAGATCGTTGGTTATCTAGTTAATCACGACAGACTGGGTCACTAATGGGTGGCTGAAATGCTGCTTAATGCACAGGCGAAACTTTTTAATCTTAAAAAATTGATTAATAGAATATACGAATTCAAAGTTATTCTACTTCTTTTTATTTAAAAAATATTTTATAAATAAGAAGTTAGTTTGTATGTTTTACCTTATGGTCAAATGTCATATTGAGCTGCTACAGTTATTACAAATCTATTTTCAGCTATACCTTTTTTTGGACAAGATCTAGTAGAATTTATATTGGGTGGGTTTTCAGTATCTAATGCTACACTTAATAGATTCTTCTCTTTACATTATTTATTACCATTTTTATTAGCTGCTTTAGTAGTAGCACATCTAATGGCTCTTCTTGAAGGGCTTTTATATATGTAATGTATATAAAAAAAATCAAGCTATATGCTGGAACATCCTAAAGCTTAATCTACGATATATTTATATTTATCGTAATAAGGATTAAGATGTAAAATACAATGGACAATCAGCAGGAAACCAAATTATGATTTTTATTATAAAATTAGGATCTTCAGAGACTAAACGCTTGATATCCGCTTTAGGAAATAAAAAGTATGTTTTAATAACTAATAGGATAAAGATATAGTCCTAATTTATTATGAAAAAATTATTGTGGATAATATTGCAATTAGATGTTTATAAATTTTCTTTAAAAAATTGATTTAAAGATAAATTATTTTACATTTTTTTATTTTTAACGAAATCTTTTCATTCTAGTAAAATAAATTTAAAAAGAAGATTAAGTAAAGCAGAAAGATCTAGTTTTACTTTAGATGATTTATTAAAGCAAGTTTTATTAGGTAATCTTCTTGGATATGTTTACATGCGAAGATTTTCCGAAAAAGATAATGCAAGAACTATTTTTATAAAAAGATATAAAAATGCTGAGTATTTGTTACATTTATATGGTTTATTCCAACATTTTTTTATTAACTCCTCCTTCAGTAACAACAATCATCGATAAAAATACTAAAAAAACTAGATATAATCTAAGTTTTGCTACATTAGCTCTTCCTTGCTTTAATGAATTATATGACTCTTTTTATTTAAAAGGTAAAAAAATTGTTCCAAAAAATATTGAAAAGTATTTAACTCCTATAAGATTATCTTATTGAATTATGGTTGATGAGGTGTTACACAGGAAGTGGTTTAAAATTACATACTAATGCGTTTAATCCAGATGAATTTAAATTATTAGTTAAATCTTTAGATAAAAATTTTTCTATTAAACTTACCATTCAGAATTTTACCATAGAAAACCATAAAACTTTTTATATCTCAAAAAAAAACAATTACCTTTTTTTATAGATTTAGTTAAAAATTATATGCATATTAGTATGATATATGAATTAAATGAAATTCCGTAATAAAATATGCTTCATGAACATGGATCTAATAACCCAAATGGAATCACCTCTAATGGAGATAGATTCTCAATGCATCCTTATTTTACTTTTAAGGATCTTGTAACTATTTTCTTATTTTTACTTTTATTATCAATAGTTGTTTTCTATTGTCCTAACTATCTGGGTCAAAATTTATGGCCTAATATAATTCTATTAATAGTATACATTATATTTATATGTGCTATATGCTGGAAGTATATACTATATTATTATAATTATATTAATAATAATATAGTAAAAATTTATAATAAAACTATAAATATAAGTGATTTATTTTTAATAAATTTTTTTCGTAAATATATTATAGATATAATAAATCCCGTTATAGTAAAATATTATTATAAAATATATAATCAGCAGATAACCAAGATAATAAATAATAAATATATTTTTTTTAAGAATTATATTTTATATTTTTTAATAAATTTAGATTATTTTTATTTATTACTAGTAGGAATTTCAGAGACTACACGCACACAACAAAATAATATAATAAATAACATAACTTCTAGAGAATTATCTAATAAAAATTATAATAATATTATAACTGATAATCATAACAATGAAATCAGTTTAGAATTTAAACAGTGATTTTCAGGTTTAACTGATGGGGATGGATATATTTATGTTAATAAAAAAGGCCATATAGGTTTTGAATTAACATTACCTGCAGAGGATGAAAAGGTTCTACGTATTATACAAAATAAATTTGGTGGAAATGTACATGCTAGAAGTGGTCTAAAAGCTGTTCGTTATCGAACTCAAAGACATAATGTTATTTATAAAATAATTAATTGTTTAAATGGTTTAGTTATAAATAATATTAGATTAGCTCAATTACATAAAGCTTGTTTAGCTTTAAATATACCAATTAAAGATCCTGTATTACCTACTATTAATTCAGCTTATATTAGTGGTTTATTAGATTCAGATGGTACTATTAATATTTATAAATCATTTTATAATGAAACATATAGATATCAATTAACCATTAGCATTACAAATAAAAGTCGTTGTAATATTGAATTTTTATTAAATGTAATAGGTGGTAATATATATTTTGATAAATCTGTAAATGGTTATTATAAATGGAAAGCTAATTCTAAATTATTACATTTAAAATTATATGATTATTTTCTAAAATTTCCACCTAAAACTATTAAATCACATAGAACTTTTTTAATAAAAGAATTTCATGAATTAAATTCTACAAAAGTTTATTTAGATGATAATAAATTATCTATGAAATATAAAATATGAAAAAATTTTAAAGTTAGATGAAATAATAAAAATTAGTTATATTTATTATATTTATTTTTAATTAACTAGTTAATTAAAAGATTTTTTATATTTTATACTATTTTTAATTATAATAAGTTTTTAAGAAGATATAGTCCACTAAATAATACAATTTATTTATCTTTATTAAACTAAAGGTTTTTTTAAAGGTAATCAAAGATATATAAAGAAATTTTTCTTTTAAATCTAAATTTAGAATTGAAATTTTAGTTAGATCTTAGTTACTATTATTACAATAATATTTTAATATAGATAAGTATTACATTATATTATTATTGTATTTGTATCCTGACACCTATAGAATAGATTTTTTATGTCCTCTATAAATCCTTGGTTTATAACGGATCTAGTAGAGGGTGAAGGTTCATTTTATGTAATTAAAGATAATAGGAAGATTACTACTTTCAATACAGCACTTAGAATTGAAATGTTAGACAGAGATTATGCTTTATTATTAAAAATACAAAGTTTCTTTAATTGTGGTTATATAATCTTTAACCAAAGTATAAATACTCGTATTTACACTGTTTAAATTGTTAATGAAATTTTTAATTATATACTTCCACATTTTGCTAATTATCCTTTAAGATAAACCAAATATTTAGACTATTTAGATTATTCAAAAATAATTTCTCTTTTATTAGAAAATAGAACTCTAGATAAGAGTAAATTAAATATAAAAACTAACAATGTAGAGACTATATTAAGCATTATTAATAATATGAATAATAATAGAGTTTTTAAGACTCAGTTTATTCCTACTCATCTTACAAACATTCCTTTAAACCCTCATTATCTTTCAGGTTTCATTGAAGGTGATGGGTTATTAATTGTGGAATTAACTGGTTTAATAAAATATAGAATTAATATTTCTATCGAACAACATAAAAATAGTCTTTTTTTATTAGAGTCACTTAAATCTATCTTAAATATTGAATCATCTTTAGTATTAAGTAAAAATACCGAAGTATTAAAATTAGCTAAATCAGGTGATAAATATTTCAAAACATTCTTAATACCTTTCTTTATAAAATATCCTCTTCATGGTTATAAATTAATTCAACTATATAAAATATTATTAATATTAAATTTAAAGGATTATTCAAATATAACTGAAATAAAAGTATTTGGAAAAATAATAGCTTTAAAGATATTACTATAGATATGATTAGGGATTTATATTCAAAAATATCTCCTGTAAAAACAACTTATAATGCTATAAAAATAATAGTAGAAAACCATTTAGATACTAAGGATAAAATAACTATAAAAATATATAGTTCTATAAAGGATAAAGGAGTGTGTTAAGGATATGAAAATATCCCCTAAAACAATTACTAAATACTTAAATACAGGTATATTCTATAGTAATTATATTTTTAAAACTAATTAAATTGTATTATTTATTGCATACAGACAATTACATTCAAGCTGATCCTATGGTAACACCTGGTTCGATAAATATTCCATTTATTTATAAAGAAAAAATTATAGAGTTTAATAGTGATAATAATACTAAAGAAGAAATATTATTAAAATTAAAGAAATCAGAAGATTTATTTTTTAATAATCAACTTTCAAATAATATTGATTACCAATTAGAAGAACATAAATTTAATCAAATAGTACAAGGTATTTTTCAAACAAATGGTCATATTGGAGGTTATTTTACAAGTAAAAAAGATGTAAATTTTATACCTTTAGTTTATATTTCTCAAAATGCTACTAATGAATCGATTATTTTTTTTAAAAAGTTAAATAAATTATTTGATAATCAAATGAACTATCAAATATCTTTAACAAGTAATAATAATTATCAAATAAGATTACAATCTAGAGATTTTGATTTTATTGTTAATAAATTTATACCTTATTTTTTTAATTTACAGAGTGATAATTATTTAAAATTAATTTACTTAAAAAAAATATATTTATTACTATTATTAAAAAAAGAGTTAGAGTCAAAATTAATGAGCCCAAAACAACACGCCATTAATATGTCAAAATCAATAAACGAATTAGTAGTAAGCAAAGAAAATAACCATAATATAGATATAGATATCTTAAAATTTAAAATTATAAATTTAGCTTATAATTTAGTAGATATTCCTAAAAAAAATATAACTTTTAAAGAAAAATATGAATTGTGTAATTTAAATCCTATTTTAATGGAAAAATTTACATCTAATTACATTCAAAATATAAAAACCATTTCATTAAGAAATAAAAATGTTCCTAAAATAAATAATTGGTTTTTATTTGGATTATTTTTAGGAAATGGAAACTTCAGTGTAAAGCTAAGAAAAGATGGATTATTACCTTGATACGTTTTAAAATTAAAAATATCTCAAAAACATACGATTAACAATTTGCAGTTTATAAAAAATATTATTCAATTTTGTTCTAGTTTTAATATAAAATCTTATTACTTAATTAAAAAACATAGTAAAGTTATAGAGTGATACATAGAAGATACTAATAGTTTAAAAATAATTAAAAATATGTGATGTGAAAATAATAAAATTTTATTATATTTTTGAAAACATAATCAATTGAACTTATTAATTAAAACTAGTATTTTAAAAAACCATATTAAATATTGGAAAGATGGACAATTAACCATGTTAAATATTATATATAAATACTCAAATATGTCTAAGAGTAATTACTCTGATTGGTATAAAAAAATTTATTATTATTTTGATGATAAAATAAAAAATAAAAAGTTACCTAACTTTTTAAAATTAGAAGCTAAAAAGGAAAGTGATGGTTTATATACTAATGATTTAACTTTTATTTCTATATCTAAAAACACTTCTTGATTAGTATCACTTCCTATTAAAGTTAAACCTAAAGCTAAATATTTTTTCTTTAAAACTTATTTAAGTAAAGAAAAAGCTTTAGAACAAGCATTAATATATAGAGATCAAACGTTAAAATATTGATTAAACTCTAATAATTTAATTTAAAATAATATAATAAATGTCGATTTTAATTGAAAAATATTAAAAAAAAAGAAGGTTAATTGTCAAGAAACTCCAATTAATTGGATAACTTGCAGCGAAATATCTTATTGCAACTTAAAAATTAGTAGTTAATTTTTATGATCTAATATGATAAGTAAGATAGACGTTCAACGACTAGAAAGTGAGTATTGCTAAACAATAATCTTTCCACGAAAACCTTCCTATTTGTTTTGATTCTTCAAAAGATAGATGACATAGTCTGAACCATTTATAATTAAATAATATAAAGATTTAATATCTTTAAAATTTAAGAAATAATGGAAAATAAAAGTTAAATGCTTTTATAAATAATAATAAAAATGCTTTTTATATTTTAGCTTATATATAGTATTAAATATAATTTTATTAATACTGGAAAAATTTAGTTTTTATTGTATAATTAATTATTTATTTAGAGGCTGTTATAAATAATATAGGTAACTTTATTTTTTTTCTAAAATTTTAAGCGAATTAGATTATCTAAATAAAAATAATTAAGAGCTTTAATTTTATTATTATATTTAACAAATTTGAGTACCAGAATGATAAGTTAAAAGATGTCATGCTTAAAAGTAATTTTATGAAAAATGAACTTTACTATATGCTGGAAATTCCTAAATATTTAAGTACTAAATTATTTAATTTAGTAACAAACTTGAAAAATGTATGAAGGACAATCAGCAGGAAACAAAAATTTAAACTAAAAAATCTATATTTACTAAATTTAAAATTATGTTCCTCAGAGACTATGCGTAAAGTTCCTTTGATTTATTTATTTTAAATAAAGGATAAAGATATAGTCCAGCCATTATAGAAATATAGTGAAAATATTTAATTTTAAGTAATTTTGATCTGAAAACTAAAATAAGTTTAGTATGTAAAAAAAATTACACAACTAGTTATAAATTAATAAAAAAAAGATTAACTAGAATTGAAAGATCACAATTCAATATTGATAGCTCTCTAAGTGAAATAATAATAGGTTTATTGTTAGGTGATGGTCATATACAGCAAAGACATAAAAAATATAATAATAGCAGATTTATTTATGCTCAAAGTAGTTTAAGAGAAAATCATTTTAATTATTTTAAACATGTTTTAGAATTATTTAAACCTTATCTATCTAGTGAATTTAAACTAAAATCAAAATCATTTTTAGATAAAAGAACTAATAAAATTTATAGTTCTGTTAGTTTTACTACATTAACATTACCTTGCTTTACTTATTATAAAGACTTATTTTATATTTCTGATAATAAAAAAATAGTTCATTTAAATATTAAAGAATTATTAACTCCTAGAGGATTAGCTTATTGAATACTAATAAATTTAATAATTATTTTTGATCTTAAAATTTTAAATTGTTTTTTTTTTTTGCATTATGAAGAATTTAATTATATGAATATTTTTGATCTTTATTGTTTAGAAATTATACCCATCATTACTTATAATGATGCTCTTTTTAATAAAAATAAAATTATTTTAGATAACAAAGGTAAAGCAGGTATATATTGCTGAACACTATTATCTGCTAATAAGTCTTATATTGGAAGTATTGTAAATTTA
>Ga0209526_10000641_pt1 | contig 22965 bp, 20 predicted proteins | sample JacPinW_OM2H0_M1_FD_188566 | JGI IMG/M metagenome (GOLD analysis project Ga0209526, IMG submission 188566) | Forest soil microbial communities from Algoma, Ontario, Canada - Jack Pine, Ontario site 1_JW_OM2H0_M1 (SPAdes) (version 2) | ecosystem: Environmental > Terrestrial > Soil > Boreal... | reverse complement strand
TAATCGAAAAACTCCAGCATGTCGCCGAGAACCGCCGCAAAAATAATGCGGCGCTGATTGCCGGTGAGCTTGGTTTGGTTATCGAGATGGTTCAGCATGCAAAGGACGCTTCAGAATGCTCGCCGCAAAGCCAAGTATCCCGATAAAAATCATATCACGAGTATCGGAATGGCCTGGTTGGGACGCGATTGCGGCTATGGATTTCTTCACTGTGCCAACGATTACCTTCGGCGTGCCCTACTGCTACGGTGCTGCCCGATTTTGTTGTACATGCCCTCGAGACTACGCCCAAGATGACAGAACGGTATTATTTTTGGAGAGGTGCGGGAAAGGTCGTTACCGCCGTGCACGTGTGGGACACGAGGCTCAAGCGGATATTCGATCAGGCTAACGCTACGAGGGGCCACGGTCACAGGTTCCGGGACAACTTCGCCGTTGAATTGTTTCTTCCAGGCGTGCCGATGGAGCGTGTCGCTGTGTTGTTGGGGCATCAGAGCATTAGGATTACTGAGAAGCACTACGCACCCTGGGTGCGCGCGCGCCAGAAGCAACTCGAGGGAGCGGTGATCCTTCGGAGCTGCTCGAAGGGGAATCGCAAACGAAGGGTACGCGAAAGTTACGCGCGAAAAGCACCAACGTTAACTAGATGAAACAAATGGCGATATTTTGGTGCGGAAGGGGGGATTCGAACCCCCACGCCTTGCGGCGCCACCCCCTCAAGATGGTGCGTCTGCCAGTTCCGCCACTTCCGCAAATGAGCGGTGACGAGCGAAATTGTAACAGAAAGCCACTATTTGTGGGGAGGCGTGTTCTGCGCAGGCGTCTGCTGACTTGGTGCCGGTGCTGGCTGAGGTGAAGGATGAATCGGCAACTGTCCGGGAGGAGTAGTCGGTCTTGCAGGCGCCGAGGCAGGCTTCTGCGTCTGTTCCAGAATCGAACCTATGTTGCTCGCTCCAACCGGAGCGCGCTTCACTGAAAGCGCAAGCGATGTCATCATGAAGACGATTGCGCACCATGTGGTCGCGCGGGAAAGAAACGTCGCGGCGCCGCGCGGACCAAACGCCGTCTGACTTCCTGCGCCGCCAAATGCACCCGCGAGATCCGCAGCATTACCGCTTTGCAGCATGATCACGAGCACGAGCACGAAGCAGACCAGCACGTGTAACGCCACGAGTATTGCCGACACCCGCCAGCCCACTGAGATCAGAGCGACGGCCACGAGCAGCGACAAGCCCCATTTTGCCCACGATGGCATTTCCTAACTCCCAATTCGCGTCACGACTATCGTCGTCCGCTCGCGCATCGCTCAAAAACTAACGATCTTGGCAAACGCTTGCGGGTCCAAGCTGGCTCCGCCGACGAGCGCCCCATCGATATCCGCCTGCGCCATCAACCCTTTTATGTTGTCGGGCTTGACGCTGCCGCCGTAGAGAATTCGAAGCGCGGAGGCTAGTTCCGACGAAAACCGGGCCGCCGCCAGTTCGCGGAGGTAGCGATGGGCCTCCGACGCGATTTCCGGCGTAGCTGTCCGCCCGGTGCCAATGGCCCATACCGGTTCGTACGCCACAAGAATACGCGAGAACTCGGCATCGGTCAACGCAGCCAAGCCGCCTTCGAATTGGTGTTCCAATACAGCGTGCGTGTGGTTCGCTTCCCGCTCAACGAGCGTTTCGCCAAGACAGACAATCGGCTTGAGCCCGGCTTCGAGAGCTGCCTTGGTCTTACGATTCACCGATTCATCGGTCTCGCCGAAATACTGCCTCCGCTCCGAGTGACCGATGATCACGCCCCGACACCCACATTCGACCAGCATTTGCGCAGAAACCTCACCGGTGAAGGCACCTTCGTGCTCCCAGTGCATATCCTGGGCAAAGACTCCAATCGCTGTGTCGCGCGTGGCTTCGACCGCCGCGGCAAGGGCTGTGAAGGGCGGGGCGACGACAATATCGCAATGCTGTGCGGTGGCAAGCAGAGCGCGAAATGCCCGGAAGAAAGCGCTCGTCTCCGCCCGTGTCTTGTACATTTTCCAATTGCCTGCGATCACGGGGAGCCGCAATCAGATCTCCTCTAGCTGCCCTGCTTGTCAGTGAGCGCTTCGACGCCAGGAAGTTTCTTGCCTGCTAGAAATTCAAGCGAAGCCCCGCCGCCCGTCGAAATGTGAGAAATCTGCTCGGCGACGCCGCACTGCTCGACGGCAGCTACCGAATCGCCGCCGCCAACCATGGAGGTGGCGCCAGCCGAGGTCGCGGCGGCGACCGCGCGGGCTATCGCGAGCGTCCCCTGCGCGAATGCGGGCTTCTCAAACATGCCGAGGGGGCCGTTCCAGACGATCGTGCGAGCCTTCGAAATCTCACGGGAAAACTGCTCGATGGTTTTCGGCCCGATGTCGAGGCCCATCCAGCCATCGGGAGTGTTAGCAATGTCGGTGGTCTCGGTGGCGGTCGAATCGACCGATTTCGCCAGTACATGATCGAGCGGCAGAAGTAGCCGGAATTTACGGCTGCTCGCCTGCTCCAGCAGATTTCGCGCGAGGTCAAGTTTATCGTTTTCGACGAGCGACTTCCCTACCGGCTGACCCTGAGACTTAAGAAACGTATAGGCCATCGCGCCGCCGATGAGCATCGTGTCAGCAAGCTTCATAAGGTTCTGCACGACTCCGATTTTGTCAGAAACCTTCGCGCCGCCCAGCACGGCAACGAACGGTCTTTCTGGATTCGAGATTGTCTTGCCGAGGTACGCTAGCTCTTTTTCCATCAGCAAGCCAGCAGCCGCCTGGCGAACAAACTGCGTGATGCCGACCACTGAGGCGTGGGCGCGGTGGGCAGAACCAAACGCGTCGCATACAAAAACCTGATCGCAGAGCGCGGCGAGCTGTTTCGAAAACTCCGGATCATTCGCTTCCTCCTCGGGGTGGAATCGGACGTTTTCGAGCAGAAGCACTTCGCCATCTCCGAGCGCCTCGCTCTTTGCTTGTGCCTCGGGGCCGACGCTATCAGTCGCAAATTCGACCTTGCCAATGAGCTCGCGCAGCCGGCCGGCGACCGCGGCAAGGCTGTACTTCGGATTGACCCTGCCCTTCGGTCTGCCGAGGTGCGAGGCCAATACCAGGCGTGCGCCGCGCTCGATCGCCAGACGAAGAGTAGGCAACGTCTCGCGGATGCGCGTATCGTCGGCGACTCTGCCGCCATCGAGCGGGACGTTGAAATCAACACGGACGAAAACACGCTTACCGGTCATTTCCAGATCGCGAATCGATAATTTGCTCATGCTCGGGGTCGAGGCGAATCGAAAATAGGGATTGCGGCGGGCTTTGGCCCGGCCGGCCACTCCATCGGGCGCTATGCTGCAAAACCATCTCGGCAAAACCAAACGCCGCGTGCGCCGACTCTCGCCACCCTCCGCAACTTTTAAAGCCGCGCGGCAAAAAGTTTAATCACGTCGCGGCAACGGCAGGAATAAGCCCACTCGTTGTCGTACCACGCGAGCACCTTGACGCAGTTGGTGCCGACAACGCGCGTGTAACCCGCGTCCACGATCGCAGAATTCGCGTTGCCGCGGAAGTCGATTGAAACTAATTCTTCCTCGGTATACTCGAGGATGCCTTTCATGGGTCCCTCAGCTGCGCGCTGGAACGCCGCATTCACGCTTTCGACCGTGGCGGGCTTTTCCGTGACGACCGTCAGGTCGACGACGCTCACGTTGGGCGTCGGCACGCGCATGGCGTAGCCGTCAAGCTTACCTTTCAGCTCAGGAATAACCAGGTGCACTGCCTTCGCCGCTCCAGTAGATGTCGGAATCATCGAAAGCGCGGCGGCGCGGGCCCGCCGGAGATCCTTGTGAGGCAGGTCGAGCAGCTTCTGATCGTTCGTGTAGGAGTGGATAGTGGTCATCGTGCCGACGGTGATGCCAAAACTGTCTTGCAGCACTCTCGCTACGGGCGCAAGGCAATTGGTCGTACACGAAGCGTTTGAAACCACATGATGCTTAACCGGGTCATAACTCTTGTCGTTCACGCCCAAGACGATCGTAAGGTCGGGATCGGTGGCAGGCGCGGTTATTATGACTTTCTTCACCGGTCCGCGGATGTGCTTGCGGGCATCGGCGCCCTTGGTAAACAAGCCGGTCGATTCGACGACGATTGTGGCTCCGACCGAGGTCCAGTCCACTGCGGCGGGATCTTTCGATCTAAAAACCTTCACCATCTTCCCGTCGACCGAGATGGAGTCATCTCCGTAGTTCACCTTCTGAGCGAGATTGCCAAGGATCGAATCATATTTGAGCAGATGCGCCAGCGTCTTCGAGTCCGTAATGTCGTTGACCGCGACAATCTCGATCGACGGATCGCCCAGCGCGGAGCGAAAGATGTTGCGGCCGATACGTCCAAAACCGTTGATTCCTACTTTTACTGACATTGGTTCTCCGGATGACTACAAAGGACGTGTATTCCCACTAGGTACCGGCAGGGCTACCGTCGAGATTACCAATGCTAGGGCCCGGTGAGGAAAAAGTCAATGCGTGCAGGTCAGTCAAACTCTTTCACACGAATAACCTTACCGCTCGAAAAGGTGACGAAAATTGTTTTGGCCGGCGGATTCCCGTATATCCAGTCCTCGGTCTCGTTTCCATTCGGGTCGCGCTCGCGGACCTTGCGATCCGGGCGTCCCATCGCCGCGATAACCGTGTCTTGATCCATTCCCTCAACAGCTTTGTGAGCCTTAATTCCCTCCTGGAACTCAGCCGGCAGCGTCTCGACCCAATTCACGGCAGCTGAACGTTGCTGCGAAAAATCGAGGAAAACCGAGAGTTCCTCTTTGAGATCGTCCGGGGTCATGTCCGGAAGCGGGCGTCCATAGTCCAGGATCAGCGTGGAACCCTGTCCGTCATGCGGGCGGGCGTCCGGGTTCGGAACAGGGCTCGTAGAGCCACCCGCGCCGATTTGCAAATGCTCGCGAAGGTGGAAGTGCTTCTTGCCGCCGCCATTGATTTCAAAGACGACCTCTCTGGAGCGAAATTCGATGTTCGTGATCTGAACCGTATCGCCCTTGTTAGCCGCCGCGCCTTCGGTTCTCACGGTCTCGAGTAGCTTGCTTGAATCGAGTGGTTTGCCGACAGACACCTTAAATCCCTGCTTTCCGCGGGGAAGCGGCCGCACCAGCTTCGCGAACTCTCCGTCCACGAAACGGATAATCGCCAGTCGCGATTGCGGCTGCAACGTCGCCGGGGTCAGAGGGTCGGCCGGCTTCTGGGGAAAAGCTATCAAGGCATGGGAGTTCGCCAGAGACGCTGAAACCAAGCTCGGTCTGGAAATGACGGGAATCGTCGTGTGCGACCAAACGCCCGCGCACAGCAGAAGCGCGGAGGCCAGCGCAACAGTGTACCGGACCCACATATCTAGTTACCGGTTCCCATTTTATGGCCTTTTTCGTCAGACGTGAAATGGATTACACGGGCGTGCGGCCAGAAGCAACAAACGTGCAGCGAGAATGATGAGAGATGGGGCATGCAGCGATCGCTTAGTACACTAAGTCAGCCGGTCAGATGTCGTGGCAACCACCAGCACGGGTGCCATTCCACGCAGGACCGGAATTTTCCGACCAGCTACGGGGAGGAGGCGCGCACTTTCGCCGCGAAGCTCGCTTTTTCTTGTTCGATTTTCTGCTGTGCGAGTTGCGGCTCAAAGCAGCGACGACAACGCGCTTCATACATTCCGCCCGCGCCGACAACAATCAGCTCTTCCGACGCAACGAGGCGCTGCGTGTGCATGGCGGGGTTTCCGCAGCGCATGCAGATAGCGAGCAGCTTGGTGATTTCTTCGGCGACCGCCAGTAGCCGCGGCATCGGCTCAAACGGACGTCCCATGAAATCCGTGTCGAGCCCAGCTACGATCACTCGCTTGCCAGCATCGGCTAGCCTCTGGCAGGCTTCTACGACGCTTTCGCCGAGGAACTGCGCTTCGTCGATGCCCACCACTTCGGTGCGCGGTGCGACCTTCGCGAGGATGTCGCTGCCGGTCGCGACAAGCTCGGACGCGATTTCAAGTCCTGAGTGAGACACAATTCCATTCTTCGCGAAGCGCTGGTCGATCACGGGCTTGAAGATCTGAACGCGCTGTTTGCCGTACTCGGCGCGGCGCAGGCGGCGAATCAGTTCTTCGCTTTTGCCGGAGAACATCGGTCCGACGACGACCTCGATCCATCCCATGTTGCCCTTGACTATGTCCACTCCGAGTGCCTCCTGGCGTAGGCTAGCATACCGCGGTATGGAGGCTTCCCGAAATGACGGTGTTCGGCCGATCCTATGTGCGCACAACGCTCTCTGTGTCCGGTTGCATAAAAATCATCGCCCGCGCGCTTGCGCTCATTCATGTCGGATATAGAGCTGGCGGTTAAAGAATGGGGTGAAGGCACCGATGACGGCGATGCGAAAAGCGTCCTGGCGGGTAATGATGTCGTTCGTCAAGATGCCCCAGGCGCCCTGCGCATCACGGATGCCGTGTCCGCCGGCAAATGCGTCAATGGCCTCAGACAGTTCGACCCCTTCATCGACAACGCGCCTCACGAGCGACTCGGGCAGCAGCACGGCCCCCGACTGGCCAAACGCGCCTTGGCTGGTGCCGTCGGTCACGTAAGCCCAATTCTGGAGGAAGACCCGGCGGTTGCAGCCGTCGCGAACTACGTCGAGGCCACCTTCAAGACCAACGAAATAGTTCCAGGGCTCGTTTTTCGCCTGGGCGATGCGGACCAGTTCCTCCGCACGATGGCGAGCGCCGATCATCATATCTTCGCGCGAGAGCGGGGTGTGGCGAACGCCGCTTGGGACGTCAACCGACGCAATATCAAATTGGCGGTTGCTATGCAGCCTCGATGCGATAACGGCGAGGGCTTCGCGCACCGCGTTCAGTTTCGGACTGCGGGTGCTCCCGACGGCAATGTGAATCGTTTTCATAAGTGCAAGCCGGGCCGAATCTCTGAACATCGGCTCGGCATAAGAAAATAAACCGCTAGTCTCGAGAGCTGAGCCTTCGCTTGTCGCGAGCAGCGCGCGGGAAGAGATTCTCCGAGCCCATCGACAGAAGAAAAGACCTGGCCACAGCATAAGGGCACGCGGTCGCTAACTTGTTCGACCGGAACCGGCGCGACAAGGTAGATGAGAATGCCCTTCGGTTCAGCCATGCTGACCCCGGCAGCTGTTCGGCCGTTCTGTGGCCCTCCCGTGTCAGAGCAGCAGGTGAGGTTGTCTGCCTCACTCTCGATCGGGCCCAGGCAGGAGGAGGCGACGATTTTCCGGGTCCCGCGGCGAAATCGCTCAAGGTCAGCAGTCGCCCGGTGGCGGAAATTCGCGATTTCCTCGCCGGTAAGGTCTTTGTTTTCATCCTCGGCGGGATTGCACCCGATTTGGTCGCCCAACAGAGGTGGCAGGTTGCGCCGCGAGAGCCTTTCGCCATCTTCGACGAACTCGATGGGACGACAAAGATATGCACGCATGAGGGTGAAGTGGCAAGGACTCTAACACGACAGAGAAAAACGAGCCACTTAGATCGGGCAGCTCGTCGAGAAACTCGAACGGGATGAGGGGATCGAATTGTCGCAAGCGGTACCGTACTAGAACGGCCGGTCCATCAACTGGGTATCGATGTACCGTTCCGGCGTATCGCCTTTCCTTGACAATCTACCTCCAGTGTCGAAGCTGGAATGGATGACTCGCAACCCTTCGTATTGGACAGACCATGAAAGCGAGGGACAAAATGCACAGGCTTATTCTCAATACCGTGTCGCAATTGCTTTCCCCCACCCCGCTTGCAATCAGCAAGGGCGATCTGCCCGGGGTGCTGAGCTACCATCACAGAATTCACCGCCGCCACCCATGGCATCTACGTTTTCCTGATGTCATTGAGACAGCCCCCGTTAGCGCCCAGATGAAAACCGACGTGGCCTAGCAGTTGGGCGGTCTTGCGCGAGGGCTCTTGCAAATCTGCCGACAATGACTCAAGCGTAGAGGGGCCAGAGCGCCCCGATGACGTGTGAAGCACGAATCATTCTGGCAGGCGACCAACCACGTGTTGCTTACAGCCATCCGCTCAGCGGATGGCTTTTGAGACAATCCCCCTACACGAGCGCGATAGGAATCCCGGCCGCGGTGGTGGGTAGGGTCTGGACCGGCACCCTTCTCAGGGCAGGGACTTGCGACCTATACTCCGGCGGTTTGGACGAAACTGGGGTTCCTAGACAGGGTTACGCGATTTTAATCCATATTTGTCTGGTTGGAGCGGGATAAGGGAATCGAACCCTCGCCTCGACCTTGGCAAGGTCGCGTACTACCACTATACGAATCCCGCTCAAACAGAAACTTCCGCGATCTTACTTATAGCATGCACCCGAAAGCCGGACAAGCCCAGGACCGGGCAGGACCGGGCGCTAATCAGGAGAGTACGCACCAAGACGGTGCCGCGCCAAGCAGATCACGCGCGTCAGGGAGATCCCCAAACCCCGCCTAATCGACTTCCAAAATGCGAGTGGCTTTTACGACCGGAGATTTCTTCTGGCGTCCGGCAAAGCGCTCGGCGCGCTCGCGATCGATATAAACGCGGGCAAACTTCTCGCCGTCATGGTAGTAGACGGTCACCTGCCAGTGATGGTGTTTCCGCCGGCGGTCCCGACTAAGCCGGTTGGATTTTTTGGGGGTTGGCTTATGTTTTTTCACGTTTGGCGAATCCTCAAAGCTAGCGACTATCGCAAGTTCGCGAAGAGCGTGCAAGTAGCAAGTTAAGGGTTAACTGTCTTGCTATAAATTCATTGTTTATAGACACGTGCACTTTTTAGTATATCTGACATCGGGCCAATTCTCGAAGCAGTCGCAAGCACCACACGCACCTAGTTGTCACCCCCTATTATCACCTGCGGCTCGATCGTTCCGCCAATCCGTGGGGGGAACTGTGCTTCTGGAGCAACCGAGAGCATCGCGGATCTGCTGCCCAAGGGAGCCCGGATAAACTCCTGATAGAAAGCACCAGGATTCATCGGAGTCAAGAGCCCGCTCGATCCTTCCCCTCACCAGGTTGCCCCCATTGCGGGAGAGATCTCTTCTACTCGCCACCTGGCTCGGAGAAGCGGCATTGGCGAGCGCTAGCGCACACTGACGGAGTTTGCTGGGGGCAGCGACGACTCACTCAAGAACCTGCCCGGCCTCGAAGTTCAAACTGTCAAAATCCTGCTTCTTGAGCTTGTAGAGCGCGGAACTCTCGCTCGTTTGCGCGTAGACGACATCGCCCGACGGCTTCGAAACCCGCACCGTTATCTTCTTCCCACCCTTGTCGGTGAGAGTAGCCTCGATCGGGGCCTTAGCCAATTGCGCGAGCAGGTTCGCTGGCGGCTGGTCCACGACCTCGCCAGCTCGCAGTGCCGTTAGCGGGTCGAGCATTTTTGAAGACGTGGCGGTTTTACCCTTCTGCGCGTCAGGAGATTCGATCCTCCATGCATTATCCTTGCGGCTGGCGGTGATCGTCCCGTGGTCGTTGTGAATTTCGATGCGGTTTATATCATCGGAATTGAGGTGAAGCACTTTCTTGTCGCGCAGGTCGCTGTAGCTTTTGGCAAGCTGCTTGTGCACATCCTCGCTGACGCGGAAAATCATCGGTCGCGAGGGGTCTCGGGCAAAATACTCGTTACCTTCTTTTTTCCCCACAAGCAATGTCGACTTTTTCCCTTTATCATCGATCGTCGTAAAGATGACGGCGGGGGGTGCAAGGCCGAATTTTCCGAGGGTGTCCGGTTTTTCGCTTGCGACTGCACTCATTCTGGCGTTCGCGACCGTACTCAAAAGTGAATCTACCACATCACTATCGGCCGGCGCGCTACGGGGCTTCGACAGCTTCCATTCATTGTTTTCTTTGGCAGCCGCCAACTCCCCGGAAGAAGCCTTAAGAGTAAACGACGCAACTTGCCCGCTCGTGATGTGAAGCACCGCGCGATCGCGCAAGTCGTCCACCGATTTGGTGGAGCTCGTCAAAATCGATTCGGGCAGAAGGGACACGGTTTTCGCGCCGTCTACGATCGCGTAGACAGAGCTTCCGGTGAAATCCTTATCTCCCAGCAAGACCGTGTGCTTGGCGCCGTTCCGAAGCTGAAACTCGAGCGAGACTTGCGGCGGGTTGAGGCCGTAGCTCTTCAGCCGGTCGGGAGTGTCCGGTTCTGTTTGCGACACTCGGGCGCCAGCAAGCCCATCGACGATTCCCTGCACCACAGTCTGATCCGTACCGGTCGTGACCGGCTGCAGGATCTGCCAGGCGTCACTGTGCTTCTCGAGACGAATTTCGGGTTCGCTGGGCTTTGCCGGGTGAGTCAGTCTGAGAGATGTGACATCCCCTGCCTGGATGGAAAAGGCGGGCTTCGACGCATCGGCCGCCGGCTTCGCCTGGTTGCCGCGCTTCCAATCAAAATAGTAAACCAATGTACCTAGAACAACGGTACAAAGCACCACGATGAGAGTCGATTTCTTGATCATAACTGTCCACCGAGATTTCTACCGCCGTTTCCACCAGATGTAGACTCCCGAAAGAATCACGATCCCAGGCAGGAAAAACAAATCGAGCCACTTAAGGCCCGTCGCCTGTGACTCTGTGAGCGAGACCTGGCGATTAGTTGCCGTCTTGGGCCGAATGGAGATGAGGTTCTCATCCTGCGCGAGCCAGTCAATCGTGTTGTAGAAAAGATCGCCATTGCTAGCCTGGCTTATGGCTTGATTCGCGGCGAAATCGGAGTCGCCGATAACCACCAAGCGTCCGTGCTTTTCGTCGTTGCGGCTGGCGGCGACGGCGAGCGAGAGGGGGCCGCTCTTGTCGGTTTTCGAGTCAAACTTAACCTCGCGCTGAAGCTTCGGTGTAGTGAAGCTCTGGGCGGAAGTCTTCAACAACTCCACTGTTTCTGGATTCGTCTTCGATTTGTCAGCGGTCGAAACGGTTCGCGCCAACGGAAAGAAGGTCATGTGCCGAGCGAGATTCCTGGTGATGGGGCTAGCACCATATTCCAGGACAAGCGGTATTCCGGGTCCCGCTCCTAACAACCGGCCCATCCCGCTCGCGTCAATCACGACGTCATTGCCGACTTTGATGTTCCAGGATTGAACGATGTCGTCGAGCTTCGAGTCCGTCTCCGGATCTAGTTCGATTAGCGCCTTCCCGCCGCCGTTCAGATACTTCTGTAGCATCGCGGTCTCCTGCGGAAAGTAGGCCTGCGTGGGCCCCGCGATGACAACCACGTCGCAATCAGAAGGCACTCCGTTTTCCGAAACCAGGTTGATGGTCTTGGTCGTGTAGCCTTCTTTCTTCAACCCTTGATCCGCCCTGCTGTATCCGGTCGTCTGGTCGTCGCTGGGCGATTTTTCCCCGTGGCCACTGACCATGCAGATCGTTTTCTGCTTATCGCGCGTCACTTTCAAGATGGCGCTTGTAACATCCTGCTCTGAAAAAGCACCTTCCGCACCCGGCGTAAGATTCTCCTTGCGCGATCCGGAGGCAACGATCACGTCGCCTATGTGCTGTGCGCCATACTCCTTGGCAACATCAGGCTTTTCCTGCGGATCCACGTTCTCAGACTTCAGGTGTGAACTCAGGTTGCGGTACTCGATCATCAAGTCGTTGAACTGCTGGTCGGGCGTCTTGGAAAAGCGCACGATTCTGACGTCATTCTTGAGTCCGCCGACAATCCTTTTTGTCTGATCAGAGAGCGTGAACAACCTCTCGCTCGTGAGGTCAAAGCGCTTGTGATGCTGGAAACCCAGGAAATTCAGGATGACGAGGCCAGCGATCACCCCAAGCGCCAGGATGCTGGTATTCGTCCCCAGTTGGGAAGACCGCTTCGAGAAATAATTGCGGATACTCTGGAAGCCAAGCCCGGCCGCAGCAACCACCAAAACTCCGCCGCCGATGAGCAAGATCTTGCTCAGTAGCAGTAATTCCCTCTGGGTCGAATAGCGCAGGTACCCCGCAAGGAGCAGAATTGCGCCGCTGCTTCCGATGAACTTCGCCACTTCTTGCCGATCCCACCTCATACTATCAATCCCCCCCTTCGCCTACGGGCGAAGATGCCGGACTGGCTACGCCCGCCGCCAGCGCATCGAATCGACCGAGCGTACGGTTAGAAAAATGAACAAGCAGATGAAACTCGCATAGTAAATCAGGCCAGATGTGTCGATGATCCCTCGCGTGAAGTCGTCGTAGTGACGAATCACCGAAAGATATTGCAGCACCGTGCCGGCGACGCCTTCGGCATTCCGCCCAAGATCGAGCACCCAAATCATCAGAAAGCAGGCAAACGTCAGAACGGAGGCGATCAGCTGATTTTCCGTAAGCGAGGAAATGAAAGAGCCGAGCGCCAGCAGGGATCCGCCGAGCAACAGCACGCCGACGTATCCGGCCAGCAACATCCCCCACGGCGGCCTTGGTTCACTGCGGAAATACATGTAGGCCAAATAACTCGCCGTCGGCAGCAGCATGATGGCGAACAGAGAGAGGGAGGCAAAGAATTTCCCGAGTACAATCTGCGCCTCCGTGATGGGCGAGGTCATCAGCAACTCCATCGTGCCGCGTTTGCGCTCCTCTGCGTAGACACCCATCGTCAGCATGGGCAAAAAGAACAGGGTAAAGAGCGATAGGACTCCAAAAAAAGCGCGCATGACCTGGCCCGGGACATCGAACTCCTGCGGCATGCCGAAGCGCATGCTCTGTATTTCCATCGTCATCGATTCCTGGATCGCGCTGGTGAGGTACACGTTGAAAAAGAAAGCGCACAATATTAGGAACAACCCCACGACTACATAGGCGATGGGCGAGACGAAGTAGTGGCCCATCTCTTTGCGAAAAATGGCATAGAAATTCTGCATATACTCTTCGCTCCCCTTAATCGAGTTCCTTGGAGTGAGCAGCATCCTCGGTCGTCAGCTCAAGGAAGATGTCTTCAAGACTTAAGCTGATGCCGTGAAGCTCGTAGAGTGCCCACCCCTTTTCGACGATCCTCGCGGCAATTTGGCTACGGATATCCTGCCCCGGAGCGGCCTCGACGGTCGCCGTCGTATGCCCGTCCGCGCGAACGGTCCCAACGTCCACCCGACTGGTTCCCGCAATGTGGGTGAGCAAGTCCTGTAGAGGCTGCTGGGGCGCCTGAACCTCGAGGCGGATCTTCTGTCCGCCCTTCAGCTGCGCGGTGAGGTTTTGCGGCGTGTCGACGGCTACAATCTTGCCCTTGTTGATGATCACAACGCGATCGCACGTCATGCTGACTTCTGGCAGGATGTGCGTCGAGAGAATGATCGTATGGCTGCCCGCGAGCCCCTTAATCAAATTGCGCACCTCGATGATTTGTTTGGGATCAAGGCCCACAGTGGGCTCATCGAGGATGATTACGTCAGGATCGTGCACGAGTGCCTGCGCGAGCCCCACGCGCTGTTTGTAGCCCCGGGAGAGCCGCTTGATCAGCTCGGTGCGCTTGTCAACGATGTTGGCCTTCACGAGTGCATCGGCCACGCGCTCCGCACGCTTTTCTGGCGGCACGCTCTTGATGCGCGCGACAAAATCCAGATAAGTCTCTACCGACATATCGGTATAGAGGGGCGGCACTTCGGGCAGATACCCGATGTGACGGCGGACATCGAGCGAATCGTTGAAAACGTCAAATCCGGCAATCCGCGCGGTGCCGGAGGTCGCTGGCATGTACCCGGTGAGCATGCGCATTGTGGTAGTCTTTCCCGCTCCGTTCGGGCCGAGAAATCCGAGAATTTCGCCTCTATTGACGGTGAAAGAAACGTGGTCGACGGCCGTGACCGGGCCGTAGGTCTTGGTCAGATCCTGAACTTCGATCAATGCTTTCCTCCGATCAAAACAGAACCAGATGAATTGCCAGAACCCGCTCGAGCCGTCCGTTATATCAAATAATCTGTCAAAATTGAATTGCGGCGGTCAAGTGGACGCAACACTGTACACCAATTGCGATGCGATTGCGGCATCAGAAAGTTGCCGGACTGGCCGACGCTCCTAGTCCGGCCGGCAATTGCTGGGGACTCGGGCGAGCGGATCGCAGGGGAACTCACAGGCAACGAGGCGCTCGCCAGGCGCATCCACATGCCTGAATCCTCTCGCTTGTCGGATGAGCGATAGCACCTTCAGACGTGACACGCCACACCTATCGATCCGGTCGGAGATCTGAAAGGCCGGAGATGTGCGTTGACACTCCCGGGCCATTTTGTTATTCAAGTCGTTTGGCTGCGTGTGCTGAGAGTTCAACCGGAGAGGCATTCGCTCCAGCCTGGGCGGCTCCAGAGAGAAATCCAAGGATCATATGACGATCTCGAAGGCGTATGCCTGCATAACGGGTTCACGGAACTGGAGCAGTCTTGACGGGGCTAATTCTGGCGACCACAGGAAAAGTCCTCGATATCCGGCAGCCCTTCTCCTGGTTTGCTCCGCCGCTACTCTGCTCGCTGGCTGCAAAGGGGGCGGTGGTACAACCATCACCGTGCAAATCGAACCCGCCACGTCGATATCGGTTGACGAAGGCCAGTCCTTCAAATTTAGGGCAACCCTGGCGAACGACGTGAGCAACAAGGGCGTCTCGTGGAGTTTGACCCAATCGACGACAACTGCTTGCTCCGGTGCCGGCTGCGGTACGCTGCACGACGTGACCCCCCTCTCGGTCACCTACACGGCGCCGCCGGTTGGAACCTTCTCTGCTACCACGTCGGTGACATTGACCGCCAAGTCGGTGGCAAAGGCCAGCGCAACCGCCACCGCCACGATCTCTGTCGTCATTCCGGTGACGTTTACGACGACCACGCTGCCGAACGCGGCAAACGGCGTGCCCTATAGCCAAACAATTACGGTTAAGGGCGGCGTTGCTCCGTTTACCTTCAGGCTCACGACTGGAAGCCTTCCCGCGGGGCTGACACTGAATCCATCGGGCACGATCCTCGGTATTCCCAGCGGCTCGGGAACATCGAGTTTCACGATGACCGTAACAGATAACGGAACTTCCCCTCTCCCGGTTGCGCAGGCTTTCACTATTACGGTCACCCCTGCGCCGCCGCTTTCGATTGCGACGACCTCGCTGCCGTCCGGATCCGTAAACGCAAAATATAGTGCGCCGATTTCGGCGATTGGAGGAGTTCTTCCTCTTGCATGGACGATCAGCGCCGGGAGTTTGCCTCCGGGGCTGATCTTAAGCCCGACTTCTGGCAACATCTCCGGAGCGCCCACGACCCAAGGAACGTACCCTTTCACCGTGCAGGCGAAGGATTCCTCCTTACCCGCCCCGGGTCAAACAGCGCAAGGGGCACTCTCGATCACGATCGCGCAGCCGGCGCCACTTGCAATCGTGACAACTACGCTGCCTCCGGGTACGACCGCGACTGCCTACAATACTTCTTTGATCGCCGCCGGCGGCATCGCTCCGTATACCTGGGCCGTGCCGACCGGACAACTTCCTCCGGGTCTGACGCTAGCTCAAAACGGCACCATCTCCGGGATTCCGATCCTGGCGACGACAACTCCCGACCAATTCACGGTTCAAGTCACCGACTCGGGTGTGGTGCCCTCAACTCTAACCCAGGCGCTTAGCATCACGGTCGCGGCCAGCACGAGCAGCAACACTCTTTTGAACGGCCAATATGCGTTTCTGTTCAAGGGTTTCGACTCCGGAGGACCAGTTGCCATGGCGGGTTCGCTCATCGCCGATGGCAATGGGCATATCACCGTGGGCGCAGAAGATAGTAATCGTGCGGCCGGCGTCGTGACCGGCATCTCCTTGACGGGAACCTACTCAATCGGTAGTGACGGCCGCGGCACGCTCGAGTTGATCGCGACGAACCCCAGCACGAGCGTTAAGCTCATATCCGACTATCAGTTAACGCTCGATTCAAACGGGAATGCACGTTTCATTCAGAACGACACCACCAGCACGAACAACGACTCGCTTGCCACCCACGGCCAGGGAACCCTGAAGTTCGTAGCCGGAACCGCCACATCGACAAGTACTACTGCCTTCAGCTCTAGCTTCACGGCGGGCAGCTTGAGCGGCAATTACGCTTTCGGATTCAGCGGCCAGGATTTGAGCGGTAAACCCGCCGCTCTTATCGGCGCGATCCACGCCGACGGCAGCACGAATCTGAGCTCAGGTGGCGGGGGGCTCAATAGTGATTTCAACGATGCCGGTGCGTTCAGCTCGCAGTCTCTCTCTGGTAGTTTCTCGGTCGGTGCGAACTTCAACCGGGGTGTGGCTCAATTGGTATTCGCGCCTCCGTCGAAATCGCAGGTCGCGCTGAATTTCGCTTTCTATTTCGTCTCTCCGACCGATCTCTATTTCGTGGAAATTGATACAGCAACCGCGACAATGTCTGACCGCCTCAGCGGTGAGATGAACCTACAGCAGCCGGGGTATCAGTTCCAGGCCGCGTCTGTCGCGGGCGTAAGCGTGGCGACCGGGACGGGCCTAAGCGGCGGCAATGCCACGGTGCTTGCTGGCCTGCTAACATCTTTGACCGGCGATGGGAATGCGACCTTAAGCTATGACGAAAACGCTGGTGGAAAGATCACGACGCCAAGCCCTGCATTTTCTGGGACGTATACAGTTGCTGGCAACGGACGCGTGAACCTCGCCGGCCTTGGCACCACCCGCGTTGCCGCGGCATACCTCACCGGACCAGGTCGTGGGTTCCTGGTGGGAAGCGATGCTGCCGTCACCGTGGGGCGCCTTGAGCCCCAGACCGGGGGGCCCTCTTTCGCCCTATCATCTTTCCAGGGAAACTACGTGCTCGATACGGCGCCGGCGTCAGAACGCCTTGTCGCGAACTTTGTCGGACAACTGTATGCCTCCGGCGCGGGAAGCGTAACGGGGACAGTCGATGAGATCGATCCCCCGACCTCGGCTAACCCAAAGGGTAAGGCCAATCTCGGTCAATCGCTCGTCGCCAACGTCAATATGGCGTCGAACGGCCGGGGTACGATCACTACAAATCTTCTGCTGGGCCTCCCCGTTCAGCTCGTGTTATACATTGTTTCGCCGGGGCACGCCCGTGCTATCTCTCTGGACTCGAATCCCGGGAGCGGCCATCCCGAGGTAATTTTCGTTGACCACTAAGTTCGGCCTTTTGCCGGCGCGAGTTGTGATTTTTTTGGCCTTCGCAGCGTTCGCCTCAGCCGCGAGCGCGCAACAGTCGCTGTCGCCTGCGCCGGGCGCGAAAGTGGCAACGCTGAATCGCAAGCCAGGCCACTTTAGTGAACCATCCGTTGCCGTGAATCCCCAAGACCCCCGACAGGTTCTCACCGCCTTTCAAACCCCGGCGAGCGTTGCCTACTCGGAGGATTTCGGCGAGCACTGGCAGCAGACGATGGGAACGACCCCGGCAAACTACAAGGTTTCCGGCGACGTCTCCGTTACCTACGACATCCTCGGCCACGCGTTTCTCTGCTACATCGCTTTCGACAAGCTGGGAACCCCGGAATACTGGGCACACAATGCGACACGCAACGGCGTCTTTGTGCGCCGCTCTCTCGATGGCGGGAGAACGTGGGAAACCAACGCAGTCGCTGTCGATGAGCAGCCCACGCATCCGGACATGCCGTTTGAAGACAAGCCTTACATCTTCGCAGACAACAATCCCGGCTCTCCGTTCGCCGGAAGCCTCTATGTAGGGTGGACCGAGTTCAGTCTCACGAAGTCCGCCATTTTTTTCTCCCGCTCGAACGACGGCGGGATCACGTGGTCCGCCCCATTCGAAATTAGTACCCATGAAGGACTCCCGCGCGACGATAACGGCTCGGTCGAAGGGTTTTCAAGCGCCGCAGGTCCCGATGGAATGCTCTACACGGTTTGGTCCGACGGAGACGAAATCGTTTTGGCGACATCAAGGGACGGCGGCGGCACGTTCGCACCATCGAAAAAGACTCTCAGTGTCGCACCACCCTACTTCAAGCTGGAAGGCGTCGAGCGCTCAAACGGATTCCCGCAGATCGGCGTCGACCCTCGCACCGGAAGGCTCTTCCTAACATGGTCCGACTATCGCAATGGGGACGTCGATGTCTTCTGCTCAACCTCGTCGGATCGCGGACGAAACTGGAGTCCGGCCGTGCGGGTGAACAATGATCCGCTGCACAATGGCGCAGACCAGTTTTTCCAGTGGCTCGCGGTAGACGCCGCCGACGGGTCCGTCGATGTCGTCTTCTACGATCGCCGGGATGATCCGGAAAATCGACGCGCCGTCGTCGTCCTGGCGCGCTCGACCGATGGCGGCCAATCGTTTGCAAACTACGCCTGGACCACCGCGCCGTTCGATCCGGAAGGTCAATTCATCGGAGACTACACGGGGATCGCTGCTTTGCAGGGCCTTGTCTACGGCGCGTGGACCGAAACAGAAGTCGCGACAAAACGACGGTCGGCAAACCGCTCCCCTTCAACCCCCGAATCGCATCCGACGGTTGTAAAGGCGGGCATCGCCGATTTTCGGACGATGGGAAAGTAGGGGCTTCTAGAGAAAGCCTCAGGAGGGATTCCGATGAAAAGAAAGGGACTCTCGTCTGCCCTGTCGGCTTTCTAGCGCTGTCGCTTTCCGCGCAAACGTCGCCCCTGATATCGCTTAGCGGCGAACCTCATCACCATCTCGTTCTTCACAACGAGTATGTGAACGCTTACCAAGTCGAGGTCCGGCCGCACGACGCCACCGTGTTGCACCGGCACGATTATGATTACCTGCAGATTGGGATCGGGAATGCACAGCTGGTAGCGGTCGTTCCCGGCCAGCCGGACTCGAAACGCAGGGTCGTGGATGGCGAACTGCAGTTTGGTCTCAGAGGCAGCGTACACCTCTCACGCAACGACAGTGAGGCTGACTACCGCGCTGTGGCCGTCGAGTTTTTCCAGCCCCAAGGCCAGGCGCGGAATGGCTGCGTCGCGGTGATCGCTGGCCTGCCCCTGAACTGCCCCTCGGCGCCCGTCGCGGCGGCCAAACCTGGGGAATTCGAACAACAACTCGAATTTGAGACCGACCAGATCCGAGTCTACCGCACGCGCGTGTTGCCTCACCAGAATATGGAAATCGCCAATCTGCCTCACGAAGAATTGCTCGTGGCACTCGACGATGTCCCGCTCACATTCGCCGGCGGTGAAGAACCGGAGAAATTACTGCATCCGGGTGCGTTTGTCTGGATCGACCGGGGCGCTGTCGCCCGCCTGATCAACAATCGGAGCGACCAGGACGTGCGGCTCGTCGTGTTTGTGATGAAATCGCTACCAGGAACGAAGACTTCGTCAGTGCCGGAAACGGGTGCCAGCGAGGTTTTCACGCAACGCTGATCGACCGCCTCGAGTGGATCGGGATCCGAGCCGGAATGGCGATTAGCTCTTCTGGCCGGAACCCTTCTCGATCAGGCGCAACGCCGCAGAGTTAATGCAGAAGCGCAGTCCGGTCGGCTGCGGACCGTCTTCAAAGACATGCCCAAGGTGGGCATCGCAACGGCTGCAAAGAACTTCGGTGCGGGCCATCCCGTGGGCGGTGTCGGTCTCCATTTGGACGTTCTCGGCTGCGATCGGTTGCCAATAGCTCGGCCAGCCCGAACTCGAATGGTATTTCGCGTCCGAGCTGAACAACGGCTGCCCACAGCAGACACACAGGTAGGTGCCTTCGGTTTCCGTGTCTTCATACTCACCGCTGAATGGCGGCTCAGTTCCCTTTTTTCGCGTGACGTGGTATTGCTCCTCGCTCAGCTCGGACCGCCATTCCGACTCGCTCTTACGAATCTTGTCGCTCATAGCCATAGGTTACACCACTTGATTGGTTCGATCGAGCAAAACACTCGGAGCCGGACCGACCGCCGCGTCAACAGCGCACCCACGCACAGACCCAGAGCAAACAATCGGTCGCGTCCGGAAATCCGTGCGATGTCTGTGAACCCCGCCTAGGGAGTCGTTATTCCAGATAGCATGAGTTCCCCGCTCCGTCCCTTGGGTACCATAGCCTCTCCCCGGGTCGACCTGGTGTTGGCCGCAAGTCTATTTTCCTGCCTGGTGGTACGCCGGCGGCGTATGTCGTCTGTTAGGATGAGTCATGAACGTCGGGCGGCAAGATCGTATCCTAACGATGAACAGAGGGTCGGCGACACTGAAAGCCACTCTGTACGAACTAGACCGCGGGCCGAATCTCGTATTATCTCTTGACGTCGATCGTGCCGGCGAATCAGGCAGTCACATCCGTATCGCTGATTCGCGCAGGTCGACTCTGTTTGATCACCAGTTTGAACAACGGGACCCGAACGCCGCCCTGGAAGTGATAGTCAAATGGCTGGGCGAGCACGGGTACCTCTCCCGGCTGGCCGCTGCAGGCCACAGGCTGGTTCATGGAGGATCTCAGTACACGGCGCCGCGGCGGATCACTCCAGTATTTCTGGCAGAGCTCGAGCAGCTTGTTCCGCTCGATCCTGATCACCTACCGGAGGCCATTGCCGGGATCCGATTCCTCGCGCAAAAGTTACCCGAGCTGCCCCAGGTCGCCTGCTTTGATACGGCGTTTCACAATTCCCTTCCGACGGTAGCACGCATGTACGCGCTTTCACGGCGGCTCTACGATAGCGGCATACGGCGGTATGGCTTCCATGGACTTTCCTACGAATACATTCTGCAAGAGCTTCGCGCGCTTGACCGAGTCGGCTCGCATAGTCGCGTGATCATCGCGCATCTTGGCAGCGGTGCCAGCATGGTTGCGGTCCAAGGGGGCAAGAGCGTCGATACCTCCATGGGCTTCACCCCCCTCGAGGGGCTCGTTATGGGTACCCGATCAGGCGACGTGGATCCCGGCGCCCTTATTTATCTTCTCGGGCATGCAAAGATGTCTCTTTCAGAGCTCGATGTGCATCTGAATAAGCAATCGGGACTGTTAGGGGTTTCAGGATCGAGCAGCGACATGCGCGACTTGCTCGCTAAGGCGCCGTCTGACGTTCACGCCGCCGAGGCGGTCGATTTGTTTTGTTACCGGGCTAAGAAATATCTGGGAGCCTATGCTGCTGTGCTCGGTGGACTTGATGTGCTCGTCTTTGCCGGAGGGATTGGAGAACATGCTCCGGAGGTGCGCGAGCGAATCTGCGACGGCTTGTCGTTTCTAGGTATTCGGCTCGATCCCGCGCGAAATCAGGTCAATGCTCCGGTGATTTCAGGTCCGGATAGCCGCGTTGTTGTGAGAATCATCGAGACCAAAGAAGATCTTATGATTGCCCGGCATGTGCTTGCTGTTCTTGGAGGCGCAAAGCCGGAAGCGTCCTGAGGCAGCCATGTTCACATTTGATCCAAAGGTATCGTCGGTGGTCGAGGCCCCCTACCCGCCGAGCGAACAACCCGAGCCCCAACCCTCGGGGCCGCTCTCGGCGGACTTGCTCGCCAAGATGCATCGTTACTGGCAGGCTGCCAATTACCTGACCGTCGGGCAGATTTACCTGCGGGAGAATCCCTTGCTGCGCGAACCGCTCCGTCTCGAACATATCAAGCCCCGTTTGCTCGGGCACTGGGGAACTTGGCCCGGTCTGAGTTTCATTTACGTGCATCTGAATCGTTTGATAAAGGAGAGCAACGGTTCGCGAAAACCCCCGCCATCTGCAAATGCTCGAATCCTGGATGCGAAGTTACAAGCCCGAAACCCTTTTCGACGCCGAAGGAAGACTTGTGGCGGACTTGCTAGACGTTGCCCCGAAGGACTCTTTCCGTCTCGGCGCGAACCCCCACTGCAACGGTGGGCGCTTGCTGACCGCTCTTTCGATGCCGGATTTCGGGAATTATGCGCTCGAGGTTCCTGCGCCCGGCCAGGTCGTTACGGAGCCGCCGCGCAAGCTAGGAGAATTTCTGCGCGACGTGATCAAGCTCAATCCCGACAACTTCCGCCTTTTCTGCCCCGACGAAACCAATTCAAACCGTCTGAATGCGGTTTTCGAAGTGACCAACCGGTGCAGTACCAGTAAAACGATTCCGATCGATGATCACGTCAAGTCCGACGGGCGAGTCATGGAAGTGCTCAGTGAGCACTGTTGCGAAGGTTGGCTCGAGGGTTATCTGCTCACGGGGCGCCACGGCATATGGGCTACGTATGAAGGTTTTGCCCAGGTAGTCGATTCGATGCTGACGCAACATGCCAAGTGGATCGAACAGTGCCTGGAGATCCCCTGGAGGAAACCGATCGCATCGCTCAATGTTTTTCTCACGAGCCACTGCTGGCGAAACGATCACAATGGCTTCAGTCATCAGGCGCCCGGATTTGTCGATAACGCGCTCGCCCGTCAAAGCACCGTCATCCGCATTTACTATCCGCCCGACGCGAACTGCCTCCTGAGCACATTCGACCACTGCTTGCGCAGCCAGAATCACGTAAATCTCGTGACCTGCGGCAAGCAGGAACAGCTCCAGAGGCTGAACATGGAGGAGGCGATTGAACACTGCTCGCGCGGCGCATCCATCTGGCAGTTTGCAAGCAACGATGGCGAGGGTGACCCGGACATTGTTCTCGCCTGCGTCGGTGATGTACCCACGGTCGAAACGGTTGCGACCGCCTGGCTGTTGCAAAAATATGTTCCCGAAATGAAGGTTCGAGTCGTGAATGTCGTGGACCTGGCGGTGCTGATGAGCCCGTCAGAGCACCCGCATGGCATCGACAATCTCGCCTTCGAAGCTCTGTTTACGAAATCGGCTCCCGTTGTCTTCGCTTACCATGGCTATCGATGGGCGATCCACAGCATGCTCCATGGCCGGCCCAATGAAGCCCGTTCCCACGTGCGCGGTTTCATCAGAATTCGCTCGCGGAGAACCGACATCACAGACTTGATGGGGCGAAAGCTCTACGATCACAACGCTTACATTCGGGAGCATTTCGAGGATATGCGGGAGGTCGCGCTGTGGCGTTGGACACCCGATCTCAGCGAATCGACAAATCCGCTTCCGCTTGCCAAAGGAC
>Ga0209526_10000640_pt1 | contig 22988 bp, 23 predicted proteins | sample JacPinW_OM2H0_M1_FD_188566 | JGI IMG/M metagenome (GOLD analysis project Ga0209526, IMG submission 188566) | Forest soil microbial communities from Algoma, Ontario, Canada - Jack Pine, Ontario site 1_JW_OM2H0_M1 (SPAdes) (version 2) | ecosystem: Environmental > Terrestrial > Soil > Boreal... | reverse complement strand
CCGATGGTGACGTGTTGAGAGTGATCGTGGAACTGCACGATGACCTGCTGGTCATTACTGTGTACCGAGGTGACGAATGAAGAGTGTGAATCGCAAGTGCTCCCGCTGCGGCAACCGGGGTCTGCACGCGAAGAAGCGTCCAGCGATTCGCACCGTCGCAGGACACAGCTTCAAGGCCTCTGTCCCGGCGCTGGTTTGCGATTCGTGTGGCGCCGTGTACTTCAACGGGCCTGCTCTCGGTGACTTCGATCTGGCCGTGGCGAACAGACTCGCTCGCGCGGGAATCTCCGACGGCGAAGCGATCAAGTTCATGCGGAAGGCGGTCGGCCTGCCAGCGGTGACGCTAGCCGACTTGCTCGACACGTCGCCGGAGACTGTCTCCCGATGGGAGCGTGGAGTCTCCCACATCGATCGAGCCGCTTTCGCCATCCTGGCGGGGATCGTCATGGAGAAGTCTGATCATCGATCGGATACTCTCGAGCGGCTTCGGGCCTTGCGCCATCCCGCTCGTCTTGGCCAGCTCGTTCAGATCGATGCGTGAATCGACGGGGTGGAAATTCGAGGCGCGGCGGGGTAAGGCGTCCAAAGCGCGATGAAGGACGAAAACCAGCCGGCACGGGTCAACGGGCAGCAACCCTTGCGGCAGCCGATCGGCCATGAGGCGCTCCTCGAAGCCATCTCCAGAGAGCAGGCGCTGCTCGCGCGCCTGGATCGCGAACAGGCCGATGCCCAAAGGCGGCTTGCGGAGCGGAAGGCGAGTTGGCGTCACTCGGCGACGAATCCCAGACCCATGTTCGTCTCCCGGTGACCGCCGAGGCCCCTGTCCCGAAGACGTCAGCCGAGAAGGTGAGGCTGTTTCGGTCTCTGTTCCGCGGGCGCGAGGACGTCTTTCCGACGCGGTTCATGAGCAAGAAAACCGGGAAGTCGGGCTACGCGCCTGCGTGCCGGAACAAGTTCGTCAAAGGCGTCTGTGAGCTCCCGAAGGTGAAGTGCGGCGAATGCCCGAACCAGGCCTTCGTCTCCTTCGACGATACAGCGGTGATCGGACATCTGACCGGCCGGCACGTGATGGGTGTCTACCAGCTCCTCGATGACGAGACTTGCTGGTTCCTCGCCGTGGACTTCGACAAGAGCACATGGACCGAGGACGTGAGCGCCTTTGTGGAGACGTGCCGGCGCGTCTGTGTGCCCGCCGCGGTCGAGAGATCGCGCTCGGGCAACGGAGCCCACGTCTGGTTCTTCTTCTCGGCGCCGGTCGCCGCGAGCATCGCCCGCAAGATGGGCTGCTATCTCATCACCGAGACGATGTCGCGGCGCCACCAGCTCAGCATGGACTCCTATGACCGGCTGTTCCCGAGCCAGGACACGATGCCGCGCGGAGGCTTCGGCAATCTGATCGCGCTGCCGCTCCAGCACGAGCCCAGACAGCACGGGAACTCGATCTTCCTCGATGATCAGCTGAAGCCGTTCCCGGACGACGAGCAGTGGGCCTACCTCGCCTCTGTGCCGCGCATCGATCCAGCCACCGTCGAACTGGTCGCACGCGAGGCGACCCTGCAGGGCTCCGTCGTCGGCGTGCGCCTCGCGGAGACCGTCGACGAAGAGGACGCCACGCCGTGGACCCGGCAACCCTCGGGAAGGCGGCGGTTGCTGATCATCGCGGAGCGGCTCCCAGACAAGGTCCGCGGCGTTCTCGCGCAGAAGCTATTCGTCGAGAAGCTCGGCCTACCGTCGCAGTTGCTTAACCAGATCAAGCGGCTGGCCGCCTTTCAGAACCCCGAGTTCTACAAGAAGCAGAGCATGCGCATCTCGACGGCGACGACCCCGCGGGTCATCGCGTGTGCCGAGGATCTGCCCCAGCACGTAGGCCTGCCAAGGGGCTGCCAACCCGATCTCGAGGGACTCCTCCGCGAGCACGGAGTCGCTTTCGAACTCGAAGACCAGCGGGTTATCGGCGAACCGGTCCGGTTTCGGTTCAAGGGGAAGCTGACGCCGGTACAGCAGCGGGCAGCGAAAGCGCTCCTTGCAGAGGAAATTGGAGTCTTCGTCGCGCCGCCCGGCGTGGGCAAGACCGTCATCGGGACCTTTCTCGTATCGGAACGCGGCTGCAGCACGTTGATCATGGTCCACCGTCGCCCGCTCCTCGACCAGTGGCTGGCGCAGCTGTCCTTGTTTCTGGGCATCGAAGCGACGGAGATCGGTCAGATCGGAGCAGGCAAGAAGGCCGGGAATGGCCGTCTCGACGTCGCAATGATCCAGAGTCTTGTATGCAAGGGGAAGGTCCAGGATGTCGTCGCGAACTACGGGCAGATCATCGTCGACGAGTGCCACCATCTTCCGGCCGTGTCGTTCGAAAGGGTGCTCGCTGAGGCGAAGGCTCGCTACATTGTCGGCCTCACGGCAACTCCGCAGCGCCGGGATGGTCACCATCCGATCAGCGAGATGCAGCTTGGCCCTGTGCGCTTCGCCGTAGATCCGAAGAGCCAGGCGGCGCAGCGTCCCTTCGGCCACCGGCTCGTCGTGCGCGAAACCGGCTTCAAGACGACGAGCGACGGATCGCCGGGCATCCAGGGCCTCTACGCGGCACTCGCAGCGGATGAGAAGCGGAACGGGCTCATCCTCGACGACGTCATCCAGTCCCTCGAGGAGAGGCGTTCACCAATCCTGCTCACCGAGCGTAGGGACCACCTCGAGTACTTCGCCGCCCGGTTGGAGAAGTTCGCCCGCCATCTCGTCGTGCTCCAGGGCGGAATGAGCGCCAAGGAGCGATGCGAAGTGAAGGAGCGATTGGCCGCGATCCCCGACAACGAGGAGCGGCTCGTGCTCGCGACCGGCCGCTACATCGGCGAGGGCTTCGATGACGCGCGGCTCGATACACTCTTCCTCGCGCTGCCGGTGTCATGGAAGGGTACGCTGATCCAGTACACAGGCCGGCTGCACCGTCTCCATACCGCGAAGAAAGAGGTCCGGATTTTCGACTACGTCGATCGCGACGTTCCGATGCTTCTCCGTATGTTCGAGAAGCGGCTACGCGGCTATCGGGCCATCGGGTACGCGAGGGGCGAGGCGCCGCTGGGCTACGCGGAGCCCGGCGACGAGATCGTCGTCGAATACGATGAGGACGTGCTGCGCGAGATCGAGGAGCGGGATGACCTCACGTAAGAGAGAACGAGCGCGCACTCGTAAGGCGAGAGCGAAGAAGTTGCCGATAGCCCGCATCAGCAACGCCAGGCTGCAGGCGATGATCGACGAGGCGACGGTCGACTGCTCCGACGAGTCGGAGCAGGTCACCGGTTGGTACACGATGATCGAGGAGCACCTTGCGGTTCCCTTTGACGCAACCATTCTTGGCGTTCCGGCTACCGTCGAGCGGGTGGACCTGAACCGCCGCGAACAGATCGTTGCCATCTGTGCCCGCGGTCGCGACCGGCAAGTGATTCCCATACTCGACCTTCCGCTGCCAACGCCACTCCCCGACGGCGCGGAGTGGATCGCGGCGTACCGCCATTGGCTCGGCGAAAGATGAGGCGGAAAGCGATTCGTCAGCGCTCAGGAGGGGTGCAATGAGCGAGTACCAGTATTACGAGTTCCAGGCCATCGATCGACCGCTGACCGAGAAGGAAATGCGAATGTTGCGCTCCTACTCGACTCGAGCGCGCATCACGCCGACCAGCTTCGTCAACGACTACTCGTGGGGCAGCTTCAAGGGCGACGAGGACGCGTGGATGGAGAAGTACTTCGACGCATTCCTCTACCTGGCCAACTGGGGGACCTGCGTCCTCAAGTTACGTCTGCCGACGCGCCTCCTGGACAGGAAGACTGCGCGATTGTACTGCGTCGGCGAGTGCGCGACCGCGCGTGAGAAGAACGGCAACGTGGTCCTGACCTTCCTCTCTGAGGACGAGGAAGGAGGAGACTGGGTCGAGGGCGAAGGCGAGCTCTCGTCACTGATCTCGGTCCGAGCCGAGCTCGCGCGTGGCGACTTGCGCTGCTTGTACATAGGTTGGCTTCTCAGTGCGCAGAGTGGAGATCTCGATGACGAGGAGATCGAACCGCCCCTTCCGGCTGGGCTCGGGCACCTGAGCGCCTCGCTCGAGGGCCTCGTCGAGTTCCTTCGGATCGACCCCGACCTCCTGCAGATCGCGGCCCAGGCGAGCGCACCGTTGGAAGCAAGGACGCGGAAGCCAGCCGAAATCCGAGCGTGGCTCTCGAAACTGCCCGCAGCGGAGAAGGACGATCTGCTCGCTCGGCTGATTGCGGGCGTCGACGGCGCGCTCCCGAACGAGCTGCTACAGCGCATGACGCGAGAGCGTGGTGATGGCCAGGGCGCGGATGCGAAGCCGATCAGGAGGAGGACCGTCGCTGATCTTCTGGGCCAAGCCCAGCAGGCCACGGAGGAGCGACGGCGCATCGAAGCGGAGAAAGCTGCGAAAGCGAAGGCCCGACGCGAGCGCGAGGCTGCGATGGCCAGAGCGAAGCACCTCGACGAGATTGCAGGCAAGGAGTCTGCTCTTTGGAACAAAGTGGGGGGCCTCATCGCCACCAAGCAGCCGAAGAGTTACGACCAGGTAGTGGAGCTACTCGTAGACCTGCGTGACCTCGCTGCGCGCAAGGACGGATCCGACTTCCGGCTGCGGCTCGAGGCGCTTCGCGCCGAACACGCGCGCAAGCCGACGCTGATCGAGCGCCTGCGTCGATCGTGCCTCTGAAGCCGTCGCCGTTAGCTAGGAATGCGACGCGAGCGGCGGCTCTCGCCCGCCCCTGCAACTTTGACCAAATCTTGTCCAGACACGAGGGGACTCGTGCATCCTGAAGTGGACTTCGGTGGACTTCCTGAGTCGCTCAAGTCGTCGGAACGACTGAAAACATGAGAGGCGACGCCCGTCTGCCGGTTGGGTGAAATCGCCCTCATAACCCGAAGGTCGCAGGTTCAAATCCTGCCCCCGCAACTTTTCCGCTGGCCTTATCGGTACTTATGGGTGGGGCCGGCGTTTTGGTACATCGCGTTGCTAACCCGAAGGGCGCGATGCGCACATCTCGTCGGAGTCGGCGAGGATACGCGCCCTTAGCTCTGGGCGTGTGGGAAGTGTCCCCTTCGTTGAAACGATCTTGACCAGATCTTGCCCACGAATTCGTCTTGTTCGGCGGGCAGATCTCGACTCGGTCGCGCCGCCCCAGAGCCGGTAGAGAACCGGCACCACCGAAACCACGGACTCAGCCGCGGTCAGCGAGGAGGGCCTCGACGAACCTTGTCGCCGGGCGCGCCTGCAGATCCGCCATCGTGCCGACTTGGACGAGCCGGCCTGCTTCGAGCACTGCGACCCGATTCGCCAGCGCTCCCGCCTCGCGCAGGTCGTGAGTAACGAGGAGGACGGCACGCCGCCGCTCATCGAGAAGCTCCCGCAGCAGCGCGATCAACTCCTGCCGGAGCATGACATCGACGTTCGAAAGAGGCTCGTCGAGCAGGAGCGCCATCGGCTCCCCGACCAGAGCGCGCGCGAGCGCGACGCGCTGGCGTTCGCCTCCCGAGAGAAGTGCGGGGCGCCGCTCGGCCTTCCCGTCCAGTCCGACGCGCCGCAGCAGGTCGTCGATGCGGGCCTGGTCGTGAGCCGCGAACGCCAGGTGCTCGCGGACGGTCATGTGCGGCCAGAGCGCGAGGTCCTGGAACACCATCGCAAGATGGCGTTCCTCGGGTGGCACCACGATCCGCCCGTCTCCGCTGACACGCGTGCCCTTGATGCACACGCTGCCGCCGGACGGCGCGATGAAGCCGAGAACGACGCGCAAGAGCGTGGACTTGCCCGACCCTGAAGGTCCGACGATCGCGAGCACCTCCTCTGCTCCGAGGGAGAGGGTGACGTCGCGAAGGATCTGATGGAGATGCAGAGAGACGGAGACGCCTTGCAGCTCGATCATCTCCGGGCTCCGGCGAGCGCCAGCGCGCCCGCGGCGAGCGCCGCAGCCACCATGCCGCACTGTACGAGGGAGAGCGCCGCCACCACCGCCGGGGCGCCATTCGCCTCGAGCGTCAGGATGCGCACCGTGAGCGGCGCGCTGCCCGGCGGATAGAAGAGAATGACGGTCTCCAGATCGCGCAGGCAGAAGACGAAGGCGAGGAGCCAAGCGCCGAGCAGGGCGCGGCGATGAAGGGGGACGACGATCCGCCGCAGGCGCAGGAAGAACCCGGCGCCCTGCACCGCCGCGGCTTCTTCCAGGTGCGGAGAACCTTGCGCGATCGCGACGGCGATCGCGCGGGCTGGGATCACCGCGTAGCGCGCGGCGAATCCGATGACGAGAATGGCGACGGTCCGGTACACAGCGTGCGTAGCAGGGCGGTTCCACACGTCGATAATCCCGACGCCGAGGACGGCGGCGGGCGTGACGAACGCGAACACGGCGAGCGCATCGAGCCAGGCGCTTCCTGGTCTCTCTCGCGCGACCGACCTGCCGAGGACCAAGCCAACCGCCGTGAGCAGCGTCGCTGCGAGAGCCGCGGGAAGGACGCTGTTCTGGACGCCTGCCCCGATCCAGTCACCCACCTGCCCAAACCCGTTCCCGCGCAGCGCGCTCCAAGCAAGGCCGACGATGGGGAGCACCGAAGCGGCCGCTGCCGACCAGCAGGCCACCGTGGTCAACCAGCGGAAGCGGCCGAGCCTGAGCGCTGGCCGCTCCTCGCTGCGCAGGCCCAGCACGGCGAACGAGCGCCGCGCGCCGATGCCCCGCTCGACGGCAAGCAGCGCCAGCGCCACGGCTATCAAGGGCATCGCGAGCACCGCTGCTTCGCCCGGCGAGTAGTCGATGGCGCCGAGCCGGGAAAAGACAGCCGCCGGATATGCCCGGATGCGCAGGAACATGGGGATGCCCAGCTCCGACAGCGAAAGCGCGAAGACCAGCAGCGCACCGAGAGCTGCGGCAGGCCACGCGACCGGCAGCACGATGCGCACGGCGACTTTCCAGGGCGGCGCCGAAAGGCGGCCCGCCTCTTCCATCGACGGATCGATGGCCTGCACCGCCAGCGCGACCAGCGCCGTGACGATCGGCGTGAAGGCGATGGTCTCGACTCCGATCGCGCCGGCCGAGGTGAATAGCGCGTCCGGATGAGGAAGGTAGAACCAGCCAAGCGCGAGAAGGAATGGCGGAAGGAACGCGGGCAGCGCGTGGAGCAGCAGCGCGGCGCGTCTGCCCGGAATGTCCGCCCGCCCCAAGACCATCCCGAGCGGCACGCCGAGAAGCAACGCGCACGCAGTCACGGCGCCTGCGAGCGCGCACGACCGCAAGAGGAGCAGCCAGGGAGTGGCGCTCGCAAGCGGCGCGAGGCCCGACAACGGCGCCCCGGCGATCACCGCGACGAGCGGGAGGAACGCGGTCGCGCAGATCACGAATCCGGCGAGTGCCAGCGCCAGATGCTCCTGGACACGCTTCAGAGCCCGACCCATTGCCGCAGCCAAGGCTGGATTCTCTCCATCTCGTCGCCAAGGCGCGCGTAGTCCACCTGCATCGACCGGAACGAGCTGGCCGAGCGCACGCCGGGCACCTGGATGTCGGCACGCAGCGGCATGTGCGCCGCGAGCTCCGCCATTCGCTTGTCCACCTCCGCCGACACGAGCCAGTCCACTAGCGCTTGTCCCGCGTCCGGATGAGGACCCTTCATCAGCACCACGGCGGTGGGCATCACGAGCGTACCAACTCCGTCCTGGTCCGGATACACCACTTCGACAGGGGCTCCGTCGTGGAGGGCTTCCGCGGCATCGTCGGTATCGCAGAGTCCGAACGCCACCTCGCCTGCTGTGACGAGTCGCTTCACCTCGCCATTGGAGCTGGCGATGCGGGCCTGGTTCGTCTTGAGATCGTCGAGGAACGCGCGGCCCTTGTCCTCTCCCCATGCGCCGAAGAGCGCCGCGACGTGCATCGTGGTAGTGCCGAAGAGCGGATTCGCCAGCGCGGTCTGTCCCTTCCAGCGCGGCGCCGCGAGGTCGCGCACCGACTTCGGCATCTCCGCAGCGGAGACCTTCTGCTTGTTGACGAGGAGGATGCGGGCGCGCGCCGCGGACCCGGTCCACGTGCCGTCGGGAGCCCTGAAGCGCGCCGGGACCGTCGCGGCGGCCGGCGACGGATAGGGTTGCACGAGCCCGCGCTTGATGAGCAAGAACGGTCGCACCGGATCGCCCGACAAGAACACGTCGGCCTGCGGCTGCCGTGCCTCGGCGATGAGTCGGTTGACCACCCCGGTGCTCTTGGTTTCCTCGGTGTCGTAGACCGCCAGCACCTTCATGCCCGATCGCTTCTCGAATTCCTTGAAGATGGGCTCGGAGAATGGCTGGTCCACGCTGGTGTAGACGACCACCTCCTTCGCACCGCGCTTGCAGGCGAAGCAGATGAGCACGCCTGCCGCGACCAGGACTCCGCGCCTCATGGCTTCCCTCCCTGCTTGAGCGCGGCATAGAGCGCATCGTAGAGGAACGAGGCCTTCGCGACCGTCTCTTCATCGTTCGCGCTGACCAGCGGAAAGCCGCGCGAGATGGCGCGCAGCCCGGGCGCCTCTGGAGCGACGTGCAGCTCGTCGAAGTCGGCCCCGTGCACGATTCGCGCGAGCGCGCGGAGCGCAGGATCATCCGGCAGCCGCTCCTCGACCAGCGCCTCGAACGAGCAGCGCCCTTTGCCGTCGCGGTGCGGGTACGTCGCTCCCGGCGCGTCGAAACCGATGGCGTCGTCAGACTTCTGCACCTTGGCGACCTCTTCGGGCGCGACGAACAGGAACGTCGCCTCCAGGTCGAGGAAGCGGCGGACCAGCCACGCGGTCGATGTGCGGTTGACCCGGATGTTTCGGCGCGTCACCCATTTCATGAGAGTGGACCTCCGAAAAGCCCCGGCGCGAAAGCGCGCACCAGGCCGAGCACGCCCCCGCCCAGAACGACGGCTACCACGTTGAGGCGCCACTTCCAGAAGGTGAGCGCCGTGAAAGCGGCCAGGCCGAGCACGACGGTGATCCAATCAATCTCGCCTGTTGGCATGAACGCGACCCGCGCGAGTGGAATCGAGATCGAGAACATCAGCCCCACCACACCGCTCGTCACCCCCTTGAGGAACTCCTTGACGCCCGGCCGGGAGGTCAACCAGTCCATGTGCGGCGCGGCGCCGAGCACGAGGACGAAGGACGGCAAGAAAAGCCAGAAGGTTGCGGCCGTCGCGCCAATCCACGGCACGCCGCGGCCGTGCCCGGCAAGATAGCCGACGAAGATTCCGATCGAGATCAACGGTCCTGGCGTCGTCTCACCCAGCGCGAGCGCATCGATCATCTCGCGATCGCTGATCCAGCCGTAGCTCGCGACCGCTCCTTCGCGGATGTACGGCAGCACTGCATAGGCCCCGCCGAAGGAGAACAATCCGACCTTGAGGAAGAAGGAGGAGATGTCGAAGACGCGCCGCCATGCGGACTCGGCCGCGTCTGCCCGCCCCGGCAGCAGGAGCGCGAGCGCCGTCGCGACGGGAACCAGCCTGCGCCAACCGATGAAGCAGAGTCCGCAGCCGAGCAGGACGACGAGAAAGGGCAATTGCCCGAAGAAGAATGCCACGAAAGCAGCGACCGCAAGGACGACGGGGAAGACGCCCTTCAGCGCCGCGCGGGAGATTCGCACCAACGCTGCCAGGAGGAGCGCGAGGCCCACGGGCCTGAAACCCCAGAGGACGCCCAAGACCTGAGGGCTTTCGCCGTAGTGCACGTAGATCCACGCGAGTGCCGTCAAGGTGATGAAGCCGGGAAGGATGAACAGGATTCCGGCCAGCGCCCCTGCGAGGTATCCGCCCTTCTTGTAGCCGATGTAAATCGCGAGTTGCAGCGCCTCGGGTCCGGGGAGGACGTGGCAGAAGTTCAGGGCGCGAACGAACTCCTCCTCGCCGATCCATTGCTGCCTCTCGACTACTTGAAGGTGCATCAGGCCGATCTGGCCGACCGGGCCGCCGAAGGCGAGCCAGCCCAGCTTGAGGAAGTACCAGAAGATCTCCCGCATGGAGACCGGCTCCGCGACGGCAGGCGGCGGGTTGACGTTGGTCGGATTCAATTGCACCACTTCCGGTTGACGTCGGATACGGCTGCACTATAACGCTCGCCCGTGCTGGAAAGAGAAAAAGGTGGCTGGCTGTTGCTCATCCACCAGATCCCGCCGAAGCCGAACTACTTCCGCGTGAAGATCTGGCGCCGGCTACAGAAGCTCGGCGCAGTCGCCATCAAGAACTCAGTCTATGCGCTGCCGAGCAACGAGCAAGCGCAGGAGGACCTGAACTGGGTACTGCGCGAAATTGTCGAGGGTGGCGGCGATGCTTCGCTGGTCGAGGCTCGGCTTGTCGAAGGCCTGAACGACGAGCAGGTGAGGGAGATGTTCCGCTCAGCGCGGGATACGGATTACCAGGCCCTCGCCGACGAGGTCCGTCAGGTGGCGCGCGGCCTTCCTCGCAAGGGTGAAATCGCGGACGAGAAGCGCGGCGACGTCGAATCGGCCCTCGCGCGCCTGCAAAAGCGCATGGCGGACATCGCCGTAATCGACTTCTTTCACGCCCGCAGCCGGGAGGCCGTCGACGGACTGCTCAAGGAACTGGAGCAGAAGCTCGCTGCGCGCGAGCCGGAGAAAGAAGCCCCGGCCGCGGAGGCGTTGGAAAAGCCGCGCGGAGCGACCTGGGTCACCCGCACCGGCATCCACGTCGATCGCATGGCGAGCGCGTGGCTCATCCGGCGCTTCATCGATCCCAAGGCGAAGTTCAAGTTCGTGGCGCCGCGCGAGTACCGCCACCAGGCTGGCGAGCTGCGTTTCGACATGTTCGACGGCGAGTTCACGCACCAGGGAGAGCTCTGCTCGTTCGAGGTGCTGTTGGCGCGCTTTGAGATCACCGACGCCGCGCTGCGGCCGATCGCGGAGATCATCCACGACATCGATCTCAAGGATGAGAAGTACGACCGCCCCGACAATGCCGGTTTCGAGCACCTGATCAACGGCATCGCCATGGCGCACGCGGAGGACGAGGTGCGCCTGCAGCGCGCCAGTGCCGTCCTGGACGATCTGTACGAGTACTTCAAACGCAAGCGCCGGGGAGCCGAGACATGAAGAGGACTGCACTCGTTGCATTTGTCGCCGCGGCTGCGGTCGCCCAGGAGAAGCAGATGACGACGTTCAATTTCGATTCCGATACCGCCGGCGAGCCGCCGAAGGGGTTCGACTTCGCGCTCACCGGCAAGGGCAAACCAGGCAAGTGGGTCGTACAGGCGGTGGGCGATGCGCCGAGCGGCAAGAACGTCCTTGCGCAGACCGACGGCGATACGACCGATTACCGGTTTCCCATCGCGTACACGGGCCCCGAGCTGAAGGACCTGCGCCTCTCGGTCAAGTGCAAGCCGATCGCTGGCAAGGGCGATCAAGGCTGCGGGATCATCTGGCGCTTGAAGGACAAGGATAACTACTACATCACGCGCGCGAACGCCCTGGAGGACAACGTGCACCTGTACCACGTCGTCAAGGGGCGCCGGGACAGGTTCGCGGGATGGAACGGCAAGGTAGCGTCGGGCGTGTGGCACGAACTGGCGATACGGATGATCGGCAACCACATCGAGGTGTTCTTCGACGGCAAACAGGTGATCGACCAGAACGACGACACCTTCAAGGACGCGGGGAAGTTCGGGGTCTGGACGAAGGCGGACTCGATCATCCAGTTCGACGATCTCACGGCGACGCCGGAGTAACCATGCACGCCATCAAGCCATTGCCGTTCGACGCCTCGAAACTGCGTGGGCTGTCCGAGCGGCTGATCGTCTCGCACCACGAGAACAACTACGGCGGCGCAGTCAAGAACCTCAACCGCACCGAGGAGGAGCTGGCGCGCGTCACCAAGGACACGCCACCGCTCCTGGTCGCGGCGCTGAAAGAGCGCGAGCTGACGTTCGCGAACTCGGCCACGCTGCACGAGCTGTACTTCGACAATCTCGGGGGCGATGGACGTCCGGGTGGGCCGGTCGCAGACGCCGTGTCGCGCGCGTCCGGCTCCTTCCCGCGCTGGGAAGAACTGTTTCGCCTCACCGGCATGGGTCTCGCCGGCAGTAGCGGCTGGGCGGCCCTGGCGTGGGACTTCCAGCGCGGTGAGGTGCGCACGTATTGGTCCGGCAATCACACGCAGGCGTGCGCCTTCGGGCAGCCGCTGCTGCTGCTCGACATGTACGAGCACTCGTACGCGCTCGACTACGGCGCGGCGGCAGCCAAGTACGTCGACGCCTTTTTCCAGAACATCAACTGGGACGAAGTCAACCGGCGTTTCGAAAGCGCCCGGAGGAAAGCCGCATGATCGCCCTGATCGCCGTAATGCTGGCCGCGCAACCCGCGGCCAAGTTGGACACCGCCAAGATCGAGCAGCTCACCGGGCTCAAGGGCCAATGGAACGAGAAGGAAGGCGTCTTCAAGGTGCAGGTGCCGCGGAGCGATCTGTCGGTCACTGCGGCGGGCGCCAAGCTCACGCCGCCCCTCGGCCTGACTGCCTGGGCCGCGTTTACCAAGGCCGGCACGCACACTGTCGTGATGGGGGACATGGTGCTCACCGAGGACCAGGTGAATCCGGCGATGGACGCCGCGCTCCAGAACGGACTTGAGGTCACCGCGCTGCACAACCACTTTTTCTGGGAGACTCCGCGCGTCATGTTCATGCACATCGGCGGGATGGGCGACGAGGCGAAGCTCGCTGCCGCGGTGGGCAAGGTGTTCGAGACGCTGAAGCAGAAGTTCGACGTGCCCTCGGCGGACATCGACCCCGCGAACAGCAGCCTCGATCCGAAAAAGGTCGATGCAGTGCTGGGACGCAGCGGCGAGCTGAACAAGGGCGTCTACAAGGTCACCATCGGCCGCGAAGTGAAGATGGCGGGTCACACGATGGGCAACGCCATGGGCGTGAACACCTGGGCCGCTTTCGCGGGGAGCGACGACCGCGCCATCGTCGACGGCGACTTCGCCATGCTGGAGAGCGAGTTGCAAGACGTGCTCAAGACGCTGCGCGGCGGCGGGATCAACATCGTCGCCATCCACCAGCACATGGCCGGCGAGAACCCGCGAATGCTGTTCCTGCACTACTGGGGCGTCGGACGCACCGAGGATCTGGCGCGCACCCTCGCCGCCGCGCTGAGGAAGACGAAGGTCGCCTGAGCTTGGCAAAGGAGGTCGCAATTGAAGACGTTTCTATTCGCCGCAGCAGCGCTGGTGTGCACCACGCCGGTACGTGCCGAAGGAGACACGAGTGCGCTCGCCGCGCAGATGAAGGGCGCGAAGGTTCCGCTTTCGCAAGGCCTTGCTGCGAGCGCGAGCAAGGGCACGCCCATCTCCGGCAAATTCGAGGTGGAGGACGGGAAGCTGCAGCTCTCGGTGTACACCGCCGAGGGGACGAACTACTCGGAAGTGATCGTCGATCACAAGACCGGCAAGGTGAAGGAGTCGAAGGCGATTACCGGCGGCGACGATCTGACCGCCGCCAAGGCGCAGGCCGAGGCCATGGCGTCCGCGAAGACGTCGCTGGAGGCGGCGGTGGACGAGGCGGTCAAGGCCAACAAGGGTTACCGCGCGGTGAGCGTGACTCCGTCGATGAAGGACGGGCATGCGAGCGCGGAAGTCACGCTTCTCAAGGGCAAGGAGACCAAGACTGTGACGGAACAGCTGGACTGAGCGGTACCGGCGTCCCGGTCAGAACCGGATGGTGAACCCGCGCGTGCCGTCCTGCTCGTCACGCCGATGCGCGAGTGGAACGAGTGTACCCACCGCTGCCCCTGCAACAGCCCCCACTGCGACGTCGGTATAGAAGTGGCGGCCGGCGGCAACCCGCTCGGCGGCCACCATGCCACCTACGGCGGCGACCAGGATCCAAGGCCAGATGTGCTGGCCATGGCGAGCGTCCAACGTCACAGCCATCGCAGAGAGCGCCGCTACGACGACGGACGTGTGTCCCGAGTAGAAGGAACGGTATCCGCCCGGCTGGTTCAACAGCGTCGGGTCGCCCGCGTAGGTACGTGGCAGCGGGCGCTGCACGATGTACTTCACGGCCGTGACAAGCGCGCCGTTCACGGCGAGCGTCTCGGCATAGACCGTGAGATCTTCTACCAACACTCGCGACAGGCCCACGTCCAGGCCGTCGAGGAGCGGGGGGACGAGCATTACCAGACCCGCCGTCACGTCGCTGGCGTCGTCGAGGAACTTGTTGTGGTTGCCAATCACGTGCCTGTCCAAGGCGTTCACAGCAGCAGGGTCGCAGGGGCAGTGCGGGTGGATCAGATCGCTGGCGAAAGCGTAAGGCAATATGATCGCGAGCGCGCTGGCGCCGATGATCGAACCGTCCACCGCAGGCTTTACGCGGTACACGGAGCGCGGCGCTGCCTCGATGGCTTGTGGCGGGACCGAGGCGGCCAACACCAGGACGAGGGCGATCATGTCCCGAAGTTACGCACGGACCGCTCCGCTGTATAGACGCCGTACACCGCAAAGATCTGATCGCTGCCGCCGGCATCAAGACCTCGAAGGAGCAGGGTCTCGTACGCCTCGGAAGACATCTATACCCGGTACGGTACGTAGCCATACCGGGTGGCCTATACTGGGAGTCCATGTTAGAACAACTAGCATGCACACCCAACAAGAGAGGGAGAAGCTTCTCGGACGCATCCGCCGCATCGCAGGCCAGGTGAAGGCGGTGGAAACGGCACTGGACAAGGGTGCCGAGTGCGCGGACGTGCTGCATGCCCTCACCGCCGCGAGGGGCGCGATGAACAGCCTCATCGTGGAGGTGCTGGAGGACCATGTTCGCTTGCACATTCTCGATCCGGACGAGCGCCCGGGAACGCCCAAGGCCGAGGCGACTCAGGAGCTGCTCGACGTCATGCGGACCTACCTGCGATGACGGAGCATCCGGTGCAGCATGATGACGAGCAGCGCCGCGGTATCGGCCGCTGGGACATAATTCGGATCGGGCTCGTCGCTCTGGTGGCGGTGCTGACCTGGTTCCATGTCTGGCAGCCGGTCTCGCGCTTCGACCTGTTGGCAATCGCCGGGCTGCTGGTCGGTGGTTGGCCGATCTGGCGCGAGGCCCTCGAAGCTCCTCTCGAGCGCCGCATGACGATGGAGCTGTCCATGACCATCGCCATCGGCGCGGCGGCGGTCATCGGGGAGTTCTTCACCGCGCTCGTGATCGTGCTCTTCGTCCTGGCGGCCGAGGTGCTGGAAGGGCTAACGGTCGGCCGCGGGCGCAAGGCCATCAAGCAGCTCGTCGATCTCCTGCCCCGCATCGCGCTCGTTCGCCGGGGCGGCGCCGAACGGGAGGTCTCCGCCGACGAGCTTCAGGTGGGCGAGATCATCCTGGTCAAGCCCGGAGCGCGCATCCCCATCGATGGCATTGTCGCCAGCGGGCACTCCTTCGTGGACCAGGCCACCATCACCGGCGAGTCGATGCCGGTCGAGAAGCTGGCTGGCGACCAGGTTTTCGCGGGCACGATCAACCAGTCGGGAGCGCTGGAGATCCGCACCACCGGAATCGGGCGCGATACGGCGTTCGGGCGCATCATCGAAGCGGTTGAGCGCGCCGAGCAATCGCGCGCCCCTATCGAGAAGACGGCCGACCGCCTCGCCGGTTACCTCGTCTACTTCGCACTCGCGTGCGCCGGTTTCACGTTCCTCGTCACGCGCGACGCCAGGGCCACCATTTCCGTCATCATCGTGGCCGGCGCCTGTGGCATCGCAGCCGGAACGCCGCTGGCCATCCTCGGGGGCATCGGTCGCGCGGCGCGCCTCGGCTCGATCATCAAGGGTGGTGTCTACTTGGAGGCGCTCGGCCGTGTGCAGACCGTCGTCCTCGACAAGACCGGCACGCTGACGCTCGGGAAGCCCGAAGTCGCGCAGGTGCTTTCGGTTTCAGGCACCACCGTCCTGGAAGTGCTGGAGACGGCGGCCATCGCGGAGAAGCGGTCGGAGCATCCGCTGGCCACGGCCATCCTCCGGCGCGCCGCTACAGAGATGCTCGCCGCCGGCGAACCGGACACGTTTCAGTACCAGCCTGGGCTCGGGATCATCGCGTCGCGCGGCGGAGCGCAGATCCTGGTGGGAAACCGTGCCTTGCTTGCCCAGCAGGGCGTGGACGCGACCTCCTTGGCGCAGCCGACGGACGGCCAGGCAGAGGTGCTGGTCGCGCGCTCAGGCCGGGCGATCGGGGCGATCCGTCTTTCTGACGTGCTCCGTCCCGAAGCCCGGGACGCCATCCGGCAGCTTCGCGAGCTCGGCCTGCGAACGGTCTTGCTCACGGGCGATGCGGCTTTGGTCGCGCAGGCTGTCGGCAACCAGCTTCAGGTGGACGAGGTACGCGCCGAGCTGATGCCGCATCAGAAGCAGCAGCACATCGAAGCGTTGCAGAGGGACGGTCAGATGGTGGCGATGATCGGCGACGGCGTGAACGATGCTCCAGCACTGGCGCAGGCCACCGTGGGCGTAGCGATGGGCTCGGGCACCGCGGTGGCGATGGAGAGCGCCGATGTGGTGCTCATCGGCAGCGATCTCGGCAAGTTCGTGGAAACGGTGCGCATCGCGCGCCGCTGCAGGCGGATCATCTGGCAGAACTTCGCGGGCACACTCGTCGTGGACGGACTGGGGGTAGGCCTCGCGGCGTTCGGGCTGCTCAACCCGCTGCTGGCGGCGTTCATCCACGTCGCGTCGGAATTGACCTTCATTCTGAACTCGACGCGGCTACTGCCGAGGACTCAAGACGTGCCGGTGGCTCCGGCCATCGCGCCACAGGAAGATAGCGCGTCGATAGCTCGGGTCGCTGCGTAGAGCCGCCGAAGTCGTCGCCATCGGGGCGACCACGGATCCGCACGTGGACCGGCAACGCTGAATTGGAATCGCGTGTAGGCCGGTTTGAAACCTGCGCCCTGGTCTCGATCCGGATCATGTGCGTTGTCGTTGGCCAAAACTCGATCCTGGCATCTCCGCGACCCAAGGATGACTCGACCGGCGCGCGCCGATCATGGTCTTCTCAGACGGATCGGGCGACGCAGCAAGGGCGAGCGGCTGCAGGCAAGATGACTGGTAACCGGCAGCCGGCCCCTTCGGTTAGCGCTGATCGCGCTCCCTCCCCTCTGACGACGGGAGGACTGACTCTTGGGACTATGCCGCGCGGCGGACGTAGCGGTGGTGGAGGCCGCCGACAAGGGGCAGGGCGACGATGCGACCGAGATCGGGTGGCTCGACAGCGCGCGGCTCGGGCGCGTCCTTGTCGAGGGCGAGGTGCGTGCGCGAGGCGTGGTAGTAGCGGAAGTAGCTGCGCAGACGCCCGCGGAGGTGTCGCTCGTTCGGGACGATCACGTGGTCGAGGAGCTCACGGCGGATCGTGCGTCACGCGTTCGGCGAAAGGATTCTGCCAGGGCGAGCGCGCTGACGTGACAACGTCGGCGATGCCCATGCTCTTCACCCGTCGCCGGAACTCGGCGCCGTAGCGCAGGCGCTATCCTGGACCGTGCTCTCTACCGCGCCGATGACCAGCCGACCGAGAGCAGCAACAGCACAGCGCTCACCTTGAGGTCGTCACGTGCGGACATCGGCGTGGCGCCGTAGACGAACTCGCGCCTGACGACGTTCGTCCACATCGTCCACGCCACTTGGGCGCCGAGCGCCAGGCCTTGGCTGACGAACCAGCGGCCGCCGCCGCCGAGGAGAAAGGCCGGTCCGGCGCGTCCGCTCAGCGGAGGGTTCTCGAAGTAGTCCTCGTCCGACAAGCTGACCAGGTGGCCGACGCCCACTCCCAGTTCGGCAAACGCCTGCAGGTCGGCATCGGTATGGAGGCGCACGATGCCGAAACCCGAAATCGCCTTGAACGTCGGGCTCTGCCCGAAGCAAAGGCCGCATTGGGTGTTTCGCGCGTCGCTGCCCGGAACGCCGAGGAGCGCCCCCGAGACCGTGAGATGGTCGAGGAAGTCCAGCCCCGCGCGGATCTGCAGCGCCGCCGCTTTCGGTCCCTGCGCGGGGTGGGGTGGCGAGGGGAACGCAACCCCACCCGACGCCTCCAGCTCGAGAGCGGGAGCAGCCAGCAGGAGGATGAGTCCGATCACGGTGCGATGACCCCTGAGCGCAGCCGCCCGGTCACAACGCTCAGAAAGACGCCCGGGAGGCTCAGTGTCTCCCGGGCGCCCGGTAGAGCCTCGCGCGCACCGGCGAAGCTAGCCGAACAGCTCCGCCGAGGCGACGCGAAGGGCAGCCACCTTCGTTTCGCTGACCATCGCATCACCTCCTTTCGCCGACGCGGACAGGATAACGGCAGGATTCCGCGCCGCGCCAGAAAAGCGATGGACGGCGGCTCAGGTCGCGGACTGCTCGCACCAGCTGAGGACACGCAGCGCCCGCAGCGTGTTCCACCGGCTGGGCCGACCGTCGCCGTCCTCGAGCGCAAAGTTGACCTTGCCGCGATGCGTGTTCTCCAGCAGCCAGGTACCATCCGGCTGCTGCTTGGATCGGAGCAAATCGATCGCTTCGTCCATCCGTGAGTCCGGCACATCTCCGACCGAGCGAAAGTATTCGAGGGCACGCAGCACGTCGTAGTGCCAGCGGGTCGGAAACGAGAATTGCAGCCAGGCCGGGTTGACTACTTCGCCGGTGCTCTTGCGTCGGACCAGCTTTCGTTCGAGGAGGTACCCCTCACCGCGGCGCCGGGCGGCGATGGATTCCGCAGAGCCACCGGTTGCGCGCTCGTGCGCCAACAGTCCTTCCAGGACGTTGATGGTGGTCGCGAATGACGAGCGGACGGAACCGTTCTCCGCCTCGCAGTTCCACCCGCCGTCCTCGAGCTGCTCACCAATCAGGCGGGCGACCACGCCATGCACATGTTGGTCAAAGTAGATGCCCAATTCGATGGTTCTGCCATTGATGCACGGCTCGACCTCGCCGCTGAAGAACGGCTGCCCGGCGTGCTCCCAACGGCAGTGGTTTCTGACCAGCGCCACCGCCCGGCGCACCCGGTCAGAGCGCGGGTCGACCCCGAAATCACGCAGCAGCTGGAGTGTTGGCAGCGTGGCGGTCCAGGGCTGGCCCTGGTTCTCGGCGCGCCAGTTGAAGCTTCGCGCCGGGAAGCACGCGCCTCCCGCCCATTGACCGTCTTCGCCCTGCAACGCCAGCAGCCTGGCACCCCAGCCCTCGTTGACCACCCGCGCGCGCTCCACGGCGACGACCTCAGCCGGCGCATGGACAAGATCGCGCAACACCTGCCAGCGGATGGCCGGGTCGGAATCGAGCAGCCAGTCCAGTACGGGCATGCGGCTGACTCTAAGGCTTGTCAAACCCAAGTAAAAATGTCCGCTCCCCAGCAAAGTAGAAATGTCCGGTTGGGCAGCGCCGGTCAACCGGAGCGGCGCTGCTGCGCGGCCTCGACCTGAGCCTTGCGGCGGAGCGCGGCTCGATCGTTGCGCACCTTCCGCCGAGCTTTCTGCTCCGCTTCGTACCGCTCGAGGAACGAGCTCGCTGAGCCCTTCCGGGCTGGATGGTGGGGAAAGTCCCGCTGCGATCTGCGCGACCTCGAGCGCTCCTTCTCGCGAAGGTGAGCTTCTTCGACGCCCGGCGCACCTGTCCCGCTCCAGCTGCGAAGCCTGATGACCGAGAGAGCAGCGCCGAGCCGCTTGCTCTCCACGACTCGAAGACGCGGACCCGCTTGCCGGCGAAGCGCAGAGTCTCGGGACTTGGCTCGACGAGATAGGTGATTCCCTTGAAGCGGACGACCAGGTTGCGGGACATCCTCCGCTCCTCCCGCCAGGTGAAGATGCGGGAGAGGTCCTCGTGACCGCGCAGCGACCGGTGGGCGTCGTGGGCGTTCTTGGCCGCGCGTCCGAAGCGCCGGTTGTGGTCCGCCATGAACTGGAGCAGGAACGCGTTGCCGGCCCCAATCGTCGAGGTGCCGCGCAAGCGCAGTTCCTTCAGCAGCCGGTCCTGCAGCGTCTTGTTCATCCGCTCGACGCGGCCCTGCGCTTGCGGCGAGTTGGCGCAGATGATGTCGATGTTGAGCTCGGTCCTCACGAAGCGCAGCTCCAGCAGCCGCCCGGTGGCGTCGTCGACGTAGACCAAGAGCGTGCAGCCCGGACCGCGGTCCTCGAACCAGGCGTGCTCGCAACCATCGAGCTGCACGAGTTCGCCCAAGCATTCGCGCCGGTGGCGTGGCTGATGCGCCGTCCTGACCCTCTCGTGCCTGGGGATCCAGATGCCGGCACCGATCAGCCAAGCCCGCAGCGTTTCCCTGGACACCTGGAGATCGTGCAGCTCGAGGAGCTTCTCGCACGCCAGCGTGGGGCCGAAGTCGACGTAGCGCTCGCGCACGATCTCGATGGCCTGCGATCCCAGCTCGTCCGGCAAGCGCCGATTGCTCGGCTGCCGGCGCTTGTCTGATGCGAGCCGGCCGGCCCGAGCTCCTCGAAGGCCGCGCACAGCCGACGCACTTGGCGTTCCGACCGCGGCAGGGGTGTGCTACCCCGCCGCCCAGGGTAGCGCCCTAGATGAGCGCGGCCCGGCCGGACTTGGGGGATCGGCATCTGCTGCGCGAACATGAGTTTACTGGATGTCCACGGGGGCTCTAGCGGACCAAGATCAACCATCACGCCCCAGCGCCACCCCGCCTCCCTTCGCGTGCGCTGTCCGAGGACGGGACCGGGAGGAGTTGTGGATTTCGGGGCGAGCGCCGATCGGAATCCGCTGCTTGACTCGCGCCTGAAGCTGCCGGCGCCATGTCGTCTGTGGTAGCATCTTGAACTGCACCGCATGGCGGCCGCAGCTCAGCCGCACTCCGCGCACTGGGCATGTCTCGCTGGCCACGGACGCCATTTTCTCGGCTCTCTACGGGAGGAGGGCTCCATGGCAACACAGACCACTAATCTCTTCCTTCTCGAGGATCTCGAGGAGACCCGCTCCGAACGAGAACTTCTCGTCCGGGCGCGGCGAGCTGCAACTCGCCGAAGTGGTGCCGCGCTGGTGAGAACATGGCCGAGCGGCCAGGCCAGGTGGAGGATGGCTTGAATGCCTCGCATCATGACTCGTGGAGTCGGGCAAGCGCGCGACGAAGGAGCGGCGCCCTGCTATTCGCTAGAGTCTGTATGTTGCAGTCCCTATTATCGATAGGTTCATTCACAAGATGATTACGAGGAGCTATCCAAATGCATCCAATCCGGAAACTTCGTGAATTAGGCCATGCCTCCGTGGCTGACTATGAGAAACTTCTTGCTGAAAAGGTTGTCTTTCACAGTCCGGTGCTGGTGCGTGCCATAGAAGGTCGTGCCGTCATAGCAAAAATCTTCGCGACATCGACCACGTTACGGGAAGGTGAGTATATTGGTGAGTGGAAGCTGGACGATCGAAGAACCTTATTGAGGTGGAAAGGGAGAATCCAGGGTCACGAACTGGAAAGTTTGGATGTCATCGAGGAAAATGAAGAAGGACTCATCATAGATCGCACGATTGCTTTTCGTCCAATGCCAGCAGCAAAACTTTTTCGTGATTCCATGCGAGCTGCCGTCGGAAACTCCATTCCAGACGATTTCTGGGAGTATTCAGAGTAGCGTGCCCTCCCGGTCCTCCGGAACCCGCATCCGGGCCTGCACGACCTGGGCGGGCGTCGCGGAGGTCTGGACCTGCGACACCGCCGCTACGCGCTCGACTCGCGGCGCCCGTCGAGGCTGACGGGCCCGCACCAGACCTGCGCCATGAGGAGCGCCGCACCGCGTCGGTCCGCGCGCCGGACATGAGGCGCTCGCTGACCGCCTGTGACCATCCACCTCCGAGGAGCCGTTCGGTTGACCGAATCTGTACGCATGGAATAAAGAGCCCCCCATGTCCACCATCCACCTCCACCAGACAACCACCTCGACGCCCGAGCAGTACGTCGCCGGGCTGACCGACTTCGGGCCTGGCCGCTCAAAGCTCTTTGGCAACAGCGCCGACGAGTACCTCAAGGTGCATCACCGGGGCCGCTCGGAGGCCGACGTTACGGAAGGCTCGGGCGGCATCTGGGAACGCCTGCACTACGACTGGTCCGATCCCAACCGCGTCGTCCTCACGACGACTGACTCCAACCTGTGGGGAGGCGCGTCGGGCCACACCTACACCTTCAGGCGTCAGCCCAACGGCACGACCGACATTGACGTGGTCGTGGTACGCGACGGCAAGAACCTCAAGGGGCGGGTGCTCGGCTTCGTGCTCGGGACCATCGGCAGGCGCGTTTTGGAAAAGGCGTTTGAAAAGTCCGTCAAGGCCATCGAAGAACGTTCACGCACTCCCGCTCCAGCCGCCGCTGCTCGTCCAGGTGCTCGATGACGGCGTTCGCGACCGCGGGCGGACAAAGAGCAGACATAAGAGGACCTAGAGCGTCGATGCGCTCCCCGGCGTCATGAGCGCCTTTCGCGGTAACAGCTATTTCTTCTGGTACACGTCAACGGACACGGATGAATTGTCGCTGTCCTTCACTTTCTCCTTCCCAACGCCTGTTGTGCGCGCCAGATCATTGGCCCTGAGCGCGCCTGAAATCACTTAACTCCGCCTTCTCCGGCCCAGCGGACACGGATGCTGGAAGGAGAAGACGATGAGACGGAAGTCGAAGGTGTGGGGAAGGCAGGATAGGATGGCGCGAAGCGCAAGACGCACCCGCTGGAGTTGGAGTTGCAGGTGCTGCATGACCTAGCCACCGAATCCTCATCCAACAATTCCGCCGGTCCTCCTGGCTGCAAGCTCGGGGTCAGCGAGGACACCTTCTACCGCTGGCAGCCATCGGGTCGACGACTCGACAAACGGCGAACGTCGGCGTTGCGACCCGGAGGTCGGCGATTTTGACCAGATCATGCCTGGGCCGCGATGGAGGAGCGCTGCGTCCCTTTCGCCGATCTGCGGCATGCACTCGAGCACGCGGAATCGTGCAGATTGCAGCCGAACGCCCGCTGGCACGTGGTCGGACGAGATCCCGATGGTGACGTG
>Ga0209526_10000639_pt1 | contig 22995 bp, 20 predicted proteins | sample JacPinW_OM2H0_M1_FD_188566 | JGI IMG/M metagenome (GOLD analysis project Ga0209526, IMG submission 188566) | Forest soil microbial communities from Algoma, Ontario, Canada - Jack Pine, Ontario site 1_JW_OM2H0_M1 (SPAdes) (version 2) | ecosystem: Environmental > Terrestrial > Soil > Boreal... | reverse complement strand
CTATTCCCGCGTGGCGAACCCGAGCCGTCTCTCCCTCGAGGCCCAGCTGGCGTCCCTCGAGGACGCGCGCTACTGCACTGCCTACGCGTCGGGTCTGGGCGCCGAGACGGCGATAACGGCGCTGCTCTCGGCCGGCGACCACGTGCTGGTGAGCGACGACGCCTATGGCGGCACGTACCGGCTCTTCACTCGCGTCCTCGAGCGCTTCGGTCTTGAATCGACCTTCGTCGACATGACGGACCTCGCCGCCGTGCGCGCGGCGATCCGCCCGAACACCAAGATGTTCTGGGCCGAGACGCCGACCAACCCTATGCTGCGATTGATCGACATTCCGGCGCTCGTCGCGCTCAAAACGCCGGGTCAGATCGTGGTCGTCGACAACACGTTCTGCACGCCGTACTTCCAGGCGCCGCTGGCGCTCGGCGCCGACATCGTGATCCACTCGACGACCAAGTACATCGGCGGGCACAGCGACGTGATCGGCGGCGCCGCGATGACGAACGACGCGGCGATCGACGAGAACCTGCGTTTCCTCCAGAAGACGCTCGGCGCGGTGCTGAGCCCGTTCGAAGCGTTCCTCACGTCGCGCGGCGCCAAGACGCTCGCGTTGCGCATGCGCGAGCACGCCGCGAACGCGCACGCGATCGCGATCTTTCTGAGCGAGCGCGACGACGTCTCGCAGGTGATTTATCCGGGCCTGCCGTCGCACCCGCAGCACGAGCTCGCGCGCAAGCAGATGACCGGCTTTGGCGGCATCATCTCGATGACGCTGCGCGGCCCCGAATCCCGCGCGCTCGAGGTCGCCAAACGAACGAAGCTGTTCTCGCTCGCCGAGAGTCTCGGCGGCGTCGAATCGCTCATCAACCACCCGGCGCGGATGACGCATGGCTCGATCCCGAAAGAGGAACGTGACCGGCGCGGCATCACGGACGGCTTGCTGCGCCTTTCCGTCGGCATCGAAAGCGCGCGCGACTTGATCGCCGACCTGCGGCAAGCACTCGATGCGACGCTCGCACTCGCCGAAGTCACGGTCACGAACGGCGCTCCGGCCGGCGATCCCCCGGACCCGGACCGCATTCCGGCGACGCAGAACGCCGGCGCACCGACCGCGTAGTACCGAGCGCACGAGAACGGCGTGGGCACGATCGTCGAATCCACCCTCGTGTCGCTCGACGGCGTCATCGAGGATCCAGCGGCGTGGGCCGGAGAGTACATCGACGACGAGTTCCAAAAAGCTGGGCTGGAGCGGCTTCTCGTTAGTGACGCCATGGTCATGGGCAGGACGACATACGAGCTCCTCGCCCGCGATTGGGCTGCGGGAACCGGCGCTTTTGCCGACAGAGTGAACAGCATCCGCAAGTACGTCTTCTCGTCGACCTTGGAACGGGCCGATTGGAACAACTCGACCATCATCAGAGGCGATGTCGTCGGCGAGGTGCGCGAGCTGAAAGAGCAGGCTCGCTCAGACCTCGCGCTCTGGGGCCACGGTCTCTTCGGAGAAACCCTGCTGAAGCACGGCCTGCTCGATGAGATGCGGCTCTCGGTCTTTCCGTGCTTCGTGGGCAAGGGGAAGCTGCTCTTCCGCGAGGGTTACGATCCGGCCTACGGCGCCCGCCCGATGAAGCGGGCGATCCAGCGGCTGATACAGGACCCGCTGGCGATGAAGATTCTCGACGGCGAGGTCCACCCGGGCGACGAAATCGTCATCGATGCGGATTGGAATCGCAACGAGATGACTTTTGAGCGCTCCACGCCAAAGGCGGCCGCCACCACCGTCGGCGCACGGACAAAACCATGAAAACCCTTAAAACAACATTTTTACTCACGGCCTTGACTCTGTTGCTACTGGCTCTGGGACAGGCCTTCGGGGGCCAGCGCGGCATGACCATTGCGCTTTGCGTCGCCATCTTGATGAATGGGACGGCGTATTTCTTTTCAGACAAGATTGCCCTGGCATCGAGCGGCGCACAACCCATTAGCAGGGAGGAGGCGCCACGGCTTTATGCGGTGATCGAACGGCTTGCGGCGAAGGCAAATCTCCCCATGCCCAAGCTGTACCTGATCCCCCAAGCGGCGCCGAACGCCTTCGCCACGGGACGCAACCCGAGCCACGCCTCGGTCGCCGTCACCCAGGGATTGATGGAGCTCATGGATGATGAAGAGCTCGAGGGGGTCATCGCACATGAGCTTTCGCACGTCCGCAACTACGACATCCTGACCTCTTCGATCGCGGCAACCATTGCCGGAGCGGTCACCTGGATTGCCCACTGGGGCGTCTTCTGGGGCGGCGGGGGTGACGAGGAACGCGAAGGCGGCGGGCTGGCAGCTATCTTGATGTTTTTCCTTGCGCCGCTCGCGGCAATGCTCCTGCAGCTCGGCATTTCGCGCCAGCGTGAATATCAAGCCGACGCATCGGGCGCAAGAATGGTCGGCCATCCCTACGGTTTAATCCGTGCGCTCGAAAAACTCGGCGCTTATAACCAGAAAATCCCGATGGACATTTCCCCTTCCACGTCGGCGTTGTGCATTGTTGCTCCTCTTACGGCGCGCCAGGCTCTTTCGGGCTTGTTCAGCACGCACCCACCGCTCGCCGATCGAATCTCCGAACTGCGGAATATGACGATCGTCCGCTAACTGATCAACTTATGTCGAATCGGTAAACTCTGCACACTTCTGACGTTTCCCGAGAGCCTGTTGGCCAGTGGCGAAGAAATCATGGCAGACGCGTAAAAATTGCAGGGTCGAACAGGCCCCATCGGGCGCTTGATCCCGGCCGCCCTTCCCTAATTGATTAATAGGCCACCACTTGGCACTGGGCCTGGGCCTGGGCCCATTTGGCTCCTCGCTTGCTTCTATCTTGGGCGCAAGCGGAATCAGGGAGGCAACCAGTATGAGCGAAGAAAGAGATCTTGTTGTCGTCGATGGCGCGGCAGCGCCGAGGTGGGTTGGGGTGGTCGTAGTCGTTCTGGCGATCGTTTCGCTGGCAGCACTGGGAGTCGGGTGGTCAGCCACGAATCGAGCGAAGGCGCTCGAACAGAGCTTGGGAGTGCGGTTACAACAGTATAGGCAGAGCAACGATGTGCTGGGCCAGCGGCTGTCGAAGGCCGAGGATACGAATGCACAGCTCGAGGGCCAGCTGAGCGTGGTAACCGACAAACTGAAACTAACCGAGAGCGAGATCAGTCGGGGGCGCCTCCAGGCCAAGAAAATCAAGGAACAAGACGACAAGCAGTTGACCGAACTCGAGAGCAGCGTGAGCGGTCAGCTGGCGGCCAAGGCGAATGTCGAAGACGTCGGCAAGCTGGGCACCGATGTCGAGGGCGTCAGGACCGACCTGGAAACCACGAAGAACAACCTGAACATGGCCCGCGGTGAATTCGGCACGCTCATCGCGAAGAACCATGACGAGATTGAGGAGCTTCGTCGAATGGGCCAGCGCGATTACTACGAGTTCACCATTGATAAGAAGAACCAGCGCGAGAAGGTGGGCGACCTGATGGTCGAGCTGCACGGCGTGAACACGAAGAAGAACCTCTACAACGTGGCGCTCTACGTGGACGACGCGCGGTACGAAAAGAAGAATCGCTCCGTCAACGAGCCGGTCTACTTCTTCACCCATGGCAGCCGTGTGCCGATGGAGTTCGTGGTCAACCAAGTCGGTAAAGACAAAATCTCCGGGTATCTGAGCGTGCCGAAGGTCAGCTCGAATCACGCGCAGGCATCCGGCAACTGAAACAGGAAACCTCGGTCGTTCCGACAGCGAGCCAGACGGCAGAAAACGGGCGTTCCGGCGGGACGGAACGCCCGTTTTCTTGTGCGTTGCTACTCGGCCTTCTTTAGGGCCCGCATCTTGCGCCTCAGAAATTTCTTGGCCAGGGCCGGAAGTTTGTCGTGCGAAATTTTCCCCTGTTCGTACAGCTTCATTCTTGCCTTGGCTGTCTTGCGGCGTCGCCGCTGCCGCTTTTGGGCGACGTACCGCTTTTCATTTGCCATCAAGTCTCCTCCGAATGGATTGCGAAAGACGATTGTAGCGAACAAGCCCAAGGATGCAAGGCTCGGCTGTGAATTCCCGGCCGACTTCGGGTAGCATGTTCAAACCATGACCACGACTGCGCTCTACGCCAGCCGGATCCTGACCCCAGAAGAAGAAATCAGCGACGGCGTTATTGTCGTCGAAGCGGACCATATCGTCTCGATCGGACATCGCGATCAAATACGCGTTCCCCCCGGGGCGATCGACTACGTCGCGACCGGATCGACGATCGTACCGGGATTTCTGGATCTGCATATTCACGGCGCCGGCGGCCACGATGTGATGGAAGCGAACCCGAGCGCTCTCGACCAGATCACGTCAACCGTCGCTCGCTACGGGACAACTTCTATCGTAGCGACGACCGTCACGGCACCCGTTGACGAGACCTGCAGCAGCCTTGCGGGAATCGCGCGTTATATTCGCAGTCACGAGATAGCGGAGCAGGGCGGCCCCCTGGCAGCGGAAATTCTCGGCATCCACCTCGAGGGACCCTTTATCAGCAAAGCCCGCCGCGGCGCACATCCGTCAGACTCCATTGCGATGCCCTCGGTTGAAATGCTCGATAAGTTCCTGAAGGCCTCAGACGGGCTCGTGAAAATAGTGACGCTTGCCCCCGAACTTCCTGGGGCGATGGCCGTGATCGAGTCCGCCCTTGCCGCTGGGGTGGTGGTTGCGATCGGACACACCGACGCGGATTACGAACAATCGAGGGCCGCGATTCAGGCCGGTGCACGCCACGCAGCGCATGTATATAACGCCATGCGCCCGTTTTCGCACCGGGACCCGGGCGTGATCGGCGCCATTCTCACCGATCCGGAGGTCACCGCCGAAATCATCGCCGACGGCGTCCACGTTGCCGGACCCGCGATCCAGGTCCTGCTGGGCGCAAAGGGATTCGACACCGTGCTCCTGGTGAGTGACGGCATGGCCGCGACCGGTATGCCCGACGGCAAGTATCGACTCGGTAATTTCGATGTAAGCGTTCACGGCGGCGTGTGCCGGAACGCGGAAGGACGCCTGGCAGGAAGCACACTGACGCTCGATTATGCTCTCCGAAACATTGTCGCGCTAGGCCTGCCTTTTGCGGACGCCGTGCGCATGGCCACCGTACTGCCAGCGCGCCGGCTCGGTCTGGCAGGAAAAAAAGGAATTCTCGCCGTGGGAGCCGATGCGGATCTGGTCGTGTTGACCCCGGAGCTTCGTATTGCCGGCGTGATGACCCGCGGCGCGGGTCTCGCCTAGCCGGCCGAGCCCATCACAACAATGCGACCTGAGGCTAAAAAGCCCCAGCCGAGCCCCTCTGCGGAGCTGACTCACAATCAAAGGAAGGGTTCTGCGACCGGAACAGACCGAACAACGTTCGTTGCGCAGCACGATAACGAGAGCACAGATGGGGCCTGATGGGCGCGACGTAGGTAATCGCCACTATCTCGAAGCAAGCCAATACGCCGCAACCGGCAACAGGGCGCTACCCGTACCGAGGGTCGATCGGGGTGCCATCACAGAGTTTGAGAGCCGGCGTGTCAACGAAATTCTCGAGAGTTAAGAAGGAATCCTCGGGTTGAGCGGGATGTCCAGTTCTTCGGCGAGTCGGTAAGGATCAAACGGGCTGCAGGAGAAATAACGCCCTCCGACCTCAATCGTGGGCACTTTGCGGCGGCCGCAATTTACGCGGAGCACGAGCTGTTCGGCATCGGGCGCTTCGTCAATGTTCACTTCGGCGAACACAAGGCCGCGATCGCGCATGAACTGCTTGGTCCTGCGACAATCCGCACACCAAGACGTGCTATATACGGTGATTTCGGCCATTTCTGATCGGCTATTCAGATGCTAACCAATTCGATGCGGCGAGTCGCGATAGGATTCGGCGCGTGCTGACAAGTAGTAAAAGGTTGCAGTTACGATCCCCGGACAAGACCAACAAACTAGCGGCCGGTCTTCGAAGCTGCCTGCAAGCGCACGATCGCACGTTGCAGCGCAAAGGTTGCGCGCTTCCACTCCTCATTACCCGTGGCTGTCTTGCTGATCTCCGTTCTGGCCCGCTCGGCTGCCTCGCGGCTGCGCTCCACATTAATTTCCTCGGCGCGCTCGGAGATTTCGGCAAGAACGATGACGCGGTCGGGCAAAACCTCGGCATACCCCTCGATGATGGAGAGGAAATGCGTCTCGCCCCCCTTGCGATAGTTCAAGACTCCCACGCCCAGCTCGGTGATGAGCGGTGCGTGACCCGGGAGAATGCCGAGATATCCTTCTTTACCCGGTATCTCCACCCATTGCACGCTGTCATGCAGCAAGTGCCGTTCGGGCGTCACAACCTCGAGTTCTATGTTCTCCGGCAGCATTCGTGCCACCCTGATCCGCTTGTGGGCAGAACTTTACGCCCTAGCGGCCATCTTCTCGGCCTTCTCCCGCACCTCTTCAATCGTGCCCACCATATAAAAGGCTTGCTCGGGAAGATCATCATGCTTGCCTTCGACGATCTCCTGGAAACCGCGCACCGTGTCCTCGATCTTGACATAGGTACCGTCAATGCCGGTAAACTGCGCGGCAACGAAAAACGGCTGTGAAAGGAACCTTTCTATTTTCCGCGCTCGCGCCACGATCAATTTGTCATCGTCCGAGAGCTCCTCAATTCCCAGGATGGCGATGATGTCCTGGAGCTCCCGGTAGCGCTGCAGAACGGATTTCACGCTCCGCGCCACGTTGTAGTGATCCTGGCCGATGATGCGCGGATCGAGAATGCGCGAGAAGCTAGCGAGCGGGTCTACGGCGGGATAAATGCCCCGCTCGACGATTTGCCGGCTCAGGTTCGTCGTCGCATCGAGGTGCGCAAACGTTGCCGCCGGAGCCGGATCGGTGTAATCGTCGGCGGGAACGTAAATCGCCTGCACGGAGGTGATCGACCCGTGCTTGGTGGACGTGATGCGTTCCTGGAGTTCGCCGATTTCGGTGTTCAGGTTCGGCTGATAGCCCACCGCAGAAGGCATGCGACCGAGCAGCGCCGAAACCTCTGAGCCGGCCTGGACGAACCGGAAAATGTTGTCGATAAACAGCAACACGTCCAGGTGCTCCTCGTCGCGGAAGTATTCCGCGACGGTCAGCCCGGTCAACCCCACGCGAAGACGCGCGCCGGGCGGTTCGGTCATCTGGCCGTAGATGAGCGCGCATCGGGATTTCTCCGAATTGCCTGGAACCACGACGCCCGATTCCTGCATCTCGAGCCACAAGTCATTCCCCTCGCGCGTGCGCTCGCCTACCCCTGCAAAAACGGACACGCCTCCGTGCTTCATCGCGACGTTGTGAATCAACTCCTGAATGAGCACGGTTTTCCCCACGCCTGCGCCGCCGAACAGCCCGATCTTGCCGCCCTTCAGGTACGGCTCGATCAGGTCCACCACTTTGATTCCGGTCTCGAACATTTCCAGATTCGTGGACTGCTCTTGAAGAGAGGGCGCCGGACGGTGAATCGGGTATCGCTTCTCGGCCTTCACCTCTCCGAGTTTGTCGACCGGCTCGCCGAGCACATTGAGCACTCGGCCGAGTGTTCCACGTCCCACGGGAACAGAAATGGGCTCGCCCAGATCCTCCGCTTTCATGCCGCGGACCAGACCTTCGGTGGGCTTCATGGCCACGCAGCGCACGCGGCTCTCGCCGAGGTGTTGTTCGACTTCGGCGACTATGTCGAGCGGCTCCGGGACATCGAATCCCTCGCTTGTGATGCGCACGGCGCTGTGGATCAACGGAAGGTGGTGCTCTTGAAATTGTACGTCTACCACCGGGCCGATTACTTCGACGACCGTGCCGATTTTCGTGTTCTGGGTTGCCATGGCAAGCTCCTAGGAATTCCGTGACCGGTCAGCTAACACAGCTGAACCGCTCGAACTAGCCGTCTAAACGGCCGCTCAAATCCGCCGACGAGCAGGTCGCTAGAGTCCCGCCGTGCTTTCCCAAACTCGGCCCCGGCCGTGCAGCCGCGATGGCGGCTCGGTATCAGGCGAGCGTGCCAACTCCGCTGGCCTCCGGCGAACCGCCGACTCGGTGAATTTGTTGATGTCACCAATCCCACCTCACCAGGCAGATCACGAGAGTGCCGAAGCAGCGCCACTGACAATTTCGATCAATTCCTTCGTGATACCCGCCTGACGAATCTTATTCATTTGTAAGGTTAATTTGTCGATCAACTCAGACGCGTTCCGCGTGGCCGAGTCCATAGCCGTCATCCGGGCAGCGTGCTCGGCTGCGGCGGACTCGAGCAGGATCCGAAAGACCTCCGATTCCAGGTAGCGCGGCACAAGCCCATTGAAGATTTCCTCGATCGGCTCTTCGTAGATGTAGTCGACCAAAAACGCCCTGCCCGACGGCGACAGGTCCCTGGGCAGGGACGAACCTTCGTGGCCTTCGGCCGCGGCAGTCGCGCGTTGCTCGGCAGAGGGTGAGTCTGAAACCAGAACGGCCGGGTCGATCGGAAGCAACTTCTCGGTGCGGAGATTCTGCACCATCACATTCTTGAACTCATTGTAGACGGCATAGACAGCATCCACGTCGCGCTTCGCGTATCGCTCGGCGATCCGCGCGGCGATTTCCCGGGCCTTGGCAAAGTCCACGTGGCTCGAGACGTTCAGATATTCGCCCACCAAAATCCAGCCGCGCTTCTTTAGCGTGTCTCTTGCCTTTCTGCCAACCACGATCGATTCGATTTTTTTTGAGGATTGCTCGCGCGAAAATGTGGTCGCGCGGCGAAGGACGTTCGAATTGAAGGCGCCGCACAGGCTGCGGTCGCCCGTCAAGACGACGATCAAAATCCGCTCTTCGGGCCGGCGCTCGAGCAGAGGATGCGCCGCGGTTTCCATGCGCACCGCTGCCGAGCGCAACACTCGCAAAATTTCGCGCGCATAAGGCCGAGCCGCAAACACACCTTCCTGGGCGCGCCGAAGCTTCGCAGCCGCGACAAACTTCATGGCCCGGGTAATTTGCTGCGTGCTCTTCACCGAGCGGATGCGGCGCCGATAGTCAAGAAGCGTAGGCATTGCGAAACCTCATTCGACCATGATCGAGCGCGCCTGTTTCAGGGTCCAGGTCGTTCCCAGACCCGGAAGAGGGGAGCTCCCTCGAGTTCGTGTGACAACCGCATTTTCCGGATTGCCGGGACCAAGCGCGGCTTCAGCCGCCTCGAGCACCTTCTGTCAATTCTCACACAACCTTTTGCGGCCCTCACCCAAGCTCCCACTCGACGAACGCCAGGCCGAAACCGGAATGGCGAGATCAAAAACCATCGATCCTGCTCTCTAGTCTGCGGCCGCGGCTGCGGGCGCGATCACTGGTGCAGGTGTCCCTGCCCTGAAGCGTTCTTTGAAGGCACCGAGCGCCTTTGATGCCTCCGCGCGCAGCGAATCGTCGAAAGCCTTCTTTTCCCGCAGCTCGTTCAGGACCCCGCTGTAGTTGGTTTCCAGAAATGCATAGAGCTCGGTTTCAAACCGGCGGCATTCGGACACGTCCAGATCGTCAAGGAAGCGGTTCGCACCGGCGAAAATGATCAGCACTTGCTTCTCAACCGCCAACGGCTGGTATTGATCCTGCTTGAGAACTTCCACCAAGCGTTGGCCTCGGGCAAGCTGGGCCTGCGTGGCTTGGTCGAGCTGCTCGGAGCCAAACTGCGCGAAAGCCGCCAGTTCGCGATACTGAGCGAGGTCGAGCCGAAGCGTGCCGGCGACCTGGCGCATCGCCTTGATCTGTGCGTTGCCGCCGACGCGGCTAACCGACAGTCCTACGTTCACCGCCGGACGGACACCGCTGTTAAACAAGTCAGCTTCGAGATAAATCTGGCCGTCGGTGATCGAAATGACGTTCGTCGGAATGTACGCCGAAATGTCCCCCGCCTGGGTTTCGATCACCGGAAGCGCGGTCAGCGAGCCGGCGCCGAGTTCATCGTTCAGCTTTGCCGCACGCTCCAGCAGACGCGAATGCAGGAAGAAAACGTCTCCCGGAAAAGCCTCGCGGCCGGGTGGGCGCCGCAGGAGCAGCGAAATTTCGCGGTACGCTTGGGCGTGCTTCGAGAGGTCATCGTAGAAGCAGACGGCGTGCCGCTTTGTGTCGCGGAAGTGCTCGCCAATAGCGCAAGCGGCGAATGGCGCGATGAACTGCATCGTCGCTGGCTCGGTTGCCGAAGCCGCGACGACGATGCTGTGCTCCATAGCGCCGAAGTCGGTGAGCGTCTTGATGACCTGCGCGATCGTCGACCGCTTCTGTCCGATGGCGCAGTAGATGCAAATCACGTCGCCGCCGCGCTGGTTCAGAATCGTGTCCAGGATGATCGCGGTTTTCCCGGTCTGGCGGTCGCCGATGATCAATTCGCGCTGGCCGCGGCCAATCGGAATCATCGCGTCGATCGGCTTGATGCCCGTCTGCAGAGGCTCGCGCACCGGTTGCCGGTCAATAACGCCCGGCGCAATGCGCTCGAGCGGAATGCGTTCGGTCGAAGAGATGGGGCCTCTGTCATCAAGCGGCTCCCCCAGGGGATTGACCACGCGCCCGATCAGCGCATCGCCGACCGGCACGGACATGATCTTGTTCGTCCGCTTCACCGTGTCACCTTCGCTGATTGCGGTGTAGTCGCCAAGCAGCACCACGCCGACCTGGTCTTCTTCGAGGTTCAGGGCGATGCCAACCACATCATGCGGAAACGCGAGCATCTCGCCGGCCATGCACCGGTCTAGTCCGTGGACGCGCGCGATGCCGTCCCCCACCGAAATGACCGAGCCGACTTCGTCGACCGCAACCGTCTGCTGATAATTTTCAATCTGCTCACGCAGAATCTTTGTAATCTCGTCCGCGTTGATATTTGCCATCCTTGCTCCTATCCCGCCTCGAGCTGCTCGCGCAGCCGGGTCAACTGTTCGCGCACTGAGCCGTCATAAACCACCGAGCCGACGCGCACAATGGCCCCGCCCAGCAACGACTTATCTTCCTCGAAACGCGCTTCGATCTTCTTGCCCGTTCGCCGCTCGAGCGCGGCAGTTAATTGCTCCCTCTGTTCGGCACTCAGCACACGTGCCGACGTCACTGCCGCTTCCGAGATCCCAAGCCGCGTGTTCAGTTCGTCCTGGAAGGCCTGCCGCATGTCGTCCAGGGCCTCGGTGCGGCGATGGTCCACCAGGAGAAAGATAAAATTCCGCACCGAAGGATCCAGATTCATCCGCGTCACAACTTCTTCGGTCACCTTCTGCTTTGCGTGGCGGTCCACAGCGGGGCTCTCGAGAAAATTCCGGAGATCGGCCGAACCGTGAAGCACATCGATGAATGTGGCGAGATCGGCCTTCGCGCGATCCGCGCTGTTCCGAGCCAGCGTGATATCGGCCAGCGCCGACCCATAACGCCGTGCAAGTGCGTCGATCAATTCACGCGCCTCCCCAGTTGTTCGACAAACGCGCGGACCAGCGTCTCGTCCGCCGCAGGCGTCAGCTCCTTCTCGAGGAGCGCTGCGGCGCGGTCGATTGCGAGGCGCGCTGCCAGAGCTTTCAGCTCCAGGCGCGCAGACCGTCGTGCCGCGGCAATTTCGGCCTCAGCGACCCGTTCAATTGCTTCCGCCTCCCGGCGGGCGATCGCGCGCAGGCGCGCGGCTTCGGCTTCCGCGCCGCGCTTAGCTTCCGCGCGAAGTTCAGCGACCTCTTGGTCGATCCCGGCAAGCTTTGCCTGAATCTCCCGACGCTGCTGCTCCGCTGCTTCGCGTGCCCGAGCACCTTCTGCGACTCTCCGAGCGATCTCTTCGGCACGGCTTCGAAAGTACGGCCCGGCCGTTTTCGTCGCGAAGTAGAGAATTCCGGCGAACACGATCGCAAAGTTTAGCCAACGAAAGATCCATCCGATTGTCGAATCGGCAGGGGACGGTTCGGTTTCCTGCGCCAGGGCGGGCACCGCCGCCAGACAGAAGAATAGCCCGAAGAATCCAAGGCCACGTATCAGAACACTCCCGAATGGCAGAGGGTTCCGCGTCATTGCGCTGCGCCTCCGGGCCATGGCGAAGGCCTTTCCAGAACCAAGCGAACGATGTCGCTTGCCAGGGCCGGTGTCTGCCGTTCCAGCTCGGCGCGCGCAGCCGCCAGCTCAGCGGCAATCGACTTTTTTGCCGTGTCGACATCCTCTTGCGAGCGCGAGCGCATAGCCTTTAGCAGCCTCGCTCGCTCCTGAAGAACGACCTGGCGCGCCGCTTCCTGCTCGGCATAGATCTCCAGCCTTGCTTTTCTCAGAGCGTCGGTATAGGAATCGAGTTCTTGTCTTGCGGCAGCCTCGACCGATGCGGCCTCCGCAAGAGCGCCCTCGATGTGGGCGCTTCGCTCTGCCATCACCTTCTCGATCGGCTGAAAGAAAACCCAGCGCAGGAAACCATAGAAAAACAGAACGATGATGACCGTAGGCACAGCCTGGAGAAACAGCTCACCTAGCTGGTGGAGAAGTTCCATCGTGAGAAACGAGCTGCGGTCGCACTCCTGATGATTTGTAATGATTCCGGTGTGCAGTCTGGAACACCGGCGCGGCTTCTAGGGCCAAGTAAAGAAGAAGATTATCGCATCGACATCTGGTCCCGTCAACAGTTTGGCGGCCACAATAGGCGTGTTTGGCACTCTCTCGGCCCCGCAACGATCCCGAGCGTGAACGTGGCCTGGCGCGGCGGTATCGCATAGTTCGCATCTGCAGAACGCTGAAATTTTCCCATCGAAAAGGCTGCAGCAGCTACGCTAGCTTTCCAACCGGACCGGGAACCGAGTTGTCGACCTTGCAAACCGTGCTACTCCTAGGTGGGTTGAACAAGTTCATAGGTGCCATCGGTTCTTTCGCAATTCGCCGCCATCCGTGAGTCCAAACTAGGACACCCGCCTAAGGGCGTGGCTAGCGCCGCGGGGCGCACATCCGATAGAATGCCGGATTGGCGTTGGTTCCTGCTCGGTGCAAGCGCACGGTTACGGTTTCTCCGTGCGACGCTGCGCGCCATGATCGCATCAAGGAGAAATTTGATGCCCCCGTTCCCCGGAGTCGATTTCCTCGAGTTCGATTCTCTGCTGAGCAACGAAGAAAAGCTGGCGAGGCAAACGGCTCGACGGTTTGTCGACGAGCAGATTCTGCCGATCATCGAAGAGCACAACCGCGAGGGCAAATTTCCGAAGCAGCTGGTGCCGCAAATGGCGCACCTCGGCTTGTTCGGGGCCAGCCTGAACGGTTACGGCTGCGCCGGCATGTCGAATGTGGAATATGGGCTTGTGATGCAGGAGATCGAACGCGGCGACTCGGCGCTGCGGAGTTTCATTTCGGTGCAGTCGGCGCTAGTGATGTATCCAATCTACGCGTTCGGATCCGACGCGCAGAAACAGAAGTGGCTGCCGCTGCTGCAGCAAGGCGCAGCCATCGGCTGCTTCGGCCTCACCGAGCCACAGTTTGGTTCGAATCCCGGCGCCATGCTCACGCGCGCTGTCAAGCAAGGTTCGAGTTATGTCCTGAATGGCGAGAAGATGTGGATCACGAGTGGATCGATGGCAGATCTGGCGCTCATATGGGCGAGGTGCGAGGACGGCAAAGTCCGCGGCTTCCTTGTCGAGAAGGGCACGCCCGGATTTGCGGCGAAGGACATTCATGGAAAGTATTCGTTGCGTGCCTCGATAACATCGGCCCTCTCGATGACCGACTGCAGAGTTCCGGCCGAAAACCTGCTGCCCGGCGTCGAAGGGCTAAAAGGGCCTCTGTCTTGTCTCAATCAGGCGCGTTACGGCATCGGTTGGGGGGCAATTGGCGCGGCCATGGCGTGCTATGAGACGGCCCTCAGCTACGCGAAGCAGCGAAAGCAGTTCGATAACCGTCCGATCGCATCGCACCAGCTCGTGCAGGAAAAACTGGTTTGGATGATCACGGAAATCACCAAGGCGCAGTTCCTGATGATGCAAGTGGGCCGCCTAAAAGATCAAGACCGCGTGCACCCGTCGCATATCTCCATGGCCAAGATGAACAACGTTTCGATCGCGCGCGAGACGGCGCGGATGGCGCGCGAAATTCTGGGCGCAAATGGAATCGTCGACGACTACCCCATCATGCGCCACATGGCCAACCTCGAATCGGTGTACACCTACGAGGGAACCCACGATATCCATAAGCTGGTCATCGGCGAACGCATTACCGGGATTTCCGCGTTCGTTTAGCCGGCGCGCTCGGTCGCGCATCGAGAGTCCCGACTCGACTAGGATAGCGCCGGGCCGGAAGCCCGCGGCCGGGAATCAGCCTCGCACGAAAGGAGCCATCGATCATGGAGAAGGCACTCAGTCTCGAATTCTTGCGCGTGGTAGAGGCAGCCGCGATCGCATCGGCGCGGACAATGGGCCTCGGCGACGGACATAAGTCGGACCAGATCGCTGTCGAAACGTTGCGTAGCTCCATGGACTCGGTCGGGATGGATGGCACGATTGTGATCGGCGAGGGCGAGCGTGACGAAGCTCCCATGCTCTTCATCGGTGAAAAGGTGGGCGCGGCCGTCAAGGATAAGAGCCGGAAATACCCCGAGGTGGACATTGCCGTAGACCCCCTCGAGGGAACGAATCTGTGTGCGACCGGCGAGCCGAATGCCATCGTCGTGCTGGCGGCGAGCGATCGCGGCGGGCTTCTGCATGCGCCCGACCTGTATATGGAGAAAATGGTTGTCGGACCGTCGTGCAAGGGGGCGGTCGAGTTGGACGCGCCCGTCGCACATAACCTGCGCGCGATTGCCAAGCGGCTGAACCGCGATATCGAAGACCTCGTAGTGATCGTGCTCGATCGTCCGCGCCACGAGAAACTGATCCATGACATCCGCCAGGCAGGTGCGCGCATCCGCTTGATTTCGGACGGCGACCTCTCGGCGGGCATCAGCGCGGCGGTCGTCGGGACCGGCGTGCACGCGGTCATGGGCATTGGCGGCGCTCCCGAAGGCGTCTTGACCGCGGCGGCGCTGCGCTGCCTGAACGGTCAGATTTTGGCCCGATTGGTGGCTTCCAAGCCCGAACACCACGAGCGCCTTGCACAGATGGGGATCAAGGACGCGAGCCGCGTTTACGACACGCAAGATCTCGCACCTGGCAAAAGAATCATCTTTGCCTGCACCGGCGTCACGGGCGGGAACTTGCTGCGCGGCGTTAGATTTTTCGGCGAAGGCGTCCGCACGCACTCTCTGATTCTGACCCACGAAGAGCCCCAGGTGCGCTTCGTCGATACCGTTCACCTCGAGAAGCGCCCGGACGTGAAGGTTCGATTCTCCTGAGCCCAGAGGACCGCTTGAGCCCGTAGTGGAATAGCGCCTAGCGGTGCCTCGATTGCGTAGAGCTCGCTTCGGACTTGGACTGATTCCCAGTTGTAGCGGTCGCCGCCCTGGCAAGTGCACTCTGCGGCAATATTTTTTATGCGAAACGCCCGCGGCCAGCTAACCGGCGCTGCAGCCGCCTACGGGCAACAGCTGCCGCGAACGCCGAATTTCGCACGCCAGCGGTCAACGGTCTGGCACGAGCCAAGGCGAACTGGGCACAATTTCCACATTTCCACAACGGCAGGACAGCACGACGAACCAATCGCTAGACATCGGCCTCGCGGCACATGGTCGAAAGGCCGAAGTTGTGCTCGTGAAGGAGATGGCCCAGCGAGCGCGCCGGGCCGGCCCCCCACTTCGGTCATGTCGCGCGGTGCCGCCAGATCCTCAGCGGTGAAATTCTGGCGCGGTGTGGCCCGCTACCGATTGCTGCCGGCGGGGCATGTGGGGCGACATTCTTTCAGTTGTCTGCGGGGGCAACGGACGCACCTGGTAGGTGCTGACGTGATCGCTGATGGCCTGCAACCGTTTCAAGATGCCTTGCCACTGTGCCCAATCGAGCTGCCGCAGGAACGGCCGAAGACCCTGAATGAACGGATCCTCGAGCACGGTCTCGCCGTTCGTCTCTGGAACAAAGAAGCGGTTCAATCCGACACCCAGAGCTTCAGCGATCTTCTCGAGCGTGCCGAGGCTGGGCGTCATCTGTCCGCTTTCGATCCGAGACAAATAGGAGCGGGATACGCGAGAGCGTGCCTGCAGCTGGCTCTGCGTCATGCCCCGTGACTCCCGCAACTGACGGATTCGCTGACCGATGTTCTCGACCGTGTCGCGATTCGGCCAGCTTTCAAACAGTTGGCGGTCGTCGCCTGGCAGATCTTGAGGCGATGGCGTAGGAATCACGAACGACACCTTCGGGGGTAGCAGGCGCAGGCACCTACGACAGTCGCCTGTACGTGTACGGTACTGTACTAATCCGCACACTTGACACCGGATGACTTCACGGTCTAATTCTGTAGTCCCTTCTATACCTTGTTTGCTTTCTTTTTCCGGCACGGGTCTCCTTGCAGACTATTCCGGAGGTACGAAGGGGGGAACGTCACGTTCTTTAGGGAAGGCAGGAACTGGCGCGAAAGCATTTTCCATGCAGTGCCAATTCTTGTCAAGTCTTTTTTTGTCCACCCACCTTCTGATCGATCGACCTTCCTCGCATACTGCTAGAAACAATACAGATGGCTGGTTTTCGAATACCCCCTTAGAGAATTCCTTGCAACGACGGCGGCGTGCGCAAGCACCTTCCGCCCTGTAATTCTGCGCGCCCGGGCTGCGTCAAGCGCACTGCGACGGTTTTTGTCGGTCACCGTTTTCGAGTTCCACCGGGCGCTCGATACCTTCTGAGCGAGTATCGCAACGCTACCCGAGTCTACCCGGGAGGAGTCGACGCCGTTATCCAATCACCGGCCCGAGCTGGCAACGTCTGCGTCCCCAAATGATCGAAACCAGGTTGCGTGCATTTTTCGAGCGAGGCGAAGACGATCCGGTCGCAGTCATACTCGGTAGCTCGTCCCGTCTCGAGCTGTGTTACGTTAGGCAAACGAAGCAGGATGGAGGAGTCTTGATGCCGGACCGGAGCGATGCTTGGGACCTGCTTTGCGAGTACACGCAAAGCGAAAGTCTGCGAAAGCATGCGCTGGCGGTGGAAGCCTGCGTACGCGCCTATGCGAGGAAACTCGGCGACAACGAGGAATTGTGGGGCCTAGCAGCACTGCTGCATGATTTCGATTACGAGCGCTGGCCCAACCCAGAGCATCACCCGAGCAAGGAGCATCCGTTTGAAGGCTCGAAGATCCTGCGCGAGCGAGGGTATGGGGAAGAAATCATCCACGCGATTCTTGGACACGCCGATTATTCCGGGGTCGCACGCGTCTCACCACTCGATCACGCGCTGTTTGCTTGCGATGAGCTGGCGGGATTTCTCACCGCCTGTGCACTGATCAAGCCAAGCAAGAGCATTCACGAAGTAGAGGCCGCTTCGGTAAAGAAAAAACTGAAAGATAAAGCCTTCGCTCGCGGCGTGAGCCGCGAGGACGTCTACAAGGGCGCTGAGGAACTCGGAGTCGCGATCGAGGAACACATCGTTTTTTGCATCGCAGCCCTTCGCTCGGTCGCCCGCGAGCTAGGGTTGAACGGTGCGGCTTGAAGCTCGGAACTTGCTCCGCGCGGGATTGCTCGTTGTTGTCGCAGGGAGGACCGCTGACCCCGGGGTCCCGAGACATCCCGTTACTCCCGCAAGCCGACCCGGCGCAGCAGGAGCTATGGGACGACTCCGGTGCGGGATAAGGTGGCCTCTTACCTCTTACGGTTACGCTGCCCCTGCCTTGTTTCGGCTAATGCTCGAAGCTCTGTGTTAGAATCGCAGAATTCCATGCAGAGAGCGGGAGAATTTCTGGGGCGAGTTGTCCGTCGACTCGAGCGACCCGAAGCGGCGCTCGCTTGGCTCGCCGGCTCATGGCCGAGCGTAGTCGGAAAGGCACTCGCGGCGCACACGCGGCCGGTCCGGTGCGCAGCCGGGCGTCTTGAAATCGCCGCGGATCGAAGGGCGTGGCAAAAGCAGCTCGAAGAGATGAAGCGCGAGATCTGCGCGCGGGTCAACCAGGCCTGGGGTGGGGATCTGGTTCACGAAGTAAAACTGGTGGCGACAGAGCCGGACTCGAATCGAGTTCCGCCCGAAGACAACAACGAGCATACTCCTTTTGTCCGGCGCAACCGCGACTCCGACACATGACGATTTTCTCTTCCTGGCGTGGGTCTTGCCAAAATTGCTGACGAAGAAGTTGTTGGCATCCGCGCAGGCAATTCAGGCTGCTCGGCGCAAATCGCACCGGTAGTCAATCTGCCCGCTCGATGATTGCGCCGCGGCGCTCTGCTCATGCGGGTTCTCGGATGCGTCTGAGATCCAGCCTCGAGTTGCGCAAGAGCCGGTCGCGACGATATCCTGTGCGAAGGTTCCCGGCAGCCGAGCGGGAAGCTGGAGAGGAAAACCCGCGAGAGTAGTTCGCGTTTGCGAGGCGCGCGCAAGGATACGGCGGTGAACACCGCAAGGACAATCTTGCTATCGTTGTTGGCTGTTGTGATGTATGTGGATCTCGCCGCACCGGCGCAGTCTCCGCCCACCGGTTCAGGCGGCAGCAACTCCCGCGAATTCGACGTCGCGGCAACCAAGCAATGGGTCGACACCATGATCGACCTCCGCGCGGGGGAAAGGCTGCGTTTCACCGGCACGGGGACAATAACGTACCCTGCCCCCCAGTCCTCGAAGTCGCCGACGCCGCAGTCGTTCGGGCCCGATGGACTCGCGCGAACCTGGAGGGATTTGCTCCACCCGTTCGCGGTGCCTAACGCTTCACACGGTGCCTTGATCGCCCGGCTTGGCTCCGTCGACTCTGCGCAGCCCTTTCTGATCGGCACGGCAAAGGAGTATGAAGCGCCTGTAGCCGGCCGCCTTTTTCTCGGTATCAACCAGAGCTACAACGATGCCGCGAGCGCCGAGGGAGGGTTTCACGTGAAGATCGAAGTGCTCGATCCGGGCCTGAGCACTGCCGCGGCAATTGCCATCGGCGGACCTGCCGAGACCGAGATCTCTTCGATCACACCAACCCTCCTCAATCAAATCCCGCGACGCGTCATCGACGCCCAGGGCAATCCCGGCGACATGGTGAACGTCCTAATTGACGGCACCGAGGATGAGGTTACAGAGGTTTTCAAGGCCGCCGGCTGGGTACAGGTCGATAAATCCGTCCAAGAAACGGTGCTTGCCGGACTGATCGACTCGCTCTCCAAGCAAGATTACCTGAGCATGCCAATGAGCACGCTCTATTTATTCAAACGCCCACAGGATTACGGCTTTGCGCACGCGGAGCCGATCCGCGTCGCGATGTCCCGCAATCATCTGCGCGCGTGGAAGTCGCCTTACGAAGCCGATGGACGCCCGGTGTGGTGCGTGGCCGCAACGCACGATATCGGGTTCGAGCGCGACGAGCGCAACAACGGCCTGACCCACAAAATCGATCCTGCCGTTGACGGCGAGCGGGAGTACGTCAACGACACGTTATCGGCTACCGGCCTCGTCATCAAACGCGCGCATGTGACCCCACCAAATCCCCTCACCGAGGCGAAGACAGCCACCGGCGGTAGTTTCCACTCTGACGGCCGCATCCTGGTCCTCGTGCTTAAGACAAGCGGCACGCATTAGCCACACGGGCCCCCCGCACGCGTCAAACCAGCTCGAACCTGAGCTCAGCCAGTTTTTCCAGGCTGCAGGCGATTTTATCGCCGGGCTTGAGCCACACCTGTTTGTCCTTGGGTTTGTCTTGAATCACGCCTTCCGGCGTGCCCGTAAAAATAATGTCTCCGGGCTTCAGCGTGATGTACCGAGAGATGTAGCTGATGAGCTGACGGCTATTGAAAATGAAGTCACGGGTGCTGGAGGACTGGCGCGTCTGGCCGTTGACCCGGCATTCGATCATGAGGTTACTTGGATCCACCTGGTCAGCGGTCAAAAGATACGGCCCGAGAGGGGCAAACTGGTCCGGCGTCTTGCCGATCATCCATTGGCCGCCCGTATCCATTTGCAGGTCTCTTGCACTAAAGTCATTGCCCGTACAGTAGCCCGCCACGTAGGAAAGCGCATCGGCTTCCTTGACGTTCTTCGCTTCCTTGCCCATGACAATCACGAGCTCGACTTCACAGTCGAATTTCTTGGCGCTCCCGACCGGCAATTTGATGGTTCCGTTGTGGCAGTTGAGCGCGCTATTGTATTTGTTGAAAAGCACCGGCTGTTTTGGGACCGGCAGGCCGGACTCCCGGGCGTGGCGCCGGTAATTCATTCCTACGCAGATAATCTTCTCCGGACGCGTCACAACCGGCGCATACACAAGTCTCTCTTCTTTGAAAAACAGCTTCTGCGCGGCGCTCGATTCCAGAGCGGCTGCGACCACGGCATTCAGGCTTGGCCCGTCCTCATTCTGCAGCAAATCATCCATGGTGGCCGGAGCGTGCATCCGAAGCAGCTCCGCTGCTTCGTTTACATCCACTATGCCCTTGATCGTTTTCGCAGCAAGCCGGCATTCGCCGTTGCGGCGTAGGCTCAGCAGAGTCAGCCCGCGCGCCATGCCACGCCGACGGCCGACCGGAGGCTCACGTTCGTCACTGGTCCACAGTCGCGGCGCCATCGCAAGCGCGCAAACGGCCCCCGTCTTTCTCAGAAATTCCCTGCGATTCTGACCCATCGGCAGTGCTCCTTACGCCGTTTGGTGCGTGCTTCCAGCCAGCGGCTCAAGCGCAATTATACACACGCTCGCGTGGGAGAGGATCCCGCAACATCGGAATGGGGGAACCACTGCAATGCTCTTTCGCTCAGGACCACAGGATCCGGCCTCCCCCGGAGTTTGAGCGGGAAGCGGCGATTTTCGAGGTCTTCATTGTTGTGTATACTCTCCTTGGCTGTTTTGAACACTCTGACCTCACCCCAGCGTTGTCTACGGCGCATTCCGCGTACCGGAAGGTCGATATTTTGGGGTCCTGCGGATGATAAAAGGAGGCGTTGACAATGGCAAGCGCACGAACGGGCGTCGAGTGCCCCAGGAAGCTCTGGTATGGTCTGGTGCTGGTGGCGAGCATGCTGACGATCTCGCGCGTCGCATGGGCACAATACCCGTCTGCGCCGCAGATCACCAGGGACGGAACGGCGGTCTTGCTCGAGGATTACGCAAGTCTGCCACTGTCGAGTCTGCAGGCGCAGACTGATCCGCCCACCATTGACTTCCAGGATCAGTTGGGCCGGGCCAACTCTTTGTCTTCGGAGCCGGCGAACGCCCCCCAGTCGTCGTCCCGTTTCTTCGTCATCGACGAGAACGGCACTCTGTACATTCTGGACAAGGGCAGCAAAGTGTTCACGCCGTATGTCAATTTTGCGGAAGTCTTTCCGAAATTCGCGCCAGCGCCAGCCCACACTTCCGGGCTTATTTCCATTGCCTTCGACCCGGGATATGCGAAAAACGGCAGATTCTACACCGTGCACACGGAAAACCCCGCCAAGAGCGGATCGGCGGCGCCGACCAACACGCATTTGCCGCACTTAGATCTAACTGGATTCACGCCAACCCCGGCCGTAAATGCTCCGGCGGACTCGATCGTCTTTGAGTCGGTCCTCATGGAATGGACAGACACCGACATTCGCAATTCCAGTTTCGAGGGCACCGCACGCGAAATCCTCAGAATAGGCTTTAATCACGTCATTCATCCGATGGATGATTTGCTCTTTAACCCGCTGGCCCGGCCCGGTCATGACGACTACGGCAACCTGTACATCTCGGTCGGCGATGGCGCCGCCGGGGAATCGTCGGGTGTAACCCATGCCTTCCCACAGCAGCTCAATGCCTTGCAGGGCAAAATCTTGCGGATAACCCCGGACATCAGTCTGCACCCCAAGGACCTGCTCAGCCCAAACGGTCGTTATCGCATTCCCTCGACCGGACAAGACCCCAATCCCTTCGTGTCGATCAGCGGCGCCCGGGGGGAAATTTATGCGTATGGATTTCGAAATCCGCAACGGATGAGTTGGGACCCGGTCTCAAACTCCCTGATTGCGGATGACATTGGCTTACACTCATGGGAAGAGATAGACATCGTTACCAAGGGCTCAAACTATGGCTATGCCGAGCGGGAGGGCCCCGAACAGCTTTTTGTGGGCGGCCCGAGCGACGGCAAGACAGGCAGCCAGATCGATCCGCACAGCGCATTTACTGGCGCGGACCTGCTCGAGGTAGACGGCATCGCCAAGCCGGTCACGCCGGTGTACCCCGCAGCCTTGTATAGCCATCAGGAGGGCGACTCCATCGGAAGCGGCTATGTGTACCGCGGCAAGCTGATGCCGCAGCTGGTCGGAAAATACATTTTCTCGGATATAACTACGGCCCGGCTATTTTACGCGGATCTATCTGCCATGATCGCTGCCCACGGGCTGCGTAACAAACAGGCCGCCATCCATGAGCTCCAGGTGATGTACAAGAACCCTTATGACACCGCGGCCGAATCTCCGGTGAAACGGCGAATGTACGATATCGTGGCGGACGGGTATTCTCACAAGGAGGGCAAGCCCAATGCCAAATCACCCGAAGGTGTACTGCCAGGTTCGTCCATGAATACCGGCGGGTGGCAAGGCAAAGACTTCAAGCCGGGCAAACCAGATCCGTACGGTGTCTCATACGGCGGCGGGCGCGCTGACATCCGGTTGGCTCTCGGTGGCGACGGTGAACTCTACGTCTTAAGCAAGTCCGACGGCATGATCCGGAAATTGGTGGCAGTTGTGGATGCGTCGCCTCGCACTTCCAAGGAAGCAACGGGACGCTGACGGCCCACAACGGCAGTCAGGTGGCCACCGTGCCGTGCTCGTTGCGTGACAGAATAGCTCTTCTGACTTCTGTTACAGTCGGCTTGCCTCTGATTCGTTGTACCGACTGAATCTGAGGAAAAGGGAACAACGCGTTCACCCGAAAACCGGGGAGCAAGGGTCCGGGGCTTCCACCGATTGGCCTTGGTTGTACGGGAATGTCGGACTTCTGTGGTCCCGCCGTCGGGTCTGGGACGATCG
>Ga0209526_10000638_pt1 | contig 23012 bp, 21 predicted proteins | sample JacPinW_OM2H0_M1_FD_188566 | JGI IMG/M metagenome (GOLD analysis project Ga0209526, IMG submission 188566) | Forest soil microbial communities from Algoma, Ontario, Canada - Jack Pine, Ontario site 1_JW_OM2H0_M1 (SPAdes) (version 2) | ecosystem: Environmental > Terrestrial > Soil > Boreal... | reverse complement strand
AGCTTCCTCGCATTGATCGAAAAACTCTCCACGGAAACTAAACCCGCTTGCTCCCAGGCTGGCCTGCTTCTGGTTTGCCATCTAAACTGAGGCAAGTCATCCGAAGAGGCAACGCCCCTGTGCTACCCTTCGTCTGACTAAGAAATGCGTCTAAAAGAGCGCTGCTCCAATGGGTTACGGGCGATTTTATTCCTCGCCTGCTGTCTAGCGGGAAAGTCAGGGTGTGCTCAGCAGCCGAATGCCGCCGAGGAGCAAGTGACAGAGCAAAGGGTGGTTGTCAGCATCCGTCTGGTTCGGGAAGACGGTTCAGTGCTTTCCACTAATCCAGATGGACTTGCCGTAGGGTTGGGTAAACCTCTAAACAAGGAAGAGGTGGCCGCGAGCATTCGAACGCTTTACAAAACGGGCGATTATGCAGACAGCAAGGCGCTGATCGAGCCGGATGGCAAAGGAGTGCGGCTGGATTTCGTAGTGCGTGAAAACTTGTTCATCAACCAAGTCATTGTGGAAGGCCTGAAGCCGCCCCCTTCGGATGCTTCGGCGGTCGCTGCGATGCAGCTTTCGCTGGGGCAAACTTATTATCCGAGGGATGTGGACGACGCGATGGCGCGGCTGCTCGACACGCTGCGCGATGAGGGGTTGTACCAGGCAAAAGTCCAGCCAGAATTGCACCCTTTCCCAGCAACGCACCAGATTGACGTGATTGCACATGTTAGCCCGGGGGAGCGCGTAAAAATTGGAAAAATCGAACTGCTGAACAATACGGATTACCGGGATGCGGATATTCTGGCGAAATTGAAGTTTAAACCCGGGACGGAACTGACCTCGGCGCGCTTGCAATCGGGGATCGACCGCATCCGGAAATTTCTTTTGAAGACCGGACACCTGAGCGGCCGCGTTTCGGTACGGAGAGGCGACTACGACGCGGCCTCCAACACCCTTCCGCTTACCATGGAGGTCACCGAGGGACCACTGGTGCACGTCCAAGTGGCGGGGGCGAAGTTTTCCAAAGGTGACCTGAAGAGATTAGTTCCGATCTACCAGGAAGGGTCCGTGGACACGGATTTGTTGGAGGAAGGAAAGCGCAATTTGCGCGAACGATTGGAGCGGGCAGGATTTTTCGACGCGCGGGTGGACTACATCGTCGTTTCGAAAGATGTGGAGAGCGGGAAGACGAGTCGCAAAGGCACGGAGCAGACCATCACTTATAAGGTGGAGCGAGGCGACCGGCATAAGCTGCTGCGGATTGAGTTTAACGGGAATCACTACTTCAGCGCGGAGTTGCTGCGCAGCCGTCTGAACATTTCGGCGAATTCCTTGTTTGTGCGCCCCCGGTTCAGCAGACGGCTGCTGGAATTGGACGTGGATTCGATGAAGAACCTTTATGCGGCAAACGGATTTTTGTCCGCGAAGGTAACCGGGCAGGTGCTGGATGACTTTGCGCAAAAAACTGGCGATTTGGTCATCCGTTTCAATATTGAGGAAGGAAAACAAACCCTAGTATCCAACCTAACGATCGAGGGCGAGAAAGTTATCTCCGAAGATGAAATACGCAGCGTAGTCGGTTCGCTTCCGGGTCAGCCGTATTCGGATATCAACGTAGCAACGGACCGGGACAACATTCTGGCGTTGTATTTCAATCAGGGATTCCCAAACGCTTCTTTCTCCTGGACGTCGGAATCAGACCCCCAAGCCAGCTCGCAATATGAAAAACCGATTCCGGAAGTCGCGGGCCATCGAGCCGAAAAAACTAACGAAAAGGGCAAAACCCTGTACGAAATCCAGCGGTCGGAGCCGATGAAGCTCGTTTACAAAATTGTGGAAGGGGCGCAAATTCGGGTGAAGGGCGTTCTGCTCGCTGGATATAAGCACACCCGACAAAGAGTAATTCGCCGGGAAGTAAAAGTGAAACCAGACCAACCGCTGCGCGAAGGCGAAGTTGTGGAGTCGCAGCAGAAGCTGTACAACCTGGGAATTTTCAACCGCGTTACGATCGAGCCGCAAAACGCGAATGGCACAAATCCCGAAAAGGATGTCGTGGTGCTGGTCGAGGAGGCCAAGCGCTACACGATTGCCTACGGAGGCGGATTCGAAGTGCAGCGGCTTGCGAGCACGACGAATCCAACCGGCGGACAATTCAAGGCAGCCCCACGGGGGATTCTAGAATTTTCAAAACAGAATGTGACCGGGCGGGCGGACACCTTGGCACTGAAGCTTCGCGGTAGCACCATCCAGGGCCGGGTTTTGCTGGCGTATTCAGCTCCAAACACTTTCAATTTGTCATCCCTGAGCTTTCAGGCCACTGCGTACGTAGAAAGGACACAGGACATCAATACGTTTTCGCAAACCAGGTACGAAGGCAATTTACAGCTAACGCAGAAATATTCGCCGCGTGCATCGCTGCTTTATCGCTATGCCTTCCGGAAGGTGAACATAAACAACCTGAACATTCCGGAGCAAGAAATTCCGCTGTTCAACCAGCCTACCCTAGTTTCAGAATTCAGCGTGACGTGGTTCCGCGATACGCGGAACAATCCGGCCGACGCGACCAAGGGATCGTTCAACACCGCTGATATCAGCGTTGCGGATACGGCCATTGGCTCCAGCGCGAGTTTTGTACGATTTTTCATTCAAAATTCTACCTACACGCCGATAACGAAAAACTGGAGCTTTGCCCGGTCTCTGCGCCTGGGACTATTGCAGCCATACCGTGATACGGTTTCGTTGAGTTTTCCCGCTCCCACGACAACGCCGGTCCCGCAGGTTATTCCGCTGCCAGAAAGACTGTTCGGAGGCGGTGGAACTTCCCTCCGGGGATTTGCGTTGAACCAAGCTGGACCGCGCGATGCCCTTACAGGTTTCCCCGTTGGGGGCCAGGCGCTTCTCATCATAAATCAGGAAGTTCGCTTTCCGTTGAAGCTGCCCTTTATCGGAACAAGCCTCGGCGGAGCATTTTTCTACGATGGGGGAAACGTCTACAGCCGGTTGAGCCGCATCACTCTACGCTGGAAACCGCCCGAGCCTGTTTTTAAGACGGCGTACCCGGGAAAAGAACCTGGACGTTTCAATCCGACGCAGTGCGTCTACAACTGCACAAATGAGTTGAATTATTTTTCGCATACCATTGGATTCGGTTTGCGATATGCCACCCCTGTTGGGCCGATCCGCATCGATTTGGGCTATGAACTCAATCAACCGCAATTCGTAATTCCCTGCAGGAGCGGTGTGCCTTTCTGCCAGCAAGGGACGCGGCTAAACAGGTTTCAGATTTTCTTCAATCTTGGCTCGAGCTTCTGATGAAGAGAGTGGTTTCCATCCTGGTGTTGGGAATGACGCTTGGCGGCGTGGCCTGTTTGCTGCGGGCACAGGAACTGATCGATCGGATCGTTGCCCGAGTGGAGAACGACGTAATCCTGTTGAGCGAAATCCAGGAACTGGCCCGATATCAGCTCTTGGTAGACGGCAAATCAGAAAGCGACGAACAAATTCTGAACCGCCTGATCGATCAGTGGATCGTGCGGAATGAGGCCAACCTGGCGCGTTTTCCGCTGCCTTCGGATGAGGAGGTAGATCGCAGCATGGCAAGCTTGAAGAGATCTTTTTCCTCGCCGGAGGAGTTCGAAGAACGAAAAAGACAGAGTGGATTTTCAGACCCAGAGCTGCGTCAGGTGTTGCGCTCGCAACTTTTCCTGAGTAATTACCTGGACGCGCGTTTCCGGCCGTCCATCCAGGTCGCGGACAAAGATATCGAAGATTTTTATCAGACGCGCGTAGTGCCTCGAGCGGAGTCGCGGGGTCAGACCGCGCCGACTCTAGATGCGGCCCGTGACTTTATCCAGGAAGCGCTGGTGCAGCGGGCCATCAATGAGCAGGCAGACAGGTGGTTGAAAGAGAGCCGGCCGCGCCTACGTGTGGAAAATCTGCTGACGGAGAAGGGTCCATGACAAAGGAAACCCGCCGGCAGAAGATCCTGTGGCTCGAGCATGTCATCTGGGGGGTAAGCATCTGGTTTGCCCTGGGTATCGCGTTAGCGGTCATTGCGGTAGGCAGTGGGTTAACCAATCCGTTGTTGCGGCGTATCTTGATTTCGCAGTTGGAGTCGCTGACTGGCGGCAAAGTGGAAGTGCGAACGGCTTCCTTCGATTGGTTTTCGTTGAATACCACCGTGCGTGGTCTGGTGATCCATGGCAAGGAGCCGCAGACAACAGAGCCTCTGCTTACCGTAGAACAAGCGCGCATTGGATTGCGGATCGATTCGTTTTGGGGACGAAAAGTTTCGCTGAATGACTTAGTTTTAATTTCTCCGCGGATCCATATTCGCGTGGAGAAAGATGGCACCAGCAATCTGCCGACGCTAAAGAGGAAAAGCATGTCGTCGGAACCATTGCAGGAAACCTTGTTGAAGCTACGCATACGACATGTGGAGATCACTGACGGTTGGGTGCTGTACAACAACGTGGGCAAACTCGTGGCCGTTGAGGGTGGGGATCTTCACCTCAGCTTGCGATTGGCAGGCAGCGCGGAGAAGCCTATCTATTTGGGCGCGCTGGATTGGCAATCGGTGGAATTGGGGCGGAGACGGGATGTACCAGTGCCGGCAAACGTGAATGCGAAATTCTCGCTGAGCCAGTCGGGGTTCACCGTAGAACAATCAGTGATCGATGTGGGAAGGTCGCACATTGACCTTCAGGCAGAAACAAAGGATCTGGCCTCACCTCTGTGGAATTACCGTTACCGCGCGTGGGTGGACCTTTTGGATGTCCGCGAGATCTTCCGGACGCCGGAGGTGCCTCTTGGGCGAATTGATGTGCGTGGAGAAGGAAGACTAAACAATGGAGATATTTACGGCAAGGGAAGCTTTGCCGCAGACAATGTAACACTGGGCTTTCTGGATTTTCACTCGGCCAACCTGACCGGCCGTTCGAGTTATGTTCTGGATCCAAAGGGAGTGGAACTTCCGGACTTCGCGGCTTATGCGCTCGGCGGGAGCGTGAAAGGGAAAATTACGATGCGTTTCGATCACCTGCAATTCCGGGGTGAAACGAAGGTGCAAGGTGTGCGGCTGGCTGCTGTGACACCTGCTATCGATCACGCGGGCTTTCCAATCGATTCGCTGCATTGGGATGCGGTGATCAACGCGGATACCGTGGAAACCTGGCACGACAACTTCAAGGACTTCGATATTTCCGCAAAGATGCACTGGGACGAACCGGAAGATCTTTTGGCCGGGCATGTTCCGGTTACCGGAGATTGGCAACTGCGATACCGCGTTGAACCCAATCGGCTGGAGTTGCAACAAGGCGAATTCGAGACCCCCTCTTCGCACGGCTTAATTACCGGGATGCTGGACCCTAAGAGCACTTCGCTGGATGTGAATTTGGATATTGGTTCGCTGGACGCCTGGAATGATTTCATTCACTCCATTTCAGGAGACAAGCCCGGCACCCAGGAAGCGAAAGTGGTGATTGGCGGTTCGCTGCATTGGATTGGAAAAATTAGCGGTCCCTCTGATGGGCCGACGTTCCAAGGGCACTTTCACGGCGAGCGAAATCGCTACGATAAGTTTGAAGTGGATGCCTTGGATGGAGACATTATCTATTCGCCGAGCGGTTTGACCCTCGCCAAGGGACACGCCAAGCACGGCAAGATGGAAGCCGGAATTGATGGGCAACTCCAATTGACGGATTGGGAGTTCAAGCCGGACAACCAATGGTCGAGCGAAATTACTCTGGAGAAAGTACCGCTGCAAAGTTTGCAACAGCTAGTCGGCAAGCAGTATCCGATTGAAGGTCAGCTTACGGCTCAGTTTCATGGCCGCGGGACACGCGCACAGCCAGTTCTCACGGGACTGTTCGACATTGCAGAAGGGAATGTGTACGGTGTGCCGTTCAACCGGCTGCGCGGCCAACTGAGCGCGATGCCAGACGAAGTTAGATTGTCCAATGCGGAACTGAGATTTTTCGTCCCAGGAACGGAAAAGACGGGCGGCGCTGGCATCGTCACCGGAAGCGCCGCATATCGATTCGCGGATGAATCGCTGACCACCGACCTTGTGGGCGCCTCGCTGCCGCTGGCCAATTTCGGGAGTATTCAATCGACAAGCCTGCCCTTGAGAGGGCAAATTACTTTCCGGCTGAAAACCAGCGGTCCCGTGAAACGGCCGGTCGCAGATGGTTCTTTCCGAGTGCTGGATTTGCAAATCGGAAGCGAAGTGGTGGGGAGCTTTGACGGCGCGCTAACCTCTGACGGGAAACAGGCTGAGCTGAAATTGGGCTCGGCGATGAGCGAAGGAGCGATCGGAGGAGAAATCAAACTGGGCCTTGCCGATCCCATGCCCTTGGACGGCAAAATTTCGGTTCGAAATATCAATCTCGACCCGTACCTTCTTTCGGTTGTGCACCTGGACAAATTTGCCGGACACGGAACGGCGGATGGCGATATAACACTTCAAGGGGAGTTGCTGCATCCGGAGAAACTCGTGCTGGAGGCAAATTTCTCCCGACTGTTGCTCACCTACGGCACCGTGCAGCTGGAAAACTCCGGTCCGATCCACCTGACTTCTTCTCGGGACAATTTGAAAATCGTGAGCGCCGTGTTGAAAGGTGCGGATACCAACGTAGAGCTAAGCGGATCGATTCGATTTACAGGAAAGCGAGCTGTTTCCTTGAAACTGAATGGCTCCGTGGACCTGCGGCTCATCAACGCCTACATTTCGGGTGTGGATGTGGCCGGGCACGCGGACATGAATGCGTCGGTGGAGGGAACGCTGGACAAACCTCGGATTATCGGGCGCGTAAAACTGGTGAACGCGTCAGCGAGGTCGGCGGATTTCCCGACAGGACTGAGCAACCTGAAAGGCGATCTGGTCTTTGATGCAAATCGTTTGTTCTTTGAAAATGTCACAGGAGAGGCCGGTGGCGGGACGCTTCTGCTTTCCGGAAGCCTGAACTATTCAGAGAAACCGCTGCGCTACGACATCACTGCAAAAACGGATCGTCTGCGGATTCGCTATCCGGAAGGATTAAGCTGGGTCGTGGGTGGCAACCTGCGACTCTCCGGAACTCTGGATGGGGGTTTCTTGACCGGCAAGGTGACCATTCAACGCGTGAGCCTCAATAATGGAATTGAATCTCTCGCCTTGCTGGCGTCGAGTACGAGTTCCACTGGTTCGACCAGCTCTACATTTATGCGCAACCTGCAATTCGACGTGGAGGCAAATTCGACGCCGGACGCGCGGATGGAATGGCCTGGCGCGCATCTGGAAGCCGAGTCTAACTTGAGGGTGCGCGGCACGGCAGAACATCCGATCTTGCTGGGACATATTCATGTGATTTCCGGCGATCTTTATTTCCGCGATAACCATTACCGCGTGACTCGGGGAGACTTGAACTTTGCCAACCCGTTCCGGTTGAATCCGGTGATCAATGTCGAGGCCACAACCAACATTCAGCAGTATGAAATCACGCTCAATTTCACGGGCGAAGCGAGCAAGCTGAACCTCTCCTACCGCTCGGATCCGCCGTTGCCTGGCAATGACATTGTTACTCTGCTGGCTATGGGACAAACAACTTCGGAGGCAGCGCTGCGCAATGGAGGGACCGGGCAGGGAACGGTGGGCGCCTCAGCTCTTCTGTCTGAGGCGATTTCCAGCCAGCTAGGCGGGCGCGTAGAGCGGCTCTTTGGCATTACCCGTTTTCGAGTCGATCCGGGGCTGGCCGGTGTGGCCACGACGAGCGCAGGGCAGAACGCGGCAGCGCGCATAACGGTAGAGCAGCAAGTGACCAGGAATCTTACGGTGACTTACGTTTCGAACGTTAGTTCCACGCAACAGCAGGTGATCCAGGTGGAATATATCTTGAATCGAAATGTTTCGATCGTCGCATTGCGTGATCAAAACGGAACTTTTGGTATTGACGTCAAGTTTAAGAAGCGCTTGCCGTAGCCGCCTAACTTCCAGAAATAAAGCTGCAATCGGTGGGGTTAGTCCTATTGCTGGGCGGCTTGTTGAGTTCCTTCTTGCTGTCGAGCGTGGTGTGGTGCGAAACGCGGGGAGGTGAGCGGCGTCAACTTTGCCGTGGCGCCGGTTTCCGGATCTTGCTGCCTGGCCTCTGCAAGCGCCTCCTTGACGGCCTTGGCAGATGCCGCGCGCGTGGCTTCCTGAATTTCGCGTGCGATGCGTGGGCCTTCGGCGGCGACTTTTTGCCCCAGGGGAGAGCCGTAGAACTGAAGAAGGCCTTTGATTTCGTCGGCGGAATAGTGCTTATCGTACGCGGCAACGAGCTGTTGGTTCAGGTGATCTAGATCGAACTTTTTTTCGTAGCCGGTGATGACGGTGTTCACAAAAGACTGCCCTTTGTCACGATTGGACACCGAGGTCAAAAGCTTTTCGCGGTACTGCTCAGCGGAATTTGTGACCGAATCCTGGATCTGGTCATGTGCGCCGGCGAGTTCGAGCAAGGCCCGAATGTCGGATTCTTTGGCAGGATCAATGCTAGGAGCGGAAACACCGGCATTCTTGCCGACGGCGGTCTGTCCGGCGGCTTCCACGGAAGTGGACGAACCTCCTTGGATGGCAACCAGGAACGCCCCTACGTAGATAATGAGTAATGCCAATGCCGCTTTCATCGCTTCCTCCGTGCTGCCGGCGGTGACCGCCTAAGCAACGCTCTACCATTCATAGTAGAGAATCAACGCGCTGCAATTCGCCTGCTCTGGGGTGCAGTTTTGCTGCTTCCGTCACTGTTCCTGGGTGCAGGATAAACGACCGGGAAACTCCTCGCGGTGCAGGTGTTCGGCTAGACTGTTGCTATGGACGGAGCCTTGGATCCTGGACAGTCGAACATCTTCGCGACCCTGCGCGCGAACATGGTTGAGCAGCAGATACGCCGGAGAGGAATCTCTGATGAGCGCGTACTGCAGGCCATGGAAGCAGTGCCGCGCCACGAATTCGTGCCGGAGAAATGGAAAGCCCGGGCTTATGAGGACGAACCGCTTCCTATCGGGGATGAGCAGACAATCTCGCAGCCCTATATCGTGGCGTTGATGGTCGCGGCACTGCACCTCAAAGGCGCCGAAAGAGTTCTGGAAATTGGAACAGGATGCGGATATCAAGCAGCAGTACTGTCCTGTCTCGTAAACCAGGTTTTCACGATCGAAATGCGTACAGGCTTGGCGAGTGGCGCAGGAAATCGTTTGCGCGAGCATGGCTATTCCAATGTGAACGTCTATGCCGGAGATGGAACCCTGGGATTGCCAGCCCACGCACCGTTCGACGCGATCATCGTGGCCGCGGCTGCGCCGGAGATTCCGTCTCCTCTGGTCGAGCAGTTGAACGAGGGCGGACTCTTGGTTGTACCGGTAGGCAGTGAACTTCAGCAAGAGCTTGTGGTGGGCGTAAAGAAAAACGGCCGCCTACAGATCGAAAGAGCGGGAAATTGCCGTTTCGTTCCCCTAAGGGGAGTGCATGGATGGAAGAAGGTGGAGGCTGGATGACCGAATCCGCACCGGATTTGAGCATAATCATTCCCGCCTACAATGAAGAGCAGCGCTTGCCCGGCACGCTCGAGAAGATTGCCCACTTTCTCGAGAACGAGCCAATCAGCGCAGAGGTTCTAGTCGTTAATGATGGTTCCTCCGATAAGACTGTCGCGGCAGCAGAATCATTTCGCGGGAAGATTCCGCAACTCCGGGTGCTTTCGAATGCGGCGAATCGCGGGAAGGGTTATAGCGTACGGCATGGATCGCTGGAGGCTCGCGGACGTATCGCGCTCTTTACCGATGCGGATTTGTCTTCGCCCATTGAGGAATCGCGGAAACTAATCGCCGCGCTAAAGACATATGATGTGGCCATCGGTTCCCGCGCGATGGACCGCAGCCTCATTGAAGTGCATGAAAGTCTGTTCCGCGAGTTTGCCGGCATCATATTCAACCGGATTGTGCGCTTCATTCTGCGGCTGCCTTTTGTGGATACTCAGTGCGGGTTCAAGGCGTTCCGGCGGGAACGCTGCCGCATCCTTTTCGAGCAGCAAACGATTGAGGGTTTTGGGTTTGACCCGGAGTTGCTGTATCTGGCGCGGCATCATGGGCTCACCACGGTGGAAGTACCGGTTCGTTGGGCACATTCGCCGGCGACGAAAGTGAGCATGACGCGGGATAGCCTGCAGATGTTTCTGGACGTGTTCGCAATCCGGTGGAACTCGTTGAGGGGGCGATATCGGAAAAAATAGAAAGGCATCGTACTTTGTATTATAAAGTACTTGACATCAGTTCGTCTTTTTTAGTAGCTTCCTCACGTGGCATCCCCTTACCCAATCCGATCTTCCCGCCGTGAACCGATTCCCATCGATGCGCGCGCGGCAGATCATTTGCGCTATATCCGCGAGACCATGGAGAACGCAGCCGAATTTACCGCGGTGCCCGGCTGGGGCGGCCTGGCGATGGGAATCACGGCGCTGGCGGCAGCGTGGTTAGCTGCGCGGCAAACTACCCCCAGGGCCTGGCTGCTGGTGTGGCTCGCTGAGGTGTTTGTTGCGGTGGCAATTGCGGCTCCGGCAGCGGCGACAAAGGCAAAGCGTGCTAATTCTTCCCTGTTTTCCGGACCGGGGCGAAAATTTGTTCTTAGTTTCGCGCCGCCAATTATTGTAGGTGGACTGCTCACGCTGGTCCTGTTTCAAATGGGCAGCGTAGCGGTTTTGCCGGGGGTATGGCTGTTACTGTATGGCACGGCCATCGTGACGGGTGGGGCTTTTTCCGTCCGAGCGGTGCCTATCATGGGGCTTTGTCTGATGGCTTTGGGCGCCGCGGCTTTATTTGCTCCGGCGCAATGGGGAAATTGGTTTATGGCGGCAGGCTTTGGAATCGTGCAAAGCATATTTGGTGTTTGGATCGCAATCCGCTACGGCGGATGAAGAGAAACTGAGCAAGGTTAGGGAAAGCAATGTCCAGATCTTCCACGCTTCGACAAGAACGCGCACAACGGGCACACGAGCCATCGGCAGTGCGCCCGCCAGCGAGTCCGCCGGCCGACCTGGATCGTCTGATCCATGAGCGCATTCGCCTGGGAATCGTCAGCGCTCTTGCGGTAAACCGGTCGCTGACGTTCAACGAACTAAAGGCTCTGCTCAAAACGACGGACGGAAATTTGAGCGTGCATGCGAGAAAATTGGAGGAAGCGGACTATATTGTGTGCTCGAAATCTTTCGACGGGCGCCTGCCCAAGACGGAATATCGCCTGACCGCCGCGGGGCGGCGCGCCCTGGAGAAGTACCTGGATCATATGGAAGCGCTGATTCGGGCAACACGCGAGCGCTAAAAAATTTGTCTTTCTACTTTGCAATACAAAGTGCATTGCGCGACTAAGTTGCGGAGAACCAGCATGTGGATGCAGAAAACAACCGAGCGACGGACTTTCCCTAGTCCGGTACCGCTTGCTGCCCATTCGCTTCATGTGGCCATCATCTGCGACGGCAACGGGCGTTGGGCTATCTCACGCGCGTTGCCACGCACACTCGGCCACCGGCGAGGCGCAGAGGCTGCGCAAAGCGTTATTCGTTGCGCACCGCATCTCGGCATTCATACTTTGACCTTATTCGCGCTCTCCAGCGCCAATTGGAAGCGGCCGGATGCGGAAATCAACGGGATATTGCGGATCTTGCATGAATACATCCTCACGGAAACATCGCATTGCCTCGACGAAGGAATACGTTTGAGCATAATTGGCCGCCGCGACCGGATGCCGGCAACTCTAAGAGATACGATTGCCGACGCCGAGTCGCTGACCATCAATGGCAAGAAACTGCACCTGCGTCTCGCAGTGGACTATTCAGCGCGACATGCGATCTTCCAAGCGGCGAGCAGGTTTTACAAGGCCACGGATCTTTCGAGTGAGTCCTTCGCGGAAGTGCTTTCCGAAGTGCACCGCGGTGGTTCCACGGAAGTGGATTTGTTGATTCGCACCGGCGGAGAACAGCGGATTTCGGATTTTCTATTATGGGAGAGCGCGTTTGCAGAGTTGGTGTTCCTAGAGAAGCGCTGGCCGGATTTTACGCCGGCTGATCTTCGCGAGGCGATTTTGGAATTTGAACGCCGAGATCGCACACGCGGTGGATTGCCAAGAGAGTGTGCGCTCTGAATAGCGGAGGAGGAGAAACCTCTTGTTTGCACAGACACCCCCATTCGCTCCGCTTGCGGCGCTCGCCTTTCTGGCGACCGCAGCGCTTCTATGCTTTTCCATCCTGACGCTTGTCATGGGGTTTTGGTGGAAGAACCGAATGATTCAACTCGGCAGCCTGTTCCTGGGGCTTTTGTTGCTCACTGTTTACGGCGGAACTCTTTTGGCAATTTCGCTGTTTTCCCGCGAAGTGGTGCTTACAGCAGGAGGATGGAAATATTTCTGCGAGATCGACTGTCATGTCGGCTACACGGTCGAAAACGCGGTGAAGACAGCTCATCTCGAACTCCAGCATGTCGCGGGCCGCGGCAATTTTCTCATCGTCGGAGTGAAGTCCTGGTTTGATCCGGGGACGATTTCGGCGCATCGGGGGAACGCGCCGCTCACTCCGAATGGGCGGCGTATCGCCTTGGTAGCCGAGGATGGAAACTTGCTCGCCCCGTCAGCCCAACAAGAAAAAATGCTGGAGGTCCTTCGTCTGCATTCGACGCCCCTGCACACGGTATTGCATCCCGGCGACAGTTACATCAGCTATTTTGTGTTCGAACTCCCCTCTTCGGTTAGGAATCCCAAGGTTTTGCTAACCACGACCGACAGAGAGACAAGCTTGCTCTGGGGGCACGAAAACAGCTACTTCCACAAGAAAATCCTGTTCGACTTATCCTCGGATCCACCTCAGACAGGGCTCTAGGAAGTCCCAACCAATTGATTGCGCAGTGTTTCCACAAGATTTGAGCGATTGTACTCTCGTCTCTGACGTTTGGGCGCTTCGCTTCGTCTATAACCCAGGAGAAACGCATGGGTTGCGGGGGACTTACCTTGCCATGGGGGACTAGAATCAGCACCGTGGAAGGCGGAGGGGATTCACGAGTGGCAAGTTCCGAGGGGCAGGGACAGCAAGGACCGGGAGGCGCAGGAAACCCGGACGATGTTGCGATTGCAGCATTGTGTCTTGCCGGCGACCTGGAAGGCTACGAACGCCTTTATCGCTGGCAGGGAACCAGGATGAAGAACCTGGCGCGCCATCTTTTGGGAACTCAGAGCGATGCGGAAGATGCGGTCCAGGAGACTTTCCTGAAAGTACAGAGAAACATGGCAAGCTTTCGGGGACAGTCCTCGTTTGTCACCTGGACGTTCCGGATCCTTGTGAACACGTGCCATGACCTGCGACGGAGCAGGGTTCGGCGCAAGGAACACGCGCATGGAGAAAGTGATGCACTTCCCCCCTCCCTGGAACCGCGCGCAGCAGTGGCGCATCCAGCGCTGCGATTGGCGCTTGAGCGCGCGATGGTGAGACTCACGCGACATCAGCGAGACGTTTTCCTGCTGTACGAAGTGGAAGGATTTCGCCATTCGGAAATTGCCGGGATGCTGGAGATTACCGAAGCGGCCTCGAAAAATACGCTGTTCCAGGCAAAGAAAAATTTGCGCAGCATGCTGGAGCCGCCAACGAGCAAGGCAAGGGAAGCAGGACGATGAACATAACGTGCCAGGATCGCGATCGAATTTTTCAGCACGGAACGCCGGAGGATTGGACCGGGCTGGAACTGCATGCGGAATCCTGTGCAAAATGCAGCGAGGAGTTACTCGCTTGGAAGAATTTGAGCGTTGCCGCAGGAGAGATGGGGGAAGAGGGGGACAGCCCGCTGCTGTGGGCACGCATCGAAACTGCGCTGCGAGAACAAACCGCGAGCGGGACGCGTCCCGATTGGTTGTGGCAGAGGTTAGAGAATTGGGCTTCGCATTCGGTGGGATGGCAAGCGGCACTGGCCGGGACCATCGTGCTGGCGCTGGCAATTTGGGGAGGATATTCGCATTGGGGCAGGGTAGATCGCACCGATAGGAATGTCGCTCTCTTAAAGAGTCCCGCTCTACGAGATGTTGAGAACTCGGAACACGCCTATGAACAGGCCATCGAACACCTGGCTGCAGAAGCAAAACCTCAACTTGAGAACGCGGAATCCCCGCTGGCGGCAAGTTACCGCGAGAAATTAATGGTTCTGGATGGGGCGATCGACGAGCTTAGGATGCAGGCAGGCCAGAATCCTTCCAATGCGCATCTGCGTCGCCAGTTGTTGGCCATGTATCAGGAGAAGCAGCAAACACTGCAGGACGTGCTGGAGATAAAAAGATGAAGAGGTTTTATCTTGCGCCCGGCAAGTGTGGCGCTTTGCTTCTGATTTGTGCAAGTGTTGCGGGAATGCCGGCGGCGGCCAGCCGGAAGGGCCAGGAAAATACCACGCGCGAGTTTCACAAAACATTGACTCTCCCAAGCGGACAGACGCTGAGCTTGGAGCACAAGTTGGGCGAAATCCATATCCATGGAGAAAGCGGGCGGGAGGCGAGGGTCTCGGCCACCATTCACGCTCAAGCGCCCTCTCAGGAAGAAGCCGGCCGATTTGCGGAAGAGATTCGAATCGAGGTTGCGCAGGATGCGCAGGGAATTAAAGTTCGCACGGTGTATCCAGGGGGAGGAAACTGGTCCAGCAGCGGGAAGCAGAGGTCCTTTTCCGTGGACTACGACATTGTGTTGCCCTCCGATGCAAAGCTGTGGGTGAAAAACGACTTTGGAAACGTGGAAATTGAGGGAGTTCTGGGTTGGACGGATGTGGACAACAGTCATGGACAGCTGGACTTGCGCAATGGAGGCGCCGCCAAGCTGACTAACGCGTTCGGTGGTGTCCACGCGGAAGGGATTGAGGGAAACCTGACGATCGTCAATAGCAATGGCACTGTGAATGTGTCAAATGTGAAGGGCGCACTGGATGTTAAGGACCGGTTCGCAACGATTACCATTGCGAACGTACAGGGAACGGTGGCAGTTTCAGGCACGAACGGAACAGTGGTTGTCACCGATGCGGGAGCGTCCACAATCAATGAATCCTTCGGAACAATCTCGGTACGGAACATTCATGGGAATCTGGTCGCAAACAGCAACAACGGGACAATTGAGGCGAACACAATCAACGGGTCCGCGCATTTGAGCGGAAGTTTTGGTGCGATCTCTTTCTCTAACGTCTCCGGATATGTGAAGTGCATGACCACGAATGGGCGTGTGAGTGGGAGACAAGCGGGCGATGAAGTCTACGTTATCACCACGTTTGGTGAAGTTTCGCTGGAACAGATCAACGGAGCTGTGGAAGTGGCTGATTCGAACGGAAGTATCAGCGTTCGGGAAGCAAAAGGCAAAGCTACGTTGAACACCACGTTCGGCTCCATCAACGCGACCGGTTTGCGCAAAGGAGTCCGGGCCACCACCGGAAATGGAGCCATCCACCTGACTGATGTCGCCGGCCCGGCATATGCAAAAACAAGCTTTGGCGCGGTGCAGGCGCAACGCATAAACGATAGTCTTACCATTGAAAACGCAAACGGCACGGTGAGCGCGGAATCGGTTCGCGGAGACGTTACCGCGAAGACCAGCTTTGGGGCGGTAACGCTTAGCGATATCGCGGGCGCGATCACGGTAGACAATCAAAACGGTGCGATCCTGATAACCGCAGAACGCACATCTCCCGGCTGTCGAAATATTTCGGCGAAGACCTCTTTTTCCCCGATCCGTATTCAGTTGCGGGATGGATTGGGATACAACGTGAACGCCCGAACCTCCTCTGGACGCATCACCACGGACTTGCCGGTCACTAGCAGCGCAGCGCTCGGGGGAGATACGTTGAACGGCAAGATTGGAAACGGCGGCTGCGCCTTAACGCTTACGAATTCGAACGCGAATATCGAGATTGTAAAGCTCAACCACTAACGCGTTTCAAGGGGATTATAGGGTCCGCGTTTTTGGCGGGACATTCGGAAGGCCTGTTTGATGATGCGCGTCGCTGTTGGCGTAAGCTGAAATTTTTCAAGTTCGCTTTCTGCAGCATATGCGACATCGGTCACATCACTTCCGGCGATGGCGTCACCGGAAATGCGTTCGCACAAATAGTCCACGATGACGTAGTGAAAGCGGGGGCGTTTCGTTGTGCCGCTTCCGCCTTCATCCGGTTCGGTATAGATGCGATCGAAGGCATCAATCAGTTCCAGGACGCGGACCTTTAGACCGGTCTCTTCTAGCAGCTCGCGTGCCACGCCTTCCTGGAGAGATTCGCTGAGTTCGAGCGTTCCCCCGGGAATCGACCATTGCCCTAACAACGGCTCGGTCCCCCGGCGAATTAGAAGAACGCGGTCACGCTCGATGACAACCCCACCGATGCCGACCACAGGACGATCCGGATATTCGCGGGCCATTGCTCACTTGTCTTTGGTCCCAGAGGATGAGTTACACTGAAAGTCGGCGAGCGAGTCTCGAAGTGGATTCACGCGCCGGGGTATATAATACGCCGGAAGGTTGAACCTCGTGGGGTGGGTTCGGCCCGCCCAAGATCAAATTGGAGGATGGCGCCGTGCTCCGCTGCCCAGAGTGTTCCGCGGAAATTGATGTGGACGAAGACGAGGTTGAGGAGGGAGAAATCCTGAGCTGCCCGGAGTGTGAAACCGAACTTGAGGTGTCGCAGACGCATCCCGTTGCGTTGAATCCAATTCTCGATGATGTCGCCGAGGATGAAGATGAAGACGACGACGTGGAAGAAGAGGACGACGAGGATGAGGACGAGGATGACGATCTTGCGGACGATGACGAAGAAGATGACGACGAGGACGACGAGGAGTAATTAGGCTCCCAGCCTCCGGGCATCCCCCACCCGCTGCAGAACATCGTATATAGCAAGTGTTCGGAGCCGCGCCAGTCCGAATTCCATGAAAATTTCTATCCTACTGCTGGCAGTTCTGATCTGCTGTTCGGCGAGGAATGCAGCGGCCCAGCAAACGGCCCAACCTACCCCTTCGACAAGTCCGAACGCAAATGCCGGACCGGAGACTAGATCGACACAGCAAGCCTCCGGAAGCTGTTCCACGAAGACAGAGCTTCGGCCCGGATTTCTGATCGTCGGAACTGTTTTCAACGAACATTCCCTCTCTTTTCCCGGCACGACAGTTCGCATCCGTTGTGCCGAAGAACAGAAATATCGCTGGGAGGCGGTAACCAATTCGCGCGGCGAATTTGCCGTGAGAGTGCCCGCGGGCCATTCTTATGAGGTTATGGTGCGGGCAAAGAATTACCAGGAGCAGAATGTGGAGGTGCGAACGGACAGAGGCGACATCCAGCAGCGCCTTTCCATTCGGTTGCTGCCAACGAAATCGCAGAAGGAAGGACCGGCACAATGAGATATGCACGCAATCTCCTATGGGTATGTTTCACGATTCTTTTATTGGCTGGCTTGGCGACGGCACAAGATTCAAAAAAGGAATCCCCATTACGCACGGTAAAGGGTGTGGTGGCAGACAAATCGGATACCACACTGCCGGGCAGTGTGGTCTTCTTGAAGAATACAAGAACAAATGCGGTTCGGAGCACGTTCGCTGACAGCGAGGGGAACTACCGCTTCAGTGGGCTGGATCCGAATGCGGATTACGAGTTGCACGCTGAATTCGAAGGCGCAAAATCGCCGGTCAAGACAATGACTTCTTTGGACAACCGCAAGGAAATCGTCGTGAATTTGAAGATTGATCGAAAAAAAAGTTAAGATCAGTGCAATTCTCCTGGAATCATAGGGTTGAGATATACAAATTCGGGGCCCTAATTCAATTTACAAACCGTTTAACGCTTTTCTTGGACAATTCGTTCCCCGGGATAAGATATGGAACATGATGGAATTAGAGTTAAGATCACTCCGGCGCAGAAATTTCTTGAGGATAGTTGGTCTGCTCGTTCTTGGCATACCTTCTGCATCGGCGATCCGCGCGAACGACAAACCCGAATCGCCTGAACCCAAGCCTGAAGTTCTGGCGCAAAGCCCCACGGATCCTGCGGCTGCACCTCAGCAAGCCTCGAAAAAAAAGCCAAGAGACCTGAACAGCGAGGAAAAAGACGAGGTGCCGAAGCGGATTTTCTGGATCATTCCCAATTTCATGACCGCCAATGATCAGCCCGAAAATCAAGGGCCGCTGACGCCGCACGAGAAATTCAATATCGCGTGGCACCAATTCTGGGATGAGAGCGCTCATTTTGGAAACGTTCTCCAAGCCAGCCTCTCGCAGGCTGCCGATGGCTTGCCCCACTACGGTCAGGGATGGGGGGCCTTCGGAGAACGCTATCTAGCCCAGGAGGGCGATCAATTCACGGGAAGCATGTTGATTTATGGGCTTTTGCCGACGGTCCTGCATCAAGATCCGCGGTACTTCCGCCGCGGCAAAGGAACTGCATGGTCACGAATCGGCTACGCGGCTTCACGCGTACTGATTGCACGTACGGACTCAGGGAAGCCTACGTTCAACACGTCGCAAGTGTTCGGTCAGTTGGGGCAGGCGGGTATTTCCTTATCGTACTATCCCAGGCAGGATCGCAGCGTTCATGGGCTGTTCGTCGGTTGGGCTATTAATCAGGCCTACAATCTTGGCTGGAATCAACTGAAAGAGTTCACTCCGGACCTGGGCGCTTACCTCAACCGGCATTCAAAGAAAAACAGAAAGGCGTTAAACGCACAAACTGCAGCTTCCGAGGTGCCTGCTCCCGCAGACAACCCGACGCACTAAGTGCTCTTAGCATTCCGCTTCGGAGCAAGCACCCGGATGAAGTGCGGTACAACTTCCACTTCCAGCGGTGTCATTCCAAAAATTTCTCCATCGCCATGATACCGGGCAGGACGGCTCGATTCGATGTGCACTCGTTCAATCGAGAATCGTTCTAGGCGCTGTGTACATAGTTCTCCGGATAGAAGCAGCGAAGGAAGCAGCGCAAGAATTTGAAAAAAATTCAGATCTGCCAGGGCCACAAGCTCGAGTTTGCCGTCGTCTAATTTCGCTGAAGGGGCTACCCGCAAGCCCGCTCCGTAGCTCGGGGTATTCAATATTCCAAGCAGGAGAACTTTTTTTTCGAGCACCCGCGGGCCATACCAATCGTTTGAGTACATCGTCGCTCGTATTTGCAAAGAAGCAAACCGTCGAAAAGCAAGGAGCGCTGCAGCGACATAACGAAAACGGCCTTTCCAATTGCAGAAGGCATTAGCCGCGAGATACGCAGCCTCCGCATCCAGCCCTAATCCGCCTCCGCCCGCATAGAAGCGTTCCTCGCCGCTCGCAGTGCGAACCCGCACAGCATCGATGAAGCGAGGCTCGCCGGTTCTCAAAAGTGCGGCTGCCCGGATTGGATCGCGTGGAAGACCGAGCGCTTTGGCCAAATCGTTGCCGCCGCCGGCCGGTATCACCCCGAGCGTCACGTCAGGATGATTACCAAGGGCGTTGAACAGGATCTGGAAGGTGCCGTCTCCGCCGAGAACCAGGACGCGGCTGTGGCCTTTGGTTGCGGCAGCACGGGCTTGGCGCGCGAGGTCTTGCACGTCCGAAGTGATGATCAGTTCGGCTTGCCAATCGCTCACGCGCAGATACTCGACGAGAGCAGGTACAGCGCGTCCGGCGCGCCCTGCTCCCGCTAACGGGTTCACGAGGATGAGATCTGGGATCTGAGGCAGCGCATTCGAGTGCGGGTTCACCGCCGCGTATGCTGCCGGAGCTGTATGGACCTGTCAACGCTGGAGTTTTAAATGAAGTCAAGATGGTGCCGGCGAACCAACCGCCCAAATTGAAAGCAAACAGAGCGGGCCGGTCTATGGCGTTTAGTCTTGAATGATGCCGATGGGGACGTTCAGCGACGTGCCCGGGTTCGCGAACCTGACACAATTGCGGCCGGCAGCTTTCGCCTTATAGAGTGCCGCGTCGACTTCGTGAATAATTTCTTCGACCGACCGAAGGCCGCAATCCTTGGTCGCCAGCGCTCCTAAACTCATTGTCACTGGGATTGGGTCCCACGCCGTTTGCACGGGCGCGCTCTTGATCGCTCGACGAATCTGTTCGGCTTGCGACGGCGACAAAGATGCGTCGCAGTTGACCGCTGTCAGTATTCCTGGAACCGCACTGCCTGGCACGTAGGCAAGGAGATACGGCGTCGCCTGACGATTGAGGGATTTCCGAGCGATTTTATTTCTGGGCTGGAGCGCGAAAAGGATGAAGCTCTATAGTTTTCACGACCACAACCCGAACGGGGTAGTCCTCCAGTTCTTCCTCCACCACCCAAGAACGCAGGTGCCTATGCCGGTTCCCGTGGCCTTGGTTCGCTACGGAAGGTAGACCGTCAAAGTCGGGGTTACCAGATTGATGACCACGGTTCCGATAGGAGTACTCTTCTCCACCTTTTCCTTCTGGGTCCAAGTCTCGGAACCTGGAGCTACACCAGGCCATATCTTCGACGTCTGCGCGTAGGAGTAGAACGCCATGACAAACGCTAAGGTGATTGCACTAACTATCCTGAATAACATTCGCCACATATTGTTTCTCTCCTGCTATCGGACCCGCTCGTCTTAATTCTGCGTTTAGCGTTCATCGCTTTACATCCTTGGGTGGTCCGATTAGAGCCGGTGACTCGGGGGTGATGGTAAACATCTCGTCGGGACCAAGAGGGCGTTGAACAGAATCTTGCAGTTCGCCAAGCGCTCTCTGAGAGCGGAGCAACGCGTCAAGCTGCGCTCGCGCTAAAATCCAACTTTGGATTTCCACATTGTCGAGACTTAGTCGGTTGTCGGCGCCCGCGCGGATTGTCTGCTGCATGATTTGCAGTTGAGTCTCCTGAAGTTTGCGCAGGGATTCGGCCTCAGCGAGTTCCTTCAGCGCTGCGGTGTAAACGGCGAGCGCCCGCTCACTTTTTGCGATGACTTGCGCCTGTCGTTCGAGGAACGCGGCTGCAGCTTCCTTGCGACGAGCCTCAGCCTCAGCGATGGGTCCCTGGTTTCGATTGAAGAGAGGGACAGTGGTCGAGAACAGGAGAGTAAAGAAGCTATGTGTTTCCTCATATGTATAGCCCGGCCCGATATTTATATCGGGATATTGTTTGGCGATCTCTAGCTGTAAGCCGGCTTCGGCAGCCGCGTACTGCGCAAGAGAACGTCGAACATCCAGGCGATCTAGGACTGCGTCGCGCTGGACTTGTTCTGCCGAAAGGAACTCTGAGCTTGGCGGAGCGTCGATCTTAGGCCACGAGAAATCCGCGGACTGGAGTGCTGCTACTGGAAGGCCAACAGCGGCCGATAGAGCTGCTTTGCTCTCGGAAACCTGGCCCTCAGCCGAACTGATAGCCAGGTGTGTCTTGGAGAGCTCGATTCGCGCCAAGTCGACGCTTTGTCTCGGTATCTCCCCGGCAGAAACTATTTGCTCCAGAATATTTACCTGGTCCTCGCGAACCTTTTCCTCGAAGCGAAACGATTCCAGGGTTCGAGAAGCGAGAAGGTAGTTCAGCAGTGCAGTGCGAACTCCGCTGTGGATCGTCCAGGCTGAATCCGCAAGATCGAATCGAGCAGCTTGATCGAGACTATGCGCGACTTGGGTGCGATGCCCACGCTTGCCCGCGGTCTCTATTGGAAAGGAGAAATCCAAAGTCAACAAATACGGAGTCGGGATGCCTGGCGCAATACTCACAGACGGATTGGGGCGAGCGCCCGCTGTAACCAGAGATGCTTCCGTTCCCGCAATGCGCGCCCGAGCCAACTCGAGTGCGGGACTGAAATACAAAGCGGCAAGCGACAGTGTTTGTAGATCCCAAGTCTTGGGCGGCCACGAAGACACGGGGTGACCCAGGTTCTGTTCCTCGAAGGACTGGAGCCCAGAATCGGCAAGATTCCGCGAGGCAAATGCTGAGGCTGTAGCACTAGCGACGATTGGAGCCGGCCGGTATCGTTGTACAGCACAGCCTGCCAACAAGAGAACACCGAAGATAGGAGCGATTCCTTTTCGTATCGCATTCATAGTGCTTTTCTCCACAGAAAAAAAACCAGCAATCCAGCCGTCAGAAAATCAGTCATGCCGGAGGTCTAGCGTCCGGCGAAGACCACGCCAGGCTCCAGCTTCAACACCGGACGCGCGCTGATCGCGGCGGCTACGATGCTCACCAGCATGACCATCACAACCGCGATCACTGGAGTGAACCACATCATGCGGAACGGATAGTCCGCCTCGGTCGCCGCAATCTGGCCTATGATTCCGCACAAGCCCAAACCTAAGCCGGTACCGATAAGTGCACACAATCCCGCTTGCACAAAGATCATGGACAGCAGCAGTTTAGAGGTCGCGCCCATGGTCTTAAGCACTGCGTACTGTTTCAGGCTCTCGGTTGTAAACATGTAGAGCATCACACCCGTTACCCCAAATCCCACGGACATGGCCATCGAAAGCATCGCGGCGATATCGCCTACATCTTCCGAATTGATCAGGAGCCAGCGGACCGTATCGGCCTTAAAATCGCCCGAGGAACGCGACTTTAGGTTTGTGCGCGCATGGATTCGGGAGGCTAGTTCGCGCGGAGACACATCTGGTGCGGCAGTTGCAAGGACGAACGTCAGCCGGTGCCTTTCCGGTAGCAGAATGCGCGCAGCATTGGAAAACGTGGTGTATAGCAGCGGTCGCGGTGGATATCGCGGCAGCGCTTCGGACCTTCCCTGAACCACTACGCGGTGATCATTGACCAGGAGCTCGTCGCCCGCGGCCAGTTCACGCGTTGGCGCGGCCAAGTGTGGTTCTCCATACGGCCATTGATCAGCCTTCAGCAAGGGTGTTTCGAGCTTGCCAACGGTGCCGCCCGGATCGACAATTACCGCATCAGCGCCGCGTAGGACAGTAGGTGATACGCCATCGTTCAACGCAGGCAGGCCGGCCAGGGTGGCGTCCTCTACGCAGATTACTTGGAACGGCTGAAAGCTCCCGTTTGGAAAGCGTGCTTCCGCTGTGCTTAAGGCCAGTGGCACTGCTGACT
>Ga0209526_10000637_pt1 | contig 23042 bp, 18 predicted proteins | sample JacPinW_OM2H0_M1_FD_188566 | JGI IMG/M metagenome (GOLD analysis project Ga0209526, IMG submission 188566) | Forest soil microbial communities from Algoma, Ontario, Canada - Jack Pine, Ontario site 1_JW_OM2H0_M1 (SPAdes) (version 2) | ecosystem: Environmental > Terrestrial > Soil > Boreal... | reverse complement strand
TGCTTCGGTTTGCGCGGGTCGAGGCGGATTAGCTAGGCTGAGACGCGATTGTCGATCTTGTGTTGGTTGGTGAGTCCAGAAATACCAGCCGCCAATCGCGGCGACTGCGATTACGACGCCAACTGCGACAAGCGTCCCGACCCGTTTGTTTGATTTTCCGCCGGCCCGCGCGGCCCTTCGCGTCTTCGGCGATGGCACTTCCAACCGCTGGGCAACCTCTGTGACTGATTGCGGGCGGTAGGCCGGTTCTTTTGCGAGGCATTGCGCAACGACTTGCTCCCAAGTCTCGTTGATCGGAGGTCCGCCGATCTCCAGGTCTTTCCGTCGCTCAGTCATGGACGGCGGAATTTTTTCACGGATCTGGCGATCGACGTTGCCGGAATAGAAGGGCGGCTTGCTCGTGAGCAGTTCGTACATGCTGGCCCCGAGCGAGTAGACATCGTCAAGATGAGTGCCGCGTCCGCCGTCGAGTTGTTGCGGGCTCATGTAAACAAGCGTGCCGCTCTTGCCATGCTGCATCGTTAGCTTGCTCACCGAATCGCTCAGGCTGCGCGCGATTCCGAAGTCGGCGACTTTGAGATCGCCCCGCTGATTCACCATCAGGTTCGCCGGCTTTAGGTCGCGATGCACGATGCGGGCATGATTGTGCGCGTAATCGAGCGCGTCGCAAAGCTGGCTGGTCCAATCGGTCAACTCATCGGGCTGGAAGACCTTGCGTGGCTTGTCCGCACGCAGATTGGAAAGCGTGTCGCCGTCCACATATTCCATCGAGATGCAGCCTGATGCCTGATCGTGCACGAAATCGTAAATGCGGACGATGTTCTTGTGCGTGAGCTCGAGGCTGCGCCGCGTCTCGCGCTTCAAATCGCCGAGCACAGCACGGTCGTGAATGATCATGTCCGGCAGGAACTTGAGCGCGACATCGCGTTCGAGCTCGTCATCGCGCGCCAGCCACACCACACCCATTCCGCCGCGGCCCAGCGTCTTGATTAACGTGTAGCGGTTAAAGAGTTTTTGACCGGCAGCAAACTCACGGAACGTCACGTCCAGCCCGTTGCCGGGCGCTTCGTTACTCACGGCACTAGGGTAATAACTTCACCACGGGGATTAAAGCAGAAACTCCAATGGCGCTCGGCGCAGTTTTCCTTGCCGACGCGAATCCGCGCGCTCTAATAACGCTGCGGGGCAAAATCGACATGTTCATTCGCGTTTTTATTTTCGTGGCGCTGCTCGCTTTCGCCGGAATCTCTTCCGCGCAAACATCGACAAATCCCAGTCCGACTCGGACTTCACCATCGGCATCACCGTCACTCGAGCAGCGTGTCGCTGATCTCGAAGCTTACGTGAACAATTCCGCCCGCGGCGCCGACGCGGCAAATGCGCAAATCGCCTCGAATATTTCCGGCGCCGGGCCCGGTCACAATGCCTGGATGATGACAGCGGCCGCACTCGTGCTTTTCATGACTCTGCCCGGCCTTGCGCTTTTTTATGGCGGTCTTGTTCGCGCGAAAAATGTATTGTCGATCCTCGCGCAGTGTCTCGGCATCGCCGGGCTGGTCGCGATTCTTTGGTGGGCGGTTGGTTACTCGCTGGTTTTCTCTCGCGGCTCGCCATTTTTTGGCGGACTGAAATTCGCTTTCTTGCGCGGCGTCGATGCGCAGCCGAATGGCGATTATTCTTTTTGGGTCTCGCACAATATTTTCGCGATGTATCAGCTCATGTTCGCGATCATTACGCCGGCCTTGATTATCGGCGCGGTGGCGGAGCGAATGAGATACGCAGCCGTTCTTGTCTTCGTCGCGGTTTGGATGGTCGCCGTTTATTTTCCGCTCGCCCACATGGTCTGGGGCATTGACGGACTTATGAATGGCGTCTGGAATCCGAATGCGAAAATCACGGCGATTGATTTCGCCGGCGGCACCGTGGTGCACATGTCGTCCGGCTGGTCCGCACTTGTTCTGTGTCTTCTGCTCGGGCCGCGCCTTGGGTTTCGAAAAGAAATCCTCGCGCCGCACAGCATGGTGCTTTGCATGATCGGCGCTGGAATGTTGTGGGTCGGTTGGTACGGATTTAATGCTGGCAGCGCACTCGGAGCGGACGGCATTGCCGCGAACGCATTCATGACCACGACGCTTGCCACTGCCGTCGGGTCATTCACCTGGGGGATGCTGGAATACACTTTGCGCGGCAAACCAAGCGTCCTCGGGTTCTGTTCCGGCGCCGTCGGCGGATTGGTTGTGATTACGCCCGCGTGCGGATTCGTCGATGCAACCGGCGCGGTCATCATAGGTATTGCCGCCGGAGTCGTTCCATTTTTCGCCTGCACGAAATTGAAATCGTGGTTTCATTACGATGACGCGCTCGACACTTTTGGCGTGCACGCAGTCGGCGGAACGTTGGGCGCATTTCTTACAGGCGTGCTTGCGACTGCGCGGGTGAATCCAAATCTTTCGGCAAATGTCGCTGCCCAAAATGGTTTGGCGAAAATTGTCGGCCACATGCTCTGGTTCGAACAGCTGAAGGCGATCGGGATCACGATCGTCCTCGCCATTGCTGCAACCGCGATCATCGGCGGTTTGGTCAAGGCAATGATCGGTTTGCGCATTGCGCCCGAAATCGAGCGGCAGGGGCTCGACATCAACGAGCACGGCGAAGAAGGCTACATGGTTTCGGGCTGAGGACAGGACGCGACACGCGCCATCTCCAAGAACAAAAACGCGCGATCGAGTCGCTCGATCGCGCGTTCTGAAAAGTCTATCTGACGATTTAGTGACCGCCGCTACGCTGCATTGCAGAGACTGCGGCGCCGCTGGACTTTTTCACGTTGTCGGCGCCAGCGGTCGCAGCATTGCCGTTCTCATCCACTTCCACCCAACGGCCTCCGAGATGGGAACCAGTTTCCGCTGGCATATAGACCATGTGGGTCGCCTTCGCTTTTGCGCCGGCCGCTGCTTTCAAGTCAAAATTTAGCTTTGTTGATTCGCCCAATTTCACCGAACCATTCTTGATCTGGGCCTTCACCGTTCCATTAACAACCAGAGTCACTTTGTAATTGCCTTCGGTCAGACCCGGGCAATTATAATTTCCCTTGGCATCGGTCTTAACGACCTTCGAGACCTTGCCTTCAACGCGAACATCGGCGTTGCTGACCGGTCGCCCCGTCGGGTCCTTAACGGTTCCTTCAATGGCTGTAGGCGAAGCCCACGCAGTAGCCGCACAAACAATTAACGCAATAGCACCGACCCGGAATGATTTGACAAACATAAGAGCGCAAGGGTACAAGCGAACGCGAAGCCGCGCAAGCTTTCGGACGCGATTTTACATTTGAAAAATCTGCCGGCGGAGGGGCTCGAACCCACACGATCTTGCGATCACTGGATTTTGAGTCCAGCGCGTCTGCCAGTTCCGCCACGCCGGCGGCGAAAGGAATCTGAAGCTACGAAATTGGAGCGGAAGCTCAAGCGCTTCCGACAACATCGAACGGTTGCAAACTGCGCGGCGGCCCGAAAATTTCGCGCAGAATAATCGCGTCGCGCAAACTGGATGTCGATCTTAGCAGCGTCGTGATGTTCGTTTCCGTTTGCTCCGGTTTCGAGATCGGTTGAGTCGCGGTCGCGTAAGCTTCCGCGGCCGTTTTGATGATCGGCGGCGATTCTGGCGCCATCTGTCCTTCGTGAACTTGGAATTTCGGCGCGTCGGCCACCTTCGGAGTGAAAGTCTTTTTCTCACGAGTCGGAGTTATTTGGCCCGGCAATCTTATTTCGCGCGGCGACCGCCAGTCCGGCTCGGACTCGGGCGGACGCGTGGTCAACGGCGGAAGCGGCGATCCGAATGTTGGCACATGCGGAAGTACGACAGGCTTTTGATAAGTTGGCCGCGGCGATACCGGTGGCGGTGGTCTCGATGTTGTCGGTTGGCCAAGCGCTTCTAAGAATTTGCGAATGCGTTCTTCTTCTGAATCTGCCGGCGCGCGGGGAATCGGTGGCGGCGTCGGCGGCGCAGATGTCGATCTTCGTCGCGTCGTGTCTTTGCCTGCTTTCCCAGCTGCTTTTGCCAACAGCTGAAACAACAACGCCACCGCCACGAGCAGAAGGAAAAGCAGATTATCGAGGTGCAGCGCGATCATTTTCTACTTCCTGCTTTCGCCTTGTTCACGTTCGTTCTGTGCGCGGTTTGTCTTTCCCTGAGATCGATTCGCGCATCGACGTATCGGCCTGGACATTTTTCATCCGGTAATAATCCATGATTCCAAGGTTACCGGCGCGGAACGCTTCCGCCATCGCCAGTGGCACTTGCGCTTCGGCCTCCACCACTTTGGCCTGCATCTCCTGGGTCCTCGCCCGCATTTCCTGTTCCACTGCCACCGCTGCGGCGCGGCGCACTTCCGCCTTGGCCTGGGCAATCCGCTTGTCCGCATCCGCTTGTTCGCTTTGCAATTTCGCGCCGATATTGTCGCCAACATCGACATCGGCAATATCAATCGAAAGGATTTCAAACGCCGTGTTGCTATCAAGCCCCTTCGCCAGCACCGCTTTTGAAATGCGGTCCGGATTTTCCAGCACGTCCTTGTAGGAATCGGCCGAACCGATAGCGCTCACGATCCCTTCGCCCACGCGCGCGATGATCGTTTCCTCGGTCGCGCCGCCGACAAATCGATCCAGATGCGAACGCACCGTCACGCGCGCCTTTACTTTCGCGCCGATCCCGTCCTTGGCCACGCCGTCAATAGTGGTCCGGCCCATCGAAGGGTTGGGCACGTCGATGACTTTTGGATTGATGCTCGTCCGCACCGCTTCGAGGACGGTCTTGCCCGTGCCTTTCGTCGCCAAATCGATGGCACAGGCCCGATTAAAATCGAGCGAGATGCCGGCTTTGTCCGCCGCGATCAATGCCAGAATCACCTGGCCCACATCGCCGCCGGCCAGGTAGTGCGCTTCGAGAGGGTCGCTTGGAATTTCGATGCCCGCTTTTACCGCCGTGATCCGATTATCGACAATCAATCCTACCGGCACGCGCCGCAGCCGCATGCCGACCATTTTGCCCATCCCGACCGGCGCGTTCGCGATACGCGCCCGCAACCAAATGCCAAAGAAGTTGAATAGAATGACGCAAAGGACGAATGCAAAAACCGCAAGGACCGCGACTCCGACGAGATAGAGAGATTCCATAGCGTCGGAACGTTAATGCAAAATTTTGAAGGCGGCGACAATGTTTCGTTGCAATTAGGCCGAGACGGAATACGCATTGCGCGTTGTGACAACGAAGAACGCGAAAGTCGCAGTGGTGGGCGCTTCCGGTTACGCCGGCGAAGAGCTGGTGCGCCTGCTGCTCGCCCATCCACGTGTCGATCTTGTGGCGGTCACTTCGCGCCAATTTGCCGGCAAACAACTTGCCGATGTTTATCCACGGTTCGCCCAAAACAAAAAGGCGCAGGCGCTCAAGTTTATCGATGCCGATCCGAAACAGCTCGCGCGCGAAGCCGAGATTATTTTTCTCGCGCTGCCCCACGGATTGGCTGCCGAGTTCGCCAAGCCGTTGCTCGCCGCCGGCACTCGCGTTGTCGATCTTAGCGCTGATTTTCGAACCAGGGACGCCGCGGTTTACAAAGAATTTTACGGCAAAGACCATCCTGCGCCGGAACTACTCGGGCAGGCGGTTTACGGATTACCGGAGATTTATCGAGAAAGGATTCGGGAGGCGAAGCTGGTCGCGTGTCCGGGTTGTTATCCCACCAGCATTCTCATCCCACTTCGGCCCTTGATTCGCAGGAAGGCCATCGATCGCAAAAGGATTCTGGTCGCGAGCTTGAGTGGCGTCACTGGCGCGGGACGGAAAGTCGAAACCGATTACCTATTTGCCGAATGCAACGAAAGCGTCCGTCCCTACGGCGTGCCGAAACATCGACATCTTTCCGAGATCGAACAGGAACTGTCGATCCTGGCCGATGAAAAGGTCGTTATTCAATTCACGCCGCACTTAGTTCCGGTAAATCGCGGAATTATTACGACGATTTACACCGATCTTGGTGAGAATGTTGTTAATCTGGCTCCGGCATTACTTTTCAGCGGCGCTTACGGCCAGGAACCGTTTGTCCGGCTGCTCGGCGAAGAACGTTTGCCCGATACCAAGAACGTCGTTGGGACAAACTTCATCGACATCGCGTGGAAGATCGATAAGCGCACCGGCCGCCTCATCGTCATGAGCGCGATCGACAACATCGTCAAAGGCGCGAGCGGACAGGCGATTCAATGTTTCAATCTGATGCGTGGCTTTCCTGAGACGGCTGGCTTGATTTGAAAAATTCGTTTCGAGAAGTTTCGGGTTCTGTTTGCGCGCCGCGCGGTTTCAAAGCGGCCGCAGTTTTTTGCGACATTAAAAGACTTGGCACCGGCAAAGGCTCCGAGAAGGGGACGAAACGCGACCTCGCGTTGATTGTGTCCGACGTTCCGGCTGCGGTTGCCGGAATGTTCACCACCAATCAAGTTTGTGCCGCGCCGGTGAAAGTCAGCGCGAAACGCGCGGCGCAGAAAACCGCGCGCGCAATTGTCGTGAACTCCGGCAACGCAAACGCTTGCACGGGCCGGCAGGGAATGGCCGATGCAAAACGGATGACGCAAATCGCAGCGACCGCCTTGAAACTGAAAGAGTCCGACGTTCTCGTTTGCTCAACTGGCCGGATCGGTGTGCCGATGCCGATGAGAAATGTTGAGCGCGGCATCCGTGCGTGCGCGCCACTCATTGCAGGATCGACAACCAACGCGCGGCACGTTGCCGAGGCGATTATGACGACGGACACACGCCGCAAAGAGATCGCGGTCGAATTTCAGATTGGAGGATCGACAATTCGTATCGGCGGCATTTGCAAAGGCGCAGGGATGATTCAGCCGGGAATGAGTCAGATACGTCATGCGACGATGCTCTCGTTTATCACCAGCGATGCCGCCATCGATTCACGTTTACTGAAGCGCGCACTCGATGCGGCCGTTGCGCAAGGCTTCAATCGCATCACGGTTGATGGCGACATGAGCACAAACGATTCGGTGATCATGCTGGCCAACGGATTGGCGAAGAATGAAATGATCAGCTCGGCGAAAACATTGTCGATCTTCCAAGCCGCGCTCAATTTCGTCACCCTCGAGCTGGCGAAGATGATCGTGCGCGACGGTGAAGGCGTCTCGCGATTCGTCACGCTGCATGTGCATGGCGCGCGCAATACGCGCGACGCCGAATTAGCCGCGCGCTCGATAGCGAATAGCTCGCTGGTGCGAACGAGCTGGTGCGGCGGCGATCCTAATTGGGGACGCGTTCTCTGTGCGCTTGGCTATTCCCGTGCACACGTCGATGAAACGATTGTCGATGTTGGGTACGCGAAGTCCGGCAGCCGCGAAATTGTTTTTGCATTCCGCCGCGGACGTCCGACAAATATTTCCTTGAAGATACTCGCCAAAATTACTTCGGCGCCAGAGTTTGATTTATACGTCGATCTTCACCGCGGCCGCGGTGAATTCACGATGTATGCAAGCGATCTTACTGAAGATTACGTCGCGTTTAACAAAGGCGACGTGAACGATCCCACGACGCTTGGCGGTTAAAAAATATCTGTATAACGATTTCACTTGAATCAGCAATGTTACGGCAGCAACAAACCGGCCCTCACCTGGCGCTTCGCGTCCTCCTCTACCTGCCAGGGAGAGGATTGAGGTGAGGGTAGATCAATGGAAGAGATCATTTCCAAGGCCGCCACGTTGTTAGAAGCCTTGCCTTACATCCAGCGCTTCCGCAGTCAGATCTTTGTCGTGAAATACGGCGGTAGCTTCATGGATTCGCCCGATCCGGAGGTGCGGCATCGCGTCGCGCGCGACGTCGTCTTTCTCGAAGCCGTTGGGATTAATCCGGTCGTCGTGCATGGCGGGGGCAAGGCGATCACACGCGCACTCGAAGTGGAGGGCTCGAAAGCCGAATTTGTTCAAGGACATCGGGTGACGAATGCGGCGACCGCCGAAATTGTCGACCGTGTTTTGTCCCGCGAGATCAATCCGGAAATCGTGAAAGCGATCCAGGATTTTGGCGGCAAGGCGCGAGGCTTCGCCGGCGCGGATATTTTTCGGTGTCGAAAATTGGCGCCAAAGGAAGATGTCGATCTTGGATTCGTCGGTGAAGTTGTCGATGTCGATGTTGAGCCGTTGCGCGAATGTATTCGACGGAGCGTGACCCCAGTAATCAGCCCGACGGCGCGCGGCGATGACGGAAAGATTTACAATTGCAATGCCGACATCGCAGCGGCAAAAACGGCGGTGGCGCTTAAAGCGCGCCGACTTGTTTTTATGAGCGATGTGCCGGGATTGCTGCGCGACCCGCAGCATGATTCGAGTTTAATGACGCACTTGCGCGTCATGGAAGTTCCGCAATTGCGACGAGCGGGCGTGATTGGCGAGGGAATGATCCCGAAAGTGGATAGCGCCATGTCCGCGATCGAGAATGGCGTGGAAAAAGTGCAATTTGTCGATGGACGAATTCCGCATTCTGTTTTGCTGGAAATTTTCACAGACGCGGGCGTTGGCACTGAGGTCGTGCTATGAAAGAAGTTCTGGCGCAGACACAACCGGCAATCGTGAAAAACGAAACCAAACGCGTTCGTGAGCTTTTTGAGCAGAATGTTGTCCCGTCGTATGCGCGCTTCGATCTAGTGCTGGAGCGCGGGGAGGGAAGTTATGTCTGGGACAGCGATGGGCGCCGCTACCTCGATCTGGCCGCGGGAATCGCGGTTTGTTCGTTAGGCCACGCCCATCCCGAGATCACAAAAGCGTTGACCGAACAATCACAGAAGCTCATCCACGTCTCGAACCTATATTATACTGAGCTTCAGGGGCAGTTAGCGAAACGCATTGTTGATCTTATCGCGCCGGGGCGCGTCTTTTTCTGCAACAGCGGCGCGGAAGCGAACGAAGGCTTGTTCAAACTAGCGCGGAAATTCGGTCACGACGAAGGCCGCTACGAGATCATTACGACGCTCGATTCATTTCATGGACGAACGCTGGCCGGAATCGCTGCGACCGGGCAGGACAAAGTGAAGAAAGGCTTCGAGCCGGCGGTAACGGGATTCAAACACGTGCCGTTCAGTGATCTCGACGCAATGCGCCGCGCAATTACACCGCAGACCGCGGCGATCTTGGTCGAGCCGATCCAGGGCGAGAGCGGAGTTACAATTGCAACGCCGGAATATTTGATCGGCCTGCGCAATCTTTGCGACGAACACAGACTGCTGTTGTTTTTCGATGAGGTGCAGGCCGGACACTTTCGGACCGGAAAATTCCAAAGCTGGCAGCGCATTTTGGAGGTAGGGGCGATTGACCCCAATCGCCCGGGCGGTTCGGTGAACCGCCCCTACCTGCCGGACGCAGTCTCGATGGCGAAGTCGTTAGGTGGCGGTTTCCCGATCGGCGCGTTTTGGGTACGCGACAAATTTTCAGACGTGCTTTCTGCAGGAACCCACGCGTCGACGTTTGGCGGAACGCCGCTGGCTTGCGCGGTCGCGCTGAGAATTCTCGACGTGATTAAACGCGAAAGTCTCGCGGAAAACGCGCGTCGCCTCGGCGATTTTCTGATTTCGGAGTTGCGAACGTTGTCGAAAAAATACCCGAACGTTTTGCGCGCAGTGCGCGGATCCGGTTTAATCATCGGTCTTGAATTCGAGCCGAAGCTGGCGGCTTTTGGGCGGGAAGAGAAATCGCCCGCCATTCAAGTGGCGAATCGATTGCATCGCGCCGGTGTCCTGACCGTGCCGGCTGCGACATCGGTGATTCGCTTGTTGCCCGCGCTTAATTTGCGCCGCAGCGAAGCGGAGGAAGGATTGCACGCGATCGAAGCCGCGATTGTCGATCTTAAGCAGTGAGAGATGTCTCGACGTCGCTCGACATGACAAAAACAAAAAGATGAAACATTTACTTAGCATCGAACAGCTTTCGCGCGATGAGATTGAGAAAATTCTGCGCGCGACAGCGGATTTCAAAAAGAATCGCGAGACGAATTCGAAGAAACCGCTGATCGGACAAACGTGGGCGCTGATTTTCTCGAAACCGTCCACGCGGACACGGGTCTCGTTCGAAGTAGGAATTCGCGAGTTAGGGGGTGACTCGATTTATCTCAACGCGACCGATGCTCAGCTCGGACGCGGCGAATTGATCAAAGACACGGCGCGCGTGATGGCCCGCATGGTTCACGGCGCGGTCATTCGGACCTATGCGCAGAGCGATATCGAGGAGTTTGCGGAATATTCGGGCGTACCGACGATCAACGCGCTGACGGACGACGAGCATCCGTGCCAGATTCTCGGCGATATTTTTACGATCATCGAGAAGCGCGACAAGATCGACAATCGCATTATCACGTTCGTCGGCGACGGTATGTCGAACACGGCTCGATCGTGGCTTTTCGCTGCGGGCAAACTCGATTTTGAATTGCGAATCGCTGCGCCGAAGAAATATCAGCCGAAAAAGAAGTTGCTCGAGCGCGCGGGCGGCCGGGTGACTTGCACCGATGATATCTCAGCCGCGGCGCGCGGCGCCGACGTGCTTTACACCGACATCTGGGTGTCGATGGGCAAAGAAGCTGAAGAAGCGCGACGTCAAGCCGAGCTCGGACCCTACTGGATCAATGAATCGGTCGTGAAACTGGCCAAGCCCGACGCGCTGGTCATGCATTGTTTGCCGGCGCATCGCGGCCAGGAAATCGACGAGAAAACATTCGAAGCGCACGCGCAAACGATTTTCGATCAGGCCGAGAACCGGTTACACGTGCAAAAAGCAATCCTGGCGGAACTCGGCGGCAGAAAATCTTAGAGCGGTTCGATCGACATCTCGAGATAGAGCGGCGTGAGCGCCGCAAGATCGACAATCGGTATTCCGTTCGCCATCGCTTCCGCAACGCTCGTTTGCGAAGTTGCTCCATCAATTGCGAGCCTGTCTTTGAGATAAATTCGCGTACCCGGCGCAAATTCATTGAGACCGATCGACTGCACGGCGGAGGAAGGAGCTACGATTCGCACGTTCTTTAGTGCGTCGTGCGGATTGAGATTCACAGCGATGAGGAATGTCTGTTTCGATTCCGGATCGTGCCGCAAGAAGCTGTAGAGCCAATGGCCGCTCGGCTGCTCGTTCGGCAATCGTCCGTAATTTGGGTTATCGCGATTGGCCGCGTTTAACGGAATGCCGATGCCATCGTGGAATGCGGGTTCGCCAAGGATGTTGATTAGCCGGCTGTAGAACGAGCGCAATTGTTTTTGCTCGGTCGAGAGGCCGCCGCCATCGTAGTTGCGGCCGTTTGTCCACTTCACCAATTCGGGCATCGACCAATAATCGAAAATGGATGTGCGCGCGTCGTTGCCGCCGAATCCTTCCAAGCCTTCGCCCTGCTCGCCCACTTCCTGGCCGTTGTAGAACATAATCGGTCCGCGCGAGAGACCGAAAAGAATAGCGGAAACCGGCACGCCCACTTTCATGCCGAGCCCGCCCCACTGCGATTGGGCTGCAATGCGCACTTCATCGTGATTCTCGGCGTAACGAAGCGAGTTTTCGAAAATGAAATCGTCGGAGCGCACGCCATCGATGTCGTTGGCCCAGCCCGGTCCTTCGTAGATCTTTTTCAGCGCGCGATAAGTTGGATCGTCGTAAACGCCGTTAAAACCGGCATCGAGCAGGTCGAACATCACATTCGATCGTCCATCGTGAAGTTTTGAGATCACCGGGTCGACGCCCGGCACTTTCATCGGGTCGTTGTCGTAGGCTTCGCCAATGAAGACAACATCGACATGCCGGATGCGCGCTTTGGCGATAATCCATTTCCAAAATTCCGGCGGCACCATGTGCGCCATGTCGCAGCGAAATCCGTCCACGCCCAGCGCCTGCCAATGTTCGACCACGCGATCCATTTTGTTCCACGTGTCGGGAACAATTTTCTCCGGCGCATTCGCGTTCGGATATTCACGCCGGCTTTTTGTCGGGTCAGTGAAATCGAATCCGTAATTGAGTTTGGCGGTTTCGTACCAGTCGTTTATCGATGGCGTCCAACTGACCACGTTGTTTCCGGTGACGCGGCCGAATTTCATTTCGCCGCCGAAAAAGCCGTCACATTTTATTTTCGGGAGTTTGCAGGTGGCGCTGACAGGTTGGCCGTTTTTCCAGGTTGGTAATTGCAGAGGCGGTCCGCCGCCGTCGGGCGTGAGATAGAAGAAATTGTTTTGCGGCGAGAAGAAGATCGACATGTCATCGCCGACGCCGCTGTTGCCTTTTGCGCCGAAGTTCAAATCTGGTCGTACGTCGGAGTTATGGCTGCGCGCCACGTGATTCGGAACAAAGTCGATCAGCGCTTTCATTCCGTGGTTGTGAATGCGATCAAGGAGCCCCTTAAATTCCTCGAGACGTTGTGCCGGCTGCTCGGCGTAATCGGGGCAAACGTCGAAGTAATCCTTGATCGCGTAAGGACTGCCGGCCAGACCTTTGAGCAAATCAGGATCGTCCGCCGGCTGGCCGATGCTCGAGTAATCGGTACCGGTGGCCTGCTGCAAAACGCCGGTGAGCCAAATATGAGTGAAGCCCATTTCGCGCAACGAACTCAGCGCTGCGTCATTGATGTCGTTGAACTTACCGACGCCATTTTCGCCGATCGTGCCGTCGGGTTTGCGCGTTTCATTGGTATTGCCAAACAGCCTGACGAAGAGCTGGTAAATTCGCATTCTTGGCGAGCCCGGGCGCGAGCGTGGCCGCGCGATCTTCTCACTCGCAGGATGAAGATCGATCTCGAGATATTGGGAAATGTATTTGTCGCCGGTTCCAGCTTCGATTGATCGATCGTTGCATCCAAAAAACTTTCCCCAGCCGTTGTTCTCCGAAAAATCCTTCGCGTAAACGGCGCAGTCGATCCTTTTTGCCTCGCCAAACTGAGAACGCGGAAGCCGGATTGTTAAAGTTCCATTATCGATCGTAGCGCGATTTTGAGTTGAGCTCGTTGCATCGCTCCATTTCCAACGCTCCCATTTTCGCTCATTGCACAACGACGATTCAGTTAGTGATCCGGTCCAAACCAAGAGGTCGGCTTTAAATGGAAGGAAAACGGTTGAGCCTTCTGCTCCGCGTTGAAAAGGAACAACAGCGGAGCCGATTTCGCGATGTGTTCCAACCGCAACGAAAACCGCGCAGCGGCCGGTAACGAAATCTGGCGCGCGGTACGCGACCACAAGATCGACATCGGACAGTGAAATCGCGATCGTCGCGCCGTTCGATCCGGAAATGGTTTGTTTATGCAAAGCTTAGTGGAGACGGAGGTCATATCAGTTGAGCAGAACACTGAGCGCCGCTCCATCTCGATCTTTGCGAGCCTGTGTGCTACTCGCAGAGATAGTCTGGATCAGATTCCTCGGGGCGGGACGAGTTTGCAGGCCGCGCACACGCTATAAATAATGATGTGATCGTTCGCGTCGTCGGGCGCCGACTTGATGACTTGACCGCACAAGACGCACATGATGATGCGTCCGCCTGAGATCTTGGCGGGAGCTTTCTTTGCCGGCTTTCGCGCCTTTTTTGCTTTTGGCGCCATTCTGAAGGTGAATCGCACCGGCACAGGGAGACGGATTTAGATTGTTGATCACCCACTGGTGGCGACGCGCATAAGGCGTTAGCGGACACCAATTTGGGTTCGCTACCACTCAGCGCGAAAAATAATTAAGTTACTAAACGATTTGGTGCTCGGGGCGGGACTTGAACCCGCATGCCTTTCGGCATACGCCCCTCAAACGTACGTGTCTGCCATTCCACCACCCGAGCGATTGAGCGTGTGACGCGCGCGAAATGTTCCGCAAACCGCAGGCCGTGGCAAGTTTCCGTTTGCTCCGCTATTCCCTGCACGACCCTGATTCGTGGAATCCGCGTAACCTGTCGCGCCGTAGCCTTGGCGTAGGTGGATCCGCGGTTAGATTCTTGCTGGTGAAAGTCGAGCACGAGTATGAGCACGAGTAAGATCGACAATAGGCATTGGATCAAAGTCGATCTGCACATCCATACTTTGGACGATCCGAAAGACGTCATCGATTACTCGGCGCGTCAACTGCTCGAGCGCGCCGGCAGCCTCGGTTTCGGCGTGCTCGCGATCACATTGCACGACGCGGTCTTCGATCGACCGGAAGTTTTCGCCGACGCGGCGGCGATGGGAATTTTACTCATTCCGGCCGCCGAGGTGCGATTAGAAGGCGCAGACGTAATTGTGCTCAATGTGGCTGCGGAGGAAATTGCGAGCATCAAAAATTTCGAGGACCTTCGGCGACTGCGCAGCCGCCGCGGCAACTCCATCTTTACCTTCGCGCCGCACCCGTTTTACGTTCTCGGCGGCTCCATTGGCCTCCGTCTGGTCGATGAGATTGATTGCTTTGACGGGATTGAGCTCTGCCATTTTCACAATTTCTTGCTCAATCCAAATCGGCGCGCCGCTCGAGTGGCGAAGAAATTCGGCAAACCTTTGATCGCGACTTCGGATGCGCATCGCCTGCACGCTTTCGGTCGTAACTACACATCCATCCCGCGTCCGGCCGGGCTCACGATCGACAATGTGTTTGCAGCGCTGCGCCACGGTCCGCTGCGCCTAACAAGTCCGGCGGCCTCGATTGTCGATCTTTGCAGCGCGATCTATTGGATTTTTCTGGCCCATCCGTTTCGACGCGGGCGGCAATTGCGCGACAGCCAAGCGGCCAAATCAGACAGGCAGGTCGCCATCGCGGACACACGTCAGCCTTGAAACTAAATCACAAACGTGACAGACGTTTAGCGTGATGAGAACCTTCGCCTCCATTTTGCTCGTGCTCGCGGTCGCTTTGAGTAGTTGCCAGACGCCGGAAAAAGAAAAGATCAAGAAGGAGGCGCTGAAGAAAAAGGCGAAGGCGAATCTGCGCGAGGAGAACAACGATGTCGATTTTCAGGCATTTGTCGGCCGATTACGCAAGGCGGTGGCCAACCACGACATTGCTACACTTAAATCGATGATGACCGATGATTTCGGTTACAAGCTGGAGCCGGCAATGTCTGGGCAGGGCGTGTTTCAATATTGGGACGAGCAAGGCCTTTGGCCGGAGTTGGACGGCATTTTATCGGAGAAATTCGTGAAGAAGGGCGGGTTCATGGTCGCCCCGCCGCAGTTTGCCGATGCATCGCTGAATTACGATGGTTATCGCGTTGGAATCATGCGGGTGAGGGGCAGCTGGAAGTTTGCCTATTTTGTTAACGGCTGAGGCAGAAAGTGACGAGTGACAGGTGACGAGTGACCAGCAGTCGTTGATCTTTAGCTCCGGATAATCTTATCACTTGTCACTCAACACTGATCACTTCCCCGGCTTGCCGCACCGGCCGCCGTTCGTTTTCGTGCGAAGATTGATCGCCTGCCAGCCCGGCATCTCGGCGGAGTGTGAAACTTTTTTCCCGAGCGACGATCCGATGTTTGCCGGACATTTTCCGGGCGATCCGCTTGTCCCTGGTGTGATTTTGACGGAAGCGCTCGCGCAAACCGCCGGAATCGTCGGCGCTTCCGGGCAGACGAAAAATGCGCCACCGCGTTTTTTGCTTTCGGCTATCCGACAGATGAAATTTTTTCACGCGGTCCGGCCGGAGGAACGAATTATTTTGCGCGCCGAAAAGCTAGCAGAGGTGGATGGATTGTTGCAGTTTCAAGTAGAAGCGCTCGTCAACGGCAGGCAGGTCGCTGCTGGTCAGGTCGTGCTCAACGCCATTTCTAGCGCGAGCCCGGTAGCATAAAGTTTATTGCGTGGTCGCCGGCTGGCGCGGTTGTTCCGCATCGTAAATCGCACCCCAACTCCCGGACGCAACCGCCGCGGCTGTTTGTTCCCACGGCCGTTTGCTCGCCGCGTAATTCTGTTTTTCTTCTCGTCCCCAAAAAATGTAACGGACGTGCAAGGCGCGAGCGATCTCGCGCCAGTTTTCCGCTCCTTGCATCAACTGACCGAGTTGATCGTAGATTTTCCCATAATCATCGAAGCCTTGAGTCCAAAGATGTCCGGGATAACCAAGTACGAGTTTTCGGCCCTGAAGCAGAAGCGGATGATTGTAAGTCGGGTAAGCGGCAAATCGTGCTTCCACCGGAAGTTTGCGGAGCGCGACGCCTACTCCGTCGAGTTCGGCGCGTTCGGCAAACCCAAAGCCAGGTTGTCCCACCGCCAGGCCGCCAATTAAACAGATGAATCCGGAGGCAAAAAGCGCCACGCACACCGCTGCGCGCACAGGCATCGACCAAAGAGTGATCAAACGCGTCCATAGAAACGGGAGCACGATGAAGTAAGCCCAGATCATGACTTTGAGATTGTCCCAGCCCCACGGAGCGAACTTGAAAAGCAATCCGGCGATGAAGATTGCGACCGCGGGCGAGAGAAAGATGATTTCTTCCGAAAGTCTCTTATTCCACGTGAACCCAGTTTTAAAGACGCGCCACGAAGCCAACGCGAGCAAACCTAATGCAGCCACAAAAAGAATTCCGGAGCTCCACTTGAATCCGGTTTCCCAGATACGCCAGGCGCACAATGCGATTGTGACCAAGGCCACCGCAGCAAAGAGTTCAAACTTCCACCAAGTGCCCGCAAGATAAACACGCCACCCGCAAATGCCGAGCAGCGCGAGCACGATCGGAATCAAAACGCCAAAGTTGCCGAACCAAAAATCCCACCAATGAACGATCGGTGACAGGATTGGTGATAGGATTCCAAAGTTGAGAGATTTCAGGAATGGATGCGCAAAATCGCCATCGTCTTGAACCCAGCCTGGATACCATTGAACGACGGAGCCGGCATGGAAATGATCGGTGATGAGCCAAACAAAGAAGGTCGCGGGAACAACTGCGCCTGCGACGAGGGCGACAGTTTGCCGACGCATGATTGCATCACCACAAGTGAACAAAAAGAGCAGCACGCCGGATAGGGCGAGAAAAGTATGCGCATGGAAAAGCGGCATCGACGCATAGAGAGAAAGCTCGACCCAAAAGGGCAGCGGGCCGATCGCCGCTGAGGCTCGATCTCGCCACGGGACGAGTCCGTCCGACTGGCGGACTTGTTCGGCATTCCGGAAATATTTTTCGCGCCAGTGCCAAAGCAGCAACAGCCCTGCCGGGATCGCGTAAAGCAGGCCGCGCTGCGTTACGAACATCGCCAGCGGAATACTTTTCCAGGCAATCGTGCTGCCCCCTTGGTAATCGAGGAACTTGAGACTGTTAAGAACTTGGAAACCTGCGATACCGCCGTTGAACAGGAAACCGGCCACCCCGAATGCTCCGCCCCAGCGGTAAAATGCATAAAAGGTCGCGAGGGATCCCAGCAGTCCCGTCCAAACCAGGCCGCGTATCAAATCGACATCGCGCAGACAGAGAAGAGCGTTAAACAAGTCGGTCCCGGCGGGATATCTTAGATTACTGAAGACGTAGATCGGATTTTCCGGCCAAAGCGGGACTCCGTTGGCGAAATTTCTAATATAAGTGATGTGCAGCGCCAGATCGCCGAGATTGTTTGGCGATTGAATTCTTAGCTGGTCGCCTTCGATGTAGAGCAGCCAGCAAAAAGACCGAAACGCAAACACGGCGAAGCAGGCTGCCAGCAACCACTTCCACACGTCTCGATATTTGTTGAGAACTGGCGGCGTGGCGGGGAGCGCTCCCTCACGTTGCACCCGCCGCTGCGCGCGCTTGGAAAGCTTTGTTTCTGTCTGAGGAGAGTCTAAGACATCAGGCGCCGCTATTGGATCTATGGTTCTAAGATATGCTAAGATAGCCGCGGCCGACCCAACAGTGAATGAAAAGAGTGCGCTCGACTCGCCTAGGCCTCCGGAGGCGATTCCCAAAAACACGGCGCAGACGGTTACGAAATTGACGAAGGTCAAGCCGGCAGAGAGCCATTTCATTGAGAGGTTGATTGCTCGTCGGCGGTCGCTTTGCCGATGAAGTCGGGCGCTCGCCCCGGAAAAAGGGGTTTGAAAATTTTCGCGTTAAAATACGCCTTCGAAGGATCCTGATAAGGCCGGATGGTCAGTGGCTCGGTGAAATATGAATCGTGCATTTTTGCTTCGACCGTGGCGATTTTGTCCTGCTGCACGAGGAGAAAGTCCGCGTCGAACTTCGCAGGCAGATTGTCGCGCTCGTAATAACCGATGTGCGTGAAATCACCCAGCATCCACGGCAGCGGATAAGCACTGCCTCGAATGATGTGTCCGGTTAATTGATAGGCGAGCCGGTTTCGCTTTGCCAAGTTTAGGAGCGGGTTGGTCAGCCTGTAAATGTCGTTGTAAGTCTGGACGTAAACGTAGGGCTCGGTCTCGGTCGTGCAGCGGAAGTAGTTGAGCCAGATCGTCGATCCAAACGAAACGCAAAGCAGGATCGCCGATATAACATAGGTCGCTTTCTTATATCTTAGATGGATAACTAAGAGCGCCGCGCCAAAGATGAACAAGAACGGCCAAATGAAGCTGATGATGCACCACGGGGTCTTGTAGTGGACGTAGCTGTAAACGATGAAAGTTCCAACCCCGTAAATCGCGAGATAACGTAAGCTGAAATTCTTGAGCCGCAGACTGAACAAGCAAAGAACCAAGCCGGCGAGGGTCGGCAATTCGTAACCGAAGAAGTCGGCGCGTCCCAACCGAAAAGATGGCGCCATAATTTTCAGCCAGTAATACCACGGCTTTTCATGGCCGTGTCCCTCGTGACCGGTCGCAAACCACGCGCTGTAGGCCTTGTAAAGTCCTTTGACTCCGTTCCAGTGAAAGAATGTTCCTGAATAAAAAAAGATAAGCAGTACGATGCCTGTTGCCACGACCATCCCAAGATCGACATAGTCCCAGGTTGGTTTTGCCCGGCGTGCGTCGGGCATTGGGCTGAGCGAATTGGAGATGGTGCACAGGCCGGCCGCAATTACAGCGCAGCCAACGTGGATGATGTACGTTTCCTTCGACAGAACCATCCCGGTCACTCCCATGCCAGCGCACCAAAGATAATTGGGCGTTCCAAATTTCCACAAACCGAGCAGCCCGAAAATAAACAACATCGTGAAGAGCACGATCCACACTTCGTGAATGGAATAGCGGCCGTAAAAAACGAAACCGGGCGAAACAGCCATGGCCAGCGCGGCCATGCACGCCACTGTCTTTCCAACGAACGGTTCGAATTTCAACGTCAGCCAAACGCAAGTCACGCTCACCAGCACGACCGGTAGCCGCAGCGCCCAAAGATTCCGCCCGAACAATGTCTGCGACAGAAATAAAACGTAAAAATGGAGCGGGCCATGATAATTGGTCGGGTCGTATTTGTAGAAGCCGTTCTTGACGATCGACGTATCGACAAACCAGCCGTTGATCCCTTCGTCGAAATGCGGCGGCTTGATTCCGAGCAGAAAAAACCGCAGGAGCGCGGCCAGTCCAATGATCAGCCATGGCGTCCAATCGGTTTGGGCGAGGACGTTTTTCCACGTCTCAATTTGATCGCGCAGCATGGGAAAATCCGCTAGCGCGCCTGTGTCGGCGCTGCTAGTACCGGCTGTGCGCATTCTCGTGACCGGTGGCTGCGGGTTCATCGGGAGCAATTTTATTCGCTATATTTTGCAACATTACAAGCCGGCCTCGGTGACCAACGTCGATGTCCTCACTTATGCCGGTAATCTTGCCAATCTTAATGGCGTGGTCGAGGAACATGGCGAGCGTTACGAATTTTTCAAAGCCGACATCGCCAACGCCGACCAGATGGACGCGCTCATGATGGAGCACGGGTTTTTTGCGGTGGTCAACTTCGCTGCCGAATCCCATGTCGATCGCAGCATCAATTCGCCGGAGAATTTTATTCACACCAATGTCATTGGCACGAGCGTGCTGCTCAATTCCACCCGCCGCCATGGGGTGCAGCGTTTCGTCCAGATTTCCACCGACGAAGTGTACGGTTCGTTAGGCAAAACCGGCAAGTTCACCGAGCAAAGTCCACTCGATCCCAGCTCGCCCTACTCCGCGAGCAAAGGCAGCGCCGACCTGCTCACGCTGGCTTGTCACAAAACTTACGGCCAGGACGTCGTTGTCACCCGGTGCTCGAACAACTACGGGCCATATCAGTTTCCGGAGAAGTTGATTCCGCTCATGATCATCAAGGCGCTGCGCGACGAGCCGCTTCCCGTTTACGGCGACGGCATGAACGTGCGCGATTGGATCCACGTTCAGGATCATTGCGCCGCTATCGTTGCGGTCTTGTTCGAAGGAAAACCGGGCGCGATTTATAATTTCGGCGGTGAAAGCGAAATGGTGAATCTCGATGTCGTGAAACTGATCCTGAAGAAGCTGGGCAAACCCGAGAGCTTGATTTCGTTCGTGACCGATCGCCTTGGGCACGACCGGCGTTACGCCATCGATTCCTCCTTCGCGCGGAAGGAATTGAAATGGAAGCCGCGAAAAGATTTCAAGGAAGGGCTCGAAGAAACAATCGATTGGTACATCGACAATCAATCGTGGTGGCAACCGTTGCTCGGACGGGCCGGGCGATATTGAGAAATTGAAAATCGTAATTGTCGGCGCGGGCGGTCGATTGGGTGCCGCGCTCATGCGCGAGTATCGAGAAAAATTCGACGTCGTTGGGTTTACGCATGCACGAATCGATCTCGCTGATTTCGATGAGTTAGAGGAAACGGTTTCACGAGTCGATTTCGATCTGCTCATTAACTGCGCCGCCTTGACCAATGTAGATCTTTGCGAGGAACAGCCCGATCAGGCGTTTCGTGTTAATGCCGGGGCGCCTGAACTCCTCGCCCAAGTCTGCACGAACAAACGAGCCCGGCTCATTCATTTCAGCACTGATTATGTCTTCGACGGCGAAAAGCGTGAACCCTACGGCGAAGAGGATCCAGCGAATCCGATCAGCGTTTACGGCGAATCGAAGCGGGAAGGGGAGAAATTGGTTCTGCAAACGCAGGATCGACATCTTGTTGTTCGCGTCTCCTGGGTCTTCGGTCCTGATCGGCCGAGCTTCATCGATGCCGTTATCAAGCGCGCCGGCGAGAATGATTACGTCGATGCCATCGCGGATAAATTCTCAACGCCGACTTACACGCGCGATATTGCGCAGATGCTTCCCCAGTTTTTCGATGTCGATGTTCGAGGCGGTCTTTTGCATTTCGCCAACGCCGGCGAGTGCAGCTGGCAGGAATACGCGCAATTCGCGCTCGATTCCTGTCACTCGCTGGGCATCCCACTGAAAGCAAAAACAGTGAGCGCGTTGAAACTTGCCGACATGAAGAACTGGATAGCGCGCCGCCCGGTTTATTCGGTTCTTTCCACCGAGAAGTTCTTCTCTCTCACCGGCACGACGCCGCGCAACTGGCGCGACGCCGTGGCTGATTATGTGCGCAAGTTTCTCGCGCGGTAATATCCGAGTTCGTCTTTTAGCGGCCGTTGTGGTTGGCTACCACGATATTAGGAGGCCAAGATGTTTCCGATTCAGGACTCAGTTCCCAGTCGTTCAGTGCCCGTGGTGACGCGGACGCTGATCCTTATCAACGCGTTAGTCTTTTTCTTTGAGTTGATGCTACCGCAGCAATCGATCGAGCAAATCTTTTATCTCTTCGGCCTCGTCCCGGCGCGCTTCACTCATCCGGATTGGGCCGCCTATGTCGGTTTCCCGGTAGACAATTACTGGCCGCTTCTAACGCACCAATTTCTGCACGGCGGCTGGCTCCACATCATCGCCAACATGTGGACGCTCTGGATTTTCGGCGACAACGTTGAGGATCGGATGGGGCCGGGGCGGTTCGCGATTTTTTATCTGCTCTGCGGTACGCTCGCCGGATTGACGCATTTACTTACGAATCCGGATTCCACTGTCCCGTCAGTGGGCGCCTCCGGCGCAATCGCGGGCGTGCTCGGCGCATATCTGCTGTTTTTTCCGACGGCGCGATTGGTCGTGATGTTTCCGATTCTCTTTTTCCCATTTTTCTTCGAGGTGCCGGCGGTGCTCTATCTGGGGTTTTGGTTCTTCAGTCAGTTGTTTAGCGGCACGCTTGCGCTGGCCGGTCCGCAGCACGTCGGCGGCATCGCGTGGTGGGCACACGTTGGTGGCTTTGTCGGAGGAATGCTTCTTTGCGGACTGTTTGCGAGGCGGCGTCGCCCATCGCAACCGGATGAACACGCACTCGAGTGGGCCTGGGAGCCGCGGCCGCGTTGAACAGAAAGGAGAATGAGAATGGATATTTTCTGGTTGTTTTTCATGCTGTCGGCGCTTCAGCCGATCATTAAACAGAAGTTGCTGGAGGCGTCGCGGAAGCGGCTGATTGCGCTGATTGAGCGCGAGCGAAAATCGCGCGTCGTGCTGCTCGTGCACCGGCAGGAAACAATGAGTCTGCTCGGCTTTCCGTTGTTCCGCTACATCGACATCAACGATAGCGAAGACGTGATCCGCGCCATTCATCTGACCGATCCGGAAATTCCTTTGGACCTGGTGCTGCACACGCCGGGCGGTTTGGTTTTGGCCGCGACGCAAATCGCGCGCGCGGTTTTCAAGCACAAGGGGAAGGTGACCGTGTTCGTGCCGCACTACGCCATGTCCGGCGGCACGTTACTCGCGCTCGCCGCGGACGAGATCGTGATGTGCGAGCATGCGGTGCTGGGGCCCGTTGATCCACAACTCGGCGACTATCCGGCCGCCTCTATTTTGAAAGCCGCCCATCAGAAACCAATCGCCGAGGTGGACGACAAGACGTTGATTCTGGCCGACCAGGCGGAAAAGGCGATCGCGCAAATGCGACAAGAGGTGGGCGAATTGTTGGCCGACAAATATGCCGGCGAAAAGGCAGAGGAGATCGCCAAGCTCATGACAAGCGGCACGTGGACGCATGATTATCCCATCACCTGCGAGCGAGCACGCGAGCTTGGTCTGCGGGTAAGCAGCAATATGCCGGAAAATATGTTGCGCTTAATGCAACTTTATCCGCAACCCATGCGCCGGCAGCCTTCGGTCGAGTACGTGCCGCTTCCGTATCGGTC
>Ga0209526_10000636_pt1 | contig 23042 bp, 10 predicted proteins | sample JacPinW_OM2H0_M1_FD_188566 | JGI IMG/M metagenome (GOLD analysis project Ga0209526, IMG submission 188566) | Forest soil microbial communities from Algoma, Ontario, Canada - Jack Pine, Ontario site 1_JW_OM2H0_M1 (SPAdes) (version 2) | ecosystem: Environmental > Terrestrial > Soil > Boreal... | reverse complement strand
CCGGGTATTCGGTCGGCGGCAGGAACTCACCGTCCTGGTGACGCTCGAAGACAAAAATGCGGTAGGACAGCACATGGGCGGACCGCATTGTGTCGCGAAAGCCTTCCGGCACAGTCCCGAGGTCCTCGCCGACAACGGCGCAGGCGTGTCGCTGGCTCTCGAGGGCCACCAGCCGGAGCAGATCTTCGAAGGGATAATTCACATAAGCGCCGGCTCTCGCTTCCATCCCGCTCGGGATCCAGTAGAGCCGTTTCAGCGACATGACGTGGTCTATCCGCAAGATCCCGGCGTGCCGCATATTGGCGCGCAATGACGCGATAAAGGGCGCGAAACCCTGACGCCGGAGGACCAGCGGGTTGACCGGCGCCAGACCCCAATTCTGTCCGCCGCGACTGAGTGCGTCGGGCGGCGCACCGATCGATGCGCCCGGGGCAACCAACTCCTGATCTGCCCAGGCCTCCGCGCCGTTCGGGTCGGCGCCGACCGCGAGATCACAATAGAGCCCGATCGACAATCCGCTCTCGCGGCCCGCGGCAACTGCGGCAGCCAGCTGGCGGTCGGCCTCCCACTGCAGAAACTGGAAAAACTCGACGCGGTCGCGATGCTCGGCAGCAAAGGCAGCCACTTCTGCTGAACTCGGATTGTGCATCGGGGCAGGCCAGTTCTGCCACGAGAACTGTCGCTTTTCGTGAAGGTAATATTCGTGCAGAGACTCGAATACCGCAAAATCAGCGAGTGACTGCCTGCCAGCCCGCTGAAAAGCACGAAACGCCTGTCCCGCCGCGGTCTTTGCGGTCCCGTCTGCACCGAGCTCGCGCGACTGGAACCTTCGAAACAACGCCTCGAGGACCGGCCGCTTGCAGGCCGCGACGGCCCCGTAATCGATGAGCTCGGCCGAGCGTGCGGCCCAATGGGTCGCCTTGAACCGTTCACCCCGTATCAGCGCCCGCACGGTCTCGTCCTCGACAAAACCGGGCACTGCCGTCACATCAATATAAAGATAATCAAGCTGGGTGCGACTCGAGGGCGAATAAGGACTGACGTGGAGCGGTTCGGCTGCGAACAGCGCGTGCAGCGGGTTGATACCGAGAACCGCAGCACGGGAAGACCCTGCAGCGCGGGCGAGCGCCGCCAGGTCGGTGAAGTCCCCCATTCCCCAATTCCGCTCGCCGCGCAGGCCGTAAAGTTGGCAGCTCAGGCCCCAGCTGCGTGCACCCGGTCCGAGCTCGGCGGGCAGATAACAGCGATCGGGGGCGACGATCAGATTGGTGCGAGCCGTGACGCCGGCAGCGTCGAGTTCGAGCTGGTGATAGCCGAGCGGCAGATCGGGCGGCAGAGGCATCGCGAACGGCTTTCCCTTCCGCCGCACCGCCCTGCCGGAGCTTTCTTCACCTTCCTCGAGACGGCATGTCCACTGAACCTCCCGACAACCCGTAGGCAGCCGCAGCGCGAGCTCCGGGCGCTTATCCTCGGCATGAATAAGGTGTGCCGCACTGAGCCCGAGTGGCATAGACCACTGTTGCTCCTCCAACTCGCGTCGGGCGCGCACTGGGTCGGAGGGCAGGCCGAAGGCGCCGATCAGTGCCAGGAGCGTCTCGTCCGACACCTCACGGGTTTCACCGAGTGCGTCGGTGTAATGCGCCTCCACACCGATCAACCGGGCGAGGCGGACGATAGCGGCGCGATCGGTCATGTCACATTGACCAGCCCTCTCCTGCACTGCGGGAGAAGGCCGAGTTAAGATCCAACTTCATTGCGCCTTGTTTCCACGAGGGAGAACGTGGCGCTGAGAGATGCCCCCGGTTCGGCGGACGAATAAACCACGCGTCCTAGGGGCAAGTTCCCAGGGACCGGGACAGGCTCCTCAGAGAAATTGGCGAGGAGCAGAAGACGTGAACCATCACCCAGCTGCCATTCGACATTCACCGCCTTTGGCCCGAGCACCTGATAGCTACCAGCAAAATCCGGCATGCCGGTAAGCCGCGGCACGATCTCACCTGCCCTAATCTCGAGCAGTCGGCGGTATCGAGCGAGCCAAAGGGAATGAGCTTTCTCCTGCGGCTCCGCCCAGTCGAGTCGCGATTTTTCGAATGTCGACAACGCCGTCGGGTCGGGAATTCTCTCGCGCGCGGCCTCGTCCCGGAATTCGGAGAAATGAGCAAATTCCCGGCGCCGCCCCTCGCGCACCGAGTTGCGGATCCCCGGCTCGAAATCGCAAAAGAAGGCGAACGGCCGTACGCTCGCCCATTCCTCGCCCATAAACAGCAGTGGGATCTGCGGGGACAACAGCACAATAGTGATGCCTGCGTGTAATGCAGCGTCCTCGGCCCGCGCCGCGATCCGCGTCCCGAAGGGATGGTTGCCGACCTGGTCATGGTTCTGCAGGAAGCCGACAAAAGCGGTCGCCGGCAGCTCGCCCGAGGGCTCCCCGCGGGGTTTTCCGCCGCGAAAGGGTGAAGGCTCCCCCTGGTAGGCCAAGCCCTCGGCGAGCACGCGGCCGAGATGCTTCGCCGGCTCGGCCGCGTAATCGGCGTAGTAGCCCGACGAGTCGCCGGTCACCAGGACGTGCAGGACGTGGTGGAGATCATCATTCCATTGCGCGTCGTAACCCGCGCCGCGACCGCCTGTCCGCTTCAGGTAGCGGGCCTGATTGCGGTCGTTTTCGAGGACCAGATGAATTTCGCGATCGGTGATGCGGCGCCGGATGGTTTGACCGATTTCGCTGATGATATCGGGCTCGCTCTCGTCGAAAATCGCGTGGACGGCATCGAAGCGCAGCCCGTCGAAATGGAACTCCTCCAGCCAATAGAGCGCATTGTTTATGAAAAAATCGCGTACCGGTCGGTTGTGCGGCCCGGAGAAATCGATCGCGGCGCCCCACGGCGTCTGGTGGCGGCCGGTGAAGAAATCTGGAGCGATCGCCGGCAGATAATTACCCTCGGGACCGAAGTGGTTGTAGACGACGTCGAGAAAGATTGCGAGGCCGCGGGAGTGACACGCCTCGACGAGGTGCTTCAGGTCGTCAGGCCGACCGTATGTCGAAACAGGAGCATAGAGGAACACACCGTCATAACCCCAATCGCGGCGTCCGGGAAACTCCGCGATCGGCATCAGCTCGACGGCAGTCGCGCCGAGCTCGGCGATATGATCGAGATGCCGGATTGCACCGACGAAGTCGCCGGTATCGGAGAAAGTGCCGAGGTGCAGCTCGTAGAGAACGGTCTCCTCCCACGGACGCCCACGCCATCCGAGATCGGTCCAATCATAGGACGCGGGATCGACGACCTCACTTGGGCCATGAACGCCCTCGGGCTGACGGCGTGAAGCGGGATCGGGAAAAGCTTGCCCATCGACGAGGTAGCGATAGCGCGCGCCGGGACCCGCAACGGTCGTCAGCGAGAACCAGCCGCCGGGCTCGGGGTCCATCGGGATCTGGCCCCCCGCACCGAGCTGCAACGATACGGTATTGGCTCGTGGCGCCCACAGCCGGAAACGCACGCCATCTGCCGTCAGTTCGGCGCCAAACGGAAGCTCATGAATTCGGCGCATGGTCCTCCCCGCGGATCGCAGCAAAGCCTGGATCGCGCTCGCCGTCCAGCAGCACGGCGCCCGTCGCAAGTGCAGCGCGGCGGGGGATTTCCGGTCGCGGCGCCCGGTTGATGAAGAGCGCGAAGGAGTGCGCCTGCAACCGATAAATTTCGCCTGGCGCATAAAGCTTCGCGTCCGCGACCCGCCCCGTCGGTTCCGACGTGTCGACCAGCGGCTCCCAGGACATCGGCGCAGCGAGAACCGGAAACCGAAAATCTATGCCGTCGTGATAAGCATTCATCATGACAAGAAAGCTCTCGTCGATATCGCGCTGGCCGCCCGGGGTGAAGAACTCGCCGGCCGCCCCGCTCAGGACGTAACCAAGAGAGAGCGCGACCGGGTTCCGCCAATCCTCGGCCGTAGCTTCTTTGCCCGACGGGGTTACCCACGTGATGTCTTTGACGCCCGCCTCGGAGAGCACTTCTCCGCGCAGAAAGCGAGGGCGCGAGAAGACGCGGTGGCGGCGGCGCAGATGGATCAGATAGCGGACGAACCAGGCGAGCTCCTCGTCTTCGGGTCTGATATTCTCCCAGTCGAACCACGAGGTTTCGTTATCCTGGCAATAGGCATTGTTGTTGCCGCGCTGGGTCCGTCCGATCTCGTCTCCGGCAAGCAGCATCGGCACACCGAGAGACAATAAAAGCGTCGCCAAAACGTTGCGCTTCTGGCGGTCGCGCGCCGTCATGATCCGAGGATCGTCCGTCGGCCCCTCGACACCGCAATTCCAGCTGTAATTGGCGTCGGTCCCGTCGCGATTAGCCTCTCCGTTCAGTTCATTGTGCTTGTCGTTGTAGCTGACCAGGTCCTGCAATGTGAAACCGTCATGGGCGGTGATGAAATTGATGCTCGCCCAAGCTCGCCGGCCACGGTAACCGAAGATATCGGACGAGCCTGCGACGCGCGAAGCGAGGTCGGCGACGAGACCCTTGTCGCCTTTCCAAAAGCGCCTGACGGTGTCCCGATACTGCCCATTCCACTCCGCCCAGCCGGGCGGAAAATTGCCGAGCTGATACCCGTGTGGACCGAGATCCCAGGGTTCGGCGATGAGCTTGAGCGCGGCCATCACCGGGTCCTGCCTGATGGTGTCGAAAAACGCACTGCCCTGCCCATAATCGCCGTTCTCTCGGGCGAGTGTCGTGCACAAATCGAAGCGGAAACCATCGACATGCATCTCCAGCGCCCAATAACGCAGCGAGTCCGTGACCAGTTGCAACACGCGCGGGTGATCAAGGTTCAACGTGTTGCCGGTTCCAGTGACGTCATAATAAAACCGCCGATCGGCTTCGAGGCGATAGTAGGACGCGTTGTCTATGCCGCGAAACGACAGCGTCGGGCCGAGCTGATTTCCCTCGCCGCTGTGGTTGTAGACGACGTCCAGAATGACTTCGATCCCGGCGTCGTGCAGTCGTTTGACGGCGGTCTTGAAGCCGGCGATCGATTGAGTGGGCAGAAACCTCGGATCCGGCGCAAAGAAGCCGATCGTGTTGTAGCCCCAATAATTGACGAGCCCGCGCTCGATTAAATGGCGGTCATCGATCCCGGCTTGAATCGGAAGGAGCTCGACCGCAGTGACCCCGAGACCGACGAGATAATCGATCATCGCCGGTGAGGCGAGGCCGGCGAAGGTGCCGCGGTGGGCGGGCTCGACATCGGGATGCTTGATCGTGATGCCGCGCACGTGCAGTTCGAGGATGATGGTCTCCTCCCACGGGATTTGCGGGCGGCGATCCTCACCCCAGGTAAAAGCGGGTTCGACGACCCGGCACTTTGGGACGTTGCGCGCGTTGTCGCGCCGGTCAAAAGACAGATCCTCGCGAGGGCTGCCGAGGCGGTAGCCGAAGACGGGGTCGCCCCAACGAACTCGACCCTGGAGTGCCTTGGCGTAGGGGTCGATCAACAGCTTGTTCGGGTTGAACCGATGGCCATTGGAGGGATCGTAGGGCCCGTAAGTGCGGTAGCCGTAAAGCAGGCCCGGACGGGCATCCGGCAAATAGGCGTGCCAGACTTCGTCGGTATATTCCGGAAGCACGATGCGTGCCTCCTCACGGGCGCCGGAGCGATCGAACAGGCACAGCTCGACCTTCTCGGCGTGGGCCGAAAAGATCGCGAAGTTGACGCCCTCACCATCCCAAGTGGCCCCAAGCGGGTATGGGCGACCCGGCCACACCTTCCATGGCGAAGGCATTAAAGGTCGGAATACGCGTGCAGTGGACCTACGCGATAGCCCTCACCCACCCGGCCCCACGGGCTGAGTCCTCCCGCATTGCGACGGGTGAGAGTTGGCGTCAACACCGGCAGCGGCCGGAGCACTATAGGTGAAATCAACAGGGGATTTCCGCGTTGCTCAATCGGGGGTGAAGATCAGAGCCCCGAGCGGCGGCAATTTCAAGCACAGCGAGTGCGGGTGGCCGTGCATCGGATGAGGTTCGGTGTGGACCTCTCCGGCGTTGCCGACGCCGCTCCCGGCATAGTCCGTCGCGTCGGTGTTGACGCGCTCGCGGTAACGGCCGGGCCTGGGGACCCCGATTCGGTAATCCTCGCGCGGCAGCGGCGTAAAATTGCAGACGATAATCGCGACCTCGTGCGGATCGCGGCCGCGACGCACATAAGAAAGAACGCTTTCGGCCGCATTCGCGGCGTCGATCCAGGAGAAGCCCTCGGCATCGCAGTCGAGACGATAGAGCGCCGGCGTGGTGCGATAGAGGAAGTTGAGATCGCGCACCAGCCGTCGCACTCCTTCGTGGAAGGGATCGGCAAGGAGCTGCCAGTCGAGCCCGATATCATGATTCCATTCGCGCTCTTGAGCGAACTCCCCGCCCATGAACAGCAGTTTCTTGCCGGGATGAGTCCACATGAAGACTAGGTAGGCGCGTAGATTCGCAAAACGCTGCCATTGATCCCCCGGCATCTTGGCGATCAGCGATCCTTTGCCGTGCACCATCTCGTCATGGCTGAGCGGCAGGACGAAATTCTCGTGAAACGCATAGAGAAGGCCGAAAGTAAGATCGTTGTGATGGTACTTCCGGTGGACTGGGTCGAGCGACATGTAGCGCAACGTGTCGTGCATCCAGCCCATGTTCCATTTGAAACCAAAGCCGAGCCCGCCGACATAGGTCGGGCGCGACACCATCGGCCAAGCGGTCGATTCCTCCGCGACCGACGTCGCCCCTGTTTCTGCGAAAACCAGCTCGTTCGTTCGCCTCAAGAACGTGATCGCTTCGAGGTTTTCGCGTCCGCCAAACACATTCGGGATCCATTCTCCCTCGTGGCGGCTGTAGTCGAGATAGAGCATCGAGGCGACCGCATCGACCCGAATGCCGTCGATATGGAATTCGCGCAGCCAATAGAGCGCGCTCGACAGCAGAAAGTTGGCCACTTCCCGGCGGCCATAGTTATAAATCAGGGTGTTCCACTCGGGGTGAAACCCCTGCCGCGGGTCGGCATGTTCATAAAGCGCCGTCCCGTCGAAGCGCCCGAGCCCGTGCGGGTCGGTCGGGAAGTGGCCGGGAACCCAATCGAGCAGCAAACCAAGGCCGGCGCGATGACAGGCATCGACAAAAGCGCGGAAATCGTCTGGTGTCCCGTACCGGCTGGTCGGCGCGAACAGCGAGATCGGCTGGTACCCCCAGGATCCGTCGAAGGGATATTCGGTAACCGGCATGACCTCGATATGGGTGAACCCCATTTCGGCTGCGTAGGGGAGGAGCTGGTCGGCGAGCTCCCGGTAGGTCAGATACCGACCGTTCTGCGCGAGGTTGCGGCGCCAGGAGCCGAGATGGACTTCGTAGATCGAGATCGGCGCCTCGCGGTCATTGTGCCGCCAGCGCTCCGCCATCCACGTGCCGTCCTGCCACACATGGCGCGACGGGTCGGCGATCACGGACGCAGTGTTCGGCGGCCTCTCGGTTCGCTCTGCCTGCGGGTCCGCCTTCAGCGGCAAAAGCTGGCCATGCGCTCCGACAATCTCGTATTTGTAGAGTTGGCCGGGACGCAGGCCAGGCACGAAGAGTTCCCAGAACCCGCGGACATTTCGCATGGGCATCCGTCGGCCGTCCCAGGCATTGAAATCGCCGACGACGCTGACCCGACGCGCATTCGGTGCCCACACCGCAAAGGCCACGCCCTCGACGCCCTCATGGACTAGGGGATGCGCGCCGAGCTTGCGGTAGCTCGCGAGATGGTTGCCTTCGGCGAGGAGATAGGTGTCCAGTTCACCGAGAACCGGCGGAAAGCGATAGATGTCGTCGAACTCCTGTTCGACCGCACCTCGCGATATCCGCAAGCGATAGCGGAAGGGCTCCTTGCGATCGGCAACGTTGGCGACGAAGAAACCGTCCGGATGGACCCGTACGCCTTTGGCGGCGACTTTGCCCGTCGCCGAATCGATGACGGCCATTTCCTGCGCCGCCGGCAGCATCGCGCGGACGCAAACTCCACCGGGAGTCGGATGCATGCCGAGGAAGGAGAACGGGTCGCCATGCCGGGCCTCGACGATCGCCTCGACCTTCGGGTCAGGCCGCCTGGGCACGCTCACCCTCCTCCATCCTGGCCAAGATATCGAGGACACCCTTCAGTGGGATGTCGACCCAGCCCGGCCGATTGGCCAGTTCATACGAGGCCTCGTAGACCGCCTTTTCAAGCGTAAAGAAGGCCACCATCATGCGTGCTTGCTTCTTGCTCACCGGATATGAGGCACAACCGCGCATCGTCTTACGATAGGCGGCGCGAAAACCGTCGACTGCCCGGTGCCGCCAAGCTTCGGCCAGTTGCACCATTCTCGGCTCTGCCGCAGGCCGCGCTTCGGCGAGGTGCCGCACGGCGGTGACGCTGGCATAATCAAACGACCGGATCATCCCGGCGACATCGCGTAGCGGCGAGCTCTTGCGCCGGCGCTCGGCCAGCGGCCGCGCCGGCTCCCCCTCGAAATCGACAATGAAGAAGTCGTTCTTCACGACGAGAACCTGCCCGAGGTGGAAATCACCGTGAAAGCGGGTCTTCTGGGCCTCGACTTCGTCGGGGATCAGCGTGCGAATTTGGTAGAAAAGGCGATCGCGAAGGGCGAAGAGTCGATCGGCGAGATCCTGCGTCGAGACCGGGAATTTCGCGTGCTCGCGCTCCAATTTGGACAACATGTCAGCGGCGGCTGCCTCGAGCTCGCGCCGCCATTCGGTGATATCCTTGGTGCCTATCGGCTCAGGGGCAAAATCGGGGTCGTCGTGACCCTGCTCGGCCAGCGCTCGATGCATCTCGGCAGTGCGGATGCCAAGCTGGCGCGCCAGTGCAAGAAAGAAAACATCGGGATCAGGCAGGTCGGACGGCCTGGTGCCACCCGACAACAACGCGTCATCGAGGTAACGAGTGAGATAGTCCAAAGCCTGGGTCCAGCCGTCTCCCTGATTGCGGATAAAGCCGAAGAGCACGCCAAGGGCGTGTTCCTGAGGCGCATCTTTGCCGTCGAGGGCGAGCTCCATGGTTGCCAGAAGCGGCGGTGTGTTCGCGAACCCGGCCCGTTCGACCAGAAAACGCGACATCTCGATCTCGGGATGCGGGCCGGGCTGCAGGCGCCGGTAGATTTTGAGCATCCCGTAATCGTCGAAGATCACCGAGCTGTTCGACTGTTCTACTCCGGTGCGGCGGACGACCAGGCGCTCCGGCAGCGCAACTTGGTCGAAGATCGGCGTCTTGCGAAAGCGAATCTCGCCGCCTTCAAGTGGCACGGTCGCGTCCCGCTGGATTGCATCCATCATCGCCAATGTAAAACCGTCCTGCGATAGAGCGTCGACTAGAGCGCCCTCTCGCCGAAATTGGCGCAATTCGGCCAGAGTGTTCGGGATCAACCCCTGGCGCAACTCGGTCTCGGCAGACGACCAGATTGTGGCAAGAGGGAGGAAATATCGCTGCCGACCACCACGTGCCAGTTGTGCCTCGACGATCTCTGCCATGAAGGTTTCCGGTCCCGCCCCGTCCTGCGCCGGTCTGGTGATCTCGCCGCGCGCCTGTACAGACGCCGTCTTGACCCGTTGGTCCTTTGCTCCGAACCAGCGCTGGCGCGGCAAAAAGGCGGTCATTACGTCGCTCTCGAGCTGCAGCAGATTGGGCGGGCGAAAGAGATCCGACCAGCCATGCGGCATTACCAACGTGACAAATTCTGGAGGAGGTGCTGCTCGGAGGCTCGCAGCTTCGGCGGCGGTCGCAAGGAGCTCGAACCAGAAAAAGCTATAGGCCTGCAAGGTGAGGAGGTAGGGCAGCTCCCCGATTGGCGGAAATACGCTGCGTCCGAGCAGCTCGACCGGCTGGCGGCCGCGCCAATCCGACAGGTCGAGTTCCACCGCTTGGGGCGTCCGCGACAAATTGGCGACGCAGAGAACGATCTCGTCACCATAGGCCCGTATATAGGCGATGACCTTGCGATTGGACGGGTAGAGGAAATGCAGCGTGCCACGACCAAAAGCGCGCCGCGAACGGCGTGCCGCAATCAATCGCTTGAGCCAATTCAGCAGCGACGAAGGAGAGCGGCTCTGCGCCTCGACATTGACCGACTCGAACCCGTAGACCGGGTCCATGATCGGCGGCAAATACAGCCGGGCCGGATCGGAGCGAGAGAACCCGCCATTGCGGTCGAACGACCATTGCATCGGCGTGCGCACACCGTCGCGATCGCCGAGGAAGACATTGTCTCCCATGCCGATCTCATCCCCATAATAAAATACCGGCGTGCCCGGCATCGAGATCAGCAGCGCATTGAGAAGCTCGATCTTGCGCCGATCGTTTTCCATAAGCGGCGCGAGCCGGCGGCGGATCCCCACGTTCAACCGCGCCCGGCGATCGGCGGCATAGTAGTTCCACAGGTAATCGCGCTCGCGATCGGTCACCATTTCGAGTGTCAGCTCGTCATGGTTGCGCAGGAACACTGCCCACTGGCATGTCTCCGGAATGTCCGGCGTCTGCCGCATGATGTCCGCAATAGGGTGACGGTCCTCGGTCGCCACCGCCATGTAGATGCGGGGCATCAGCGGGAAGTGGAATGCCATGTGGCATTCGTCGCCGGCGCCGAAATACTGCAGCACGTCCTCCGGCCATTGATTGGCCTCGGCGAGCAGCATGCGGTGGTCGTAATGCATGTCGAGCTCGCGGCGCAGTCGCCGCAATAGCTCGTGGGTTTCGGGAAGGTTCTCGTTGATCGTCCCCTCCCTCTCGATCAGATAGGGCACGGCGTCGAGGCGCATGCCGTCGACCCCGAGATCGAGCCAGAACTTCATGACGTCAACGACAGCTCGGAAGACCCGTGGATTGTCGAAGTTCAGATCGGGCTGGTGGCCGTAAAAACGATGCCAGTAGTAAGCCTGCGCAACTGGGTCCCACGCCCAATTGGATTTTTCGGTGTCGACAAAAATGATGCGGGTTTCCGGAAACTTCTGGTCGGTATCGCTCCATAGATAGAAGTCGCGCATGCTCGAGCCGGGCTTTGCCCGGCGCGCCCGCTGAAACCAGGGATGCTGATCCGAGGTATGATTGATGATGAGCTCGGTGATTACCCGGATATCGCGCCGGTGCGCCTCGCGGATAAAGGCCTTGAAATCGGCCATCCGGCCATAGGACGGATTGATGTTCTTGTAATCCGAGATGTCGTACCCGTCGTCGCGCAGCGGCGAAGGATAAAACGGCAACAGCCATAATGTGGTGACACCGAGGTCCTGCAAATAATCGAGCTTGTGGCGCAATCCCTCGAAATCGCCGATCCCGTCATTGTCGGCGTCGAAGAAAGCCTTGACGTGCAGCTGATAGATGATCGCGTCCTTGTACCACAGCGGGTCGGACGTCACGGTGGGCGCAAGTATGCCGCTGGTGGCCAGCGGAGAGGCAGCGTCGTCGGGCGGCGTCATGTGGCGTGCGAAGGAAGCAAACGGAAAACCAGGGCGGGGTTGGTTTCGGGGTCGAGGTGAAAGCGCTGATAGGCGCCGCGGCAGATGAGGGCGCGTTGTGTGAACGCCTCCTCCAGCGAAAATTCCGCGTCGGCGGACAAGCCGAACTCACTCAGAGGGAACTCGACTGCGTCCTCGTGGGCGCCGTGCGGATCGAGATTGACAATGATGATCACGATATTGGTCCGATCGGCTGAGATTTTCGCATAAGCGAGAATATTGGGGTCGGGGCATCCTAGAAAGAGCAGATTGATAAATTCCTGCATTACCGGGTTGTCGCGCCGGAATCGATTGAGGACCGCAACATCCTCCTTGATGTTGCCCGGGCGATCCCAGTCCCAGACTTTATATTCGTATTTTTCGGAATGGAGATATTCCTCTCGCCCGGGGATCGGAGTGTTTTCGCACAGCTCGAACCCGTTGTAGATGCCGTAGACCGGAGACAATGTCGCCGCGAGCACGAGGCGGATGCGGAAGGCGGGCCTGCCTCCCTCCTGCAGGAACACCGGCAGGATGTCGGGTGTGTTGGTGAAGAAGTTCGGCCGGAAATACTCGTTTGTCGGATATTGCATCAGCTCCGTCAGGTACTCGGTCAACTCCGCCTTGGTGTTGCGCCAAGTGAAATAGGTATAGGACTGGGTGAACCCTGCCTTCGCCAGCGCCCGCATCATCTTGGGTCGCGTGAACGCCTCGGCGAGGAAGATCGCCTCGGGGCACCGCGCTTTGACCTCACGGATCAGCCATTCCCAAAACGGCAGCGGTTTGGTGTGGGGATTGTCGACCCGAAACGTGCGTACGCCCTCGCCGACCCAGAACAACACGGAATCGCGCAATTCGGCCCACAACGCCTCGCGGTCCGGGTTGTCGAAATCGACATTGACGATGTCCTCGTATTTCTTTGGCGGGTTCTCGGCGTATTTGATGGTTCCGTCGGGGCGGAAACGGAACCATTCCGGATGCTCGCGCACCCACGGGTGATCGGGCGCGCATTGGATGGCGAAATCCAGCGCCACCTCCATACGCAGCGCCGCGGCAGCGGACACGAAACGGCGGAAGTCCGCCAGCGTGCCGAGTTCGGGGTTGATTGCACGGTGGCCGCCCTCCGCCGAACCGATCGCGTAGGGACTCCCCGGGGCGCCAGGCTCGGCGACCGTGTTGTTGTCCCTGCCCTTGCGATTGATCCGGCCGATCGGGTGGATCGGAACGAGATAGACGACATCAAAGCCGAGCCGCGCAATCTCGGGGAGGCGCGCGATGCAATCGTCAAAACTGGCGCCCGTGCCGGGCTCGGACCCCTGGCTGCGCGGGAACATTTCGTACCATGCCGCGAAGCGGGCCGCCTTGCGGTCGACGACCACTTCGAGCTCGCGAGGATAACGCACGACATCGCTGCGCACTGAACAGCGTGTCATCAACTCACGCAGTTCCGCAGAAAGAAGCAGCTCGGTAAGGCCGGCGCTGTCGGCGGTCTCGAAATCGCGCAATACGTCGCGAACATGCGCGGAATCACCAGGCCGGGCTTGCTGCAATGCAGCCTCCACGATCGCTCGGCCCTCGACGAGTTCGAGCTCGACGGTCTGATCGGCAGCGAGCTTCTTTTCGACCTCGTCGCGCCAGCTTTCGAAATGGTCGGTCCAGGCCTCGATGGTGTATTGGCAAATTCCAACCGCATCGAGGCGGAAGCGGGCCACCCAGCGATCATTGTCGAAAAAGGCAAAGGGTGTCTCGCGCCACTCCCGGCCCTGAAATCGGTATTTTACGGCCGCACGAAGCTTGTCATGGCCGTCCCGGAAAATATCAGCCCAGACCTCGAACGGCTCGCCGACGATCCGCTTCACGGGATAGCGGCCGCCATCCAGCTCCGGATAAACCTCTTCGATGTGGATCCGTGGTTCGGGCCGCCACAGCGGATGATGCACGACCGGGCGCTCGGAGGAGCAGGGATCTGCGCGCAGAATCCGGACGCCGAGCGGCTCGACCGCGAATCGGGACCCGAAAACCGCCGTTTGGCCGGGTGACACATCGGTCAGGCTGAGGCCCTCGTCACCGAAAGCAAAATCCGAAGACAGCGCTTCCGACGCCACCTCGCGCGGCTCGCGCGCGTTCGTATTGACGAGGATGAAGGCGCGTTCGTTCCCGCTCTCACTCCGGCGCTCGAGTACCATAACCCGGTCGTTCCGGTTCGTGAGCAGGCGTTGCGGGCCCTCCTCGTTCAAGGCCGAGATTCCCCTTTTCATCGCATTGACTTCAGCGATGAACCCGCTGAGGTCAAAGCGTTTTGGCTCGGGCTCGTCATCGCGGGTGCTGACGACATCGAGGCGGCGGGACCACCCATACTCGAAGCCCATCGGCATCATTACGCCGGTGGAGTAGGCGGCGGCAAAGGCATAGACCTGTCGATAGCGGGGCTCGATTTCGGATTTCGGAATCCCGGCCGCCAAAAGTTCGCTGACCAGCCGGTCGGTATCGTGGCTCTCTGGAAAGCCGATCGACGGGGCGATGTGACGAAAGTCCTCGTATTGATCGAGCAGCCATGGGCTCTCGAAATCCCACCATTTGACGCTGTTGAAGAGATAATCGAACCCGGCGCCGGCAAGAGCCAGGACAGCCTCCTTCGGCGCACCGAGATTTTCCGCGCAAAAGAGCACGTCGGGAGACACTCTCTTGGCGTCGTCGATCAGACTGCGCCAGACCTCAGCGGGCACTTTGTAGGCGGCGTCGCAGCGGAATCCGCCGAACCCCAGTGCCATGTAATGGCGCACGAGCTGCTGAAAATAGGCGAGAATCTGCCGCTGTTGGGGTGGCCGGTAATCGAGTTCGGCGAGATCGCCCCACACGGTTTTCTGGCTGGGATCAGCGGGGTCCGTGGCATGCGGCGAGATGACATTGCCGCGTGCATCGCGGGAGAACCAGTGCGGATGGCTGGCGACGAGGTCGCTGTCTCGCGAGGTGTGATTGACGACGAGATCCATGATCACCCGCAGCCCGCAGCCCCGAGCCGCTTCGGTGAAGCCGTGCAGCAAAGTGTCGTCGTCGTCCGCTTCGCCGGCGCGAAAGCGCGGATTGAGCCGGTAATAATCCTTGACGGCGTAAAGGCTCCCGGAGAATCCGGGATAGTGAAACGGGTTGACGTAGACGGCATTGAACCCCATCGCCGCGATTCGCGGCAGATGCGTCGTCCATGTCCGGATCGTCCCGGCCAATGTCGGAAACAAATTATAAATCCGCAGCCCTTCGCTCATCGTAACAGACCTGAGTTGTGCAGATTTTCCCCCATTCCGCCACCCGAACCTGATAATGGTGTCCGGCCTCGCAAAGTTCCATCCGCTAGGGTGAGAAGGACGACAGCCTTCCTCACTCAGTGCCGGACCGATAAAGACCGTCCCAATCCGTGTCAAAAATTTGTCCAGGCGGGCGCGCGTATAACATCGATTCGGGCACGTACTCACCAGGAACGACAAGCTCGCCGGCAACCGCTTGGCCGCGATCCACTCCAGTCCCTGTTGCCGATTGGCTCATTCCCTAATGTAGGACCGGCTTCACGGCCCCAGCAACAGCTTGCCGATAACGTTGCCGCTTTCGGCTGCGCCGCGACATCTTGCGATCGCGCACAGCAGTGTCGACGCCTTGCGGCAAAATTTGAGAAGGGCCGCTTCCGGATGCTATCGTGAACCTGCCGACTTTTCGCCAGCTCGATCATCTTGTCCTGCTCGCCGAGCACGGTCACTTTGCCCGTGCGGCAACAGCGTGTCATGTCACGCAGTCGACGTTGAGCGCCGGCATAAAGGAGCTGGAAAATATCCTTCAGGCCTCCTTGGTGGACCGCACCAAGCGTTGCGTCGTACTGACCCCGCTAGGACGCGACATTGTCGAGCGGGCGCGACGAATACTTCGCGAAGGCGAAGACGTATTCGGCGTAGCAGCCGGCACGCACCGGCAGGTCTGGCGCGCTGACAAAGACCGGCTGACCGATCGCCGGTTGCGCGACATCGCGGCCGTGCTCGACCACCGTGCCGCTGAGCTCGATCCCGGGGATTGCCGGGAGCGGCGGCATCCAGGCGTAGACGCCCTTGCCGTACCAGCACTTCGGGCATGCTGACCCCGATCGTATCGGCTTTGACCAGGACCTCGCCGTCGCGCGGTCGCGGTGTCGGTACGTCGACATATTCCAGCACTGACGGGCCGCCGGTGCGGCGCAGCAGGATGGCCTTCATCGGCGTCGGCGCTGTCAGCTCTCGGCGACGATCGGATTGCGGAGCACGCCGATCCCGCCGTCGATCTCGACCTCGACCACGTCACCCGGCTTCATCCACAAGGGCGGCTTACGGGCGAAGCCGACCCCCTCGGGCGTGCCGGTCGAGATGATGTCGCCGGCGACTAGCGGCGTCCAATCCGAGCAGTACGAGATCAGGGTTGGAATGTCGAAGATCAGGTCGTCGATCCCGGTGTGCTGGACCTCCTTGCCGTTGAGCCGGGTCACCAGATGGAGACGCGTCGGGTCGGGGATTTCGTCCGCGGTGACGATCCACGGCCCAAACCCGCCGGTCGCGTGGAAGTTCTTGCCGGCGGCGATCGAATGCTTGAACTGGATGTCCCGTATCGAGCCGTCGTTGAAGCAGGTGTAACCAAAGACATGGCTCAAGGCGTCGGCTTTGGCGATGTGGCGGCCGGGCTTGCCGATGATCAGCGCCAGCTCGCCCTCGTAGTCGAAGTCGCTGGAGATCTTCGGGCACACCATCGGCTGGTCGTGCGCGACGAGCGTGTTGACGAGCCGCAAAAAGACCGAGGGGTTCTCCGGCGGGGGGCCGCCTGCCTCGGCCGCATGGGCGCGATAGTTGCGCCCGGCGCAGATGATCTTGTCGGGGTCGGTGATCGGCGGCAGCAGACTGACCTGCGACAGGGCTATATCCGGGGCCGCGCCCTTCACATCGGCAGCGGCTCCGCCGAGCGCCCCGCCGGCGATCGCAGTGCGCAATGTTGGGTACCGTTCGCCGAGCCGGCGCCCCAAATCGACGATGCCGTCTCCGACGACCACGCCGTAGGAGCTGCGTCCTGCCGCAGTAAAGCTGATCAGTTTCATGGTGCATCCTCCCTGTCGACGAGCGCTCTCAAAACCTGAACCGATGTAACCGCCGCCGCAAGCGGGGTCCAGGATCAGCCGTCTGGTTTCCCGCCTTCACGCTTTGGCGGGAATCATGACCTCAGCTGATGATTCAGTAGACCCAATTCCAGCCACGCGCTCAAGCGCGAGGCTTCGGACCCCTACTTCACCGTTTGACCGGGCGTTGCCGGGCGGTGGAAGCGGCGGCTTGTGACCCGCAAACCGGGAATGCCGCTTCTGTCGAACGCCGCCTCCCAGCCGGTCAGCTCCTCATCGGAGAGCAGGTAGCGCTCACACGCTTCCTCGCGAGTGATGACGCCGGTGCGCGTAGCGACGACGACGGCCGCCTTGCGGCGAGACGACCACCTCTTTGTGTTCGCTGGGGGCAGGACGAGCGCGGGCTTGCGCTTATCCAGCCCGCTGGGTGCGCGCAATTCAGCTGTGCCGGGTCCCCGGTGATCATCGGGGTACCGGGATCCGGTTATAGATTGCGTGTTCTGCACGGCATGAACTGCACATGGTTCCGGTCGAATCGCCGAGCGGCACAGGCAAACGGCCGCGGTGTGGTACATATTCCCGAGCGGTCGCTCGCCGCGGCGCACGCCCAACTTGTTTACGACTCGGGTCGGTCGGGTTTATTCCCGAGCAGCTGTTGCGATTTTCGCCACCCTCCGCGGTTCCGGACAGAACGTGATCCTGTTCGTCGGGTGCGTTCGCGGCCTCCGGCGCTGGTATACGGGCCTTTCGGGTGACCAAACCAGGGGTGTGGCAGATTGACGCTGCGACGTCCAAATGCGAGACCGATATCGGGGTTGCCACGGATTGGCCCGGCCGTTGCTGTGCTCTACCACCACACCGTCGTGCCGAACTGGGCGGTCCGGATCGCCGGCGATCAGGGGCTCCGCCAAGTCCATACCGCATGAGGTCGATGCCGAAATTCGGCCGATCGGTGGTGTAATCGACTGATTCGGTTGCTCACCATCCGCAGCTGTGGCAACCGCCCGACGACGATCTGAGCCGGCCCCAGGTTTTTCGCCCAAATCCGCCATACCGGCCCCACCCCGGACGCGGCATTTACGGTTCCGGTACTTCCCGCGGTTAAATTGCGCGTTCCTCGCCGCTGTCCCAAAGGGAACCGCCGGATGTCAGTCACCTCACCCGATCGCCGCACCCTTATGCGGCTTGCGCTCGGCTCGGCAGCCCTGGCGGTCGGATGGAACCGAGCCGCCATCGCATCCGAGCCGACTGGACCGGTCGAGCAGCTCCATGCCGGCTTGATCGCGATCATGAAGGCCGGCAAGACAGCCTCCTTCCGCCAGCGCTATGACATGATAGCGCCCGTCGTCAGCCGGATCTTCGATCTCGACACGATTCTTCGGCAGACCATCGGTCGGCGCTGGGCTTTGTTGCCCGCCGACCAGCAGGCAGCGCTCGCGGACGCCTTTCGACGCTACACGATCGCTTCCTATGTCGCCAATTTCGACAGCTACTCCGATGAACGCTTCGAGGTAGCACCGGTCGCCAGGATCGTCGGAAGCGATCGTCTCGTGGAGACCCGGATCGCCACGGCGTCCGGGAAAGTGCATGCCATGGACTATCTGATGCGACAGGAAGGCGGCGGATGGAAGGTGGTCGACGTATTGGCGGAGGGCTCTATAAGCCGGGTCGCGGCCCAACGTTCGGAAATGCGCTCCGTGCTCGCCGATAGCGGCGGCACCGGGCTTGTCGTCAGCCTGCGGCAGAAAACCACCGAGTTGTCCGGAGGCATTTTGCAGTAGCGCTGCCGGCGCTAACCGACTATCACCTGCCCGCAGCCGAGCGCGGGGGAGTGCCCGTACCGGCTGGATCAACCCGCGCGAGCCGAGACGGCCGCCCGTCGACCGCCCCATGCGACACCGCTTCGGTTCGTGATGAGATTCCAACGCCTGCTCGTCGGCTTGGTCGATTTCTGCCGGCGCAAGGCGCTGCTCGTAATCCTGACGAGCGGCGCTCTGGCTGTATTCGCCGGATGGTACGCGGCAGGGCATCTCGGCATCACCACTGACACGGACGAGATGTTCTCGGCGAGCCTGCCCTGGCGGCAGCGCGCCGAGATGTCCAAAAAGCTCTTCCCGCAGTTTCAGGATCTGCTGGTGGCGGTGATCGACGCAAGGGAGCCGGAGCAGGCGGAGGACACGGCCGCCGCGTTGGCCGAGAGTTTGGCGGCCGACCACGAACATTTCCTTACCGTTCGGCGCCCCGACGCGTCTCCTTTCCTGAGGAAGGAGGGGCTCCTGTTCCTCGAGACCAGCCAGCTCGAGTCGCTGGTCGACCGCATGATCGACGCCCAGCCGTTCCTTGGCGAGCTCTCGAAAGATCCGAGCGCGCGCGGGTTGTTCGAGGCGCTTTCCTTGCTGGGCACGGGAGTGGAGCAGGGACAAGTCAACCTCGCACCCTATCAGACCGCCCTCGCCGGGTTCCACGATGCGATGGCGAATGCGCTCGCCGGCCATCCGCATCCGCTGTCCTGGGTGCGACTGTTGGGCGGCGAGCTGGCCGAGCTCGGAGGCCGCTACAAATTCGTGCTGGCGCAGCCCAAGCTCGACCACACCAAGCTTCAGGCGGGTGGAGCCGCGAGCCAGGCGATACGTGATGCTGCGAGCAAGCTCGAATTCGTAAGATCGGGGGACGCCCGCGTGCGCATCACCGGCAATGTGGCGTTGGCCGACGAGGAGTTCGCCTCGGTCGCGCAAGGTGCGGTGGCGGGGATGATCGGCAGCTTGCTGCTGATCTCGCTGTGGTTGTTTCTCGCGGTTCACACTTGGCGGTTGATCGTTCCGATCCTGCTGACGCTCGGGCTCGGCCTGATGCTGACCTTGTTGTTCGCCGCCGCCGCGGTCGGAACCCTGAACCTGGTCTCGGTCGGCTTCGGCATCCTGTTTGTCGGCATCGCGGTCGACTTTGCGATCCAGTTCTCCGTTCGCTACCGCGAGATGCGCCACGCCTACCCCGAGCCGGCCCGAGCGCTGAGCGAGACAGGCCGGCGGGTGGGGGGACAGATCCTGGTGGCGGCGGCAGCCACGGCGGCCGGGTTCCTGTCCTTCGTTCCCACCGACTTCCGCGGCGTCGCGGAACTGGGGCTGATCGCCGGGATGGGGATGCTGATCGCTTTCCTCTGCACGATCACCTTCTTGCCAGCGGCGGTAAGTCTCTTTCGACCGCCCGGGGAGAGCGCTGAAGTGGGCTTCCGCTGGGCAGCACCGCTCGATGACGTGGTCCGCCGCCACCGGAAGCCGCTCTTGCTGCTGTTCGGCATTCTGGGCGGGCTCGGCGTTGTCCTGCTGCCCCGGATCGGCTTCGACGCCGACCCTTTGCACACCAAAAACCCGAACACCGAGGCGATGCAGACGCTGTACGATCTCGGAGATTCGCCGCTGACCCACCCGTTCACGATCGACATCCTGGCCCCGAACCCATCCGAGGCAGCGACGCTGGCTGAAAAGCTTCGCAAGCTGCCGCTGGTTTCGGATGTGTTGTCCATCAACAGCTTTGTGCCGGAGGACCAGGAGACGAAGCTGGCCCTGATCGCCGATGCCGCCACTCTGATCGGCCCGAGCCTCGCGCCCCGTGATCCGCCCCCGCCACCGACTGCGCAAGAGATCCGCGGAGCTGCCAAGAACGCGTACGAGAAGATCGCTCCGGCGCTGGTGAAACTGCCGCCCGATCATGTGCTTGACGCGATCTCGAGGGACCTGGACAAGCTGGCCGCGGCGCCCGACCCCGTGGTGATCGCCGCCGACCGGGCGTTGACCCGGTTTTTGCCCGCGCAGCTCGAGCAGCTGCGCACCTCGTTGGAGGCCGAGCCTGTCACATTGCAAACGATTTCGCCCGATTTGGCCCGCGACTGGGTGTTGCCCGACGGGCGGGCGCGGGTGCAGGTGTTGCCGAAGGCGGAGGCACGCAACACGGAAGGGCTCGCCGAATTCGTCGCCGCGGTGACCGCGGTAGCGCCCGACGCCGGCGGACCCGCAGTGACGATCGAGGCGACCAGCGCCACGATCGTAGGGGCCTTCCGTTCCGCCGCGATCGGCGCCCTGATATCGATCGCGATCATCCTCTACATCGCCTTGCGGCGCGTGCTCGACATGTCGCTGGTGCTGGCGCCTCTGCTGCTGTCCTCGCTGATGACCGTCGTGATCATCGTGCTGGCAGGGCTGATGCTGAACTACGCGAATATCATCGCTCTGCCGCTGCTGCTGGGTGTCGGGGTATCGTTCAATATCTACTTTGTGATGAACTGGCGGGCTGGGCAGATTGCGGTGCTGGGGTCAGCGACGGCTCGGGCGATCCTGTTTTCGGCATTGACGACGGGCACTGCCTTCGGCTCTCTCGCATTGTCGCGGCATCCCGGCACGGCGAGCATGGGGACATTGCTGCTGATCAGCCTCGGCTGCACTCTGGGGGCGAGCCTGGTCTTTATCCCGGCGCTCCTCGCCGCGATCCCGAGCCCTTGTCGAAAATACGCTGGCGCGTCGCAGCCGCTCGGGGATGGCCGTTAAATTGCTGAGTCCTCAATAACCTCCTATTCGCGGGTGGCAAGCGTCAGACCCGCACCGCTTGCCGCCGTTCGCCCCCTCCCACATAAGGATCATCTGCCTCGAAAATCCAGGCATGGGGGTGTCATATAATTATCACCCATTCGGGGATATGTAAGCCCTAGTATCGGGCTGCAAACTCCCGCGGAGCGGCCGCGGAGCTGGGCGGCGTTCCAGCCCATCCTTCTCGGATTAAAGAACAAATCGGGGGCTTTAATATGCCTGACAGCGCGGTTACGACATTTACCGACCCCGATGCGTATCACGCGGCCTTTCGAGGTTTGCAGGTGGAAGGCATCGTCACTGCACGCGGCAAGTACCGCGCTGAGTTGACGCGTATCGACCTCCACCGGCTTTGGATGCAGCGCGGCGACGAAAGCCTACCTCGGGTCGTGAGCATCACGCCGAGCGGGAAGCGGGCGTCAATTTTGCTCGCCACCGATCGAAATCAGCCCGCAATGCATATCAACGGCATGGCGGTGTCGGAACGCGAGATTGTCTTGCACGGGGTGAGCTCGTTGCGCCACAGTCGTTCCGCCGCGGCCTGTCGATGGGGTGCGCTGGCCCTGACGCAGGAGGATCTTGCCGCCGCAGGACAAACCCTCTTTGGTCGGGAATTCATCGCACCTTCTCTGACGGAACGCATCAGACCGCCTGCAGCCCACCTGTCGCGGCTGCGGAACTTGCATGAAGCGACGGGTCACCTCGCCAAGACCGCCCCTGACATTCTGTCACGCCCGGAGGTAGCTCGGGCGCTGGAGCAGGCCCTGGTGCATGCCATGGTTTCGTGCATCAGTGGCGGAGTGACCGCCGAGACCAGCAGCGCCCATCACCGCCACGCAGCCGTGATGCGGCGATTGGAAGCGCTGCTGGAGGCAAATCCCGATCGCACCCTATATCTGGCGGAACTCTGCGCGGCCACAGGAGCGTCGGACCGCACCCTCCGCGCCTGCTGCCAGGAGCATCTGGGCATGAGCCCGACGCGGTATTTGTGGCTGCGGCGAATGCATCTGGCCCGCCGAGGCCTGCGAGTAGCCGATCCGACGGCGACGACAGTGACCGAGGTCGCCACGAGCTATGGCTTCTGGGAGTTGGGGCGCTTTTCTGTAGCGTATCGTTCGCTGTTCGGGGAAGCGCCCTCGGCAGCGCTGCAGCGGCCGCCCGACGACCCCCGACCGAAAAAAAGTAACGGTTCGCCTTGGCAGCTTCCCGAATTCGCATAGTCAAAGACGGACGACCGAACCTACCCTCGGGTCGGCACATTTCTGGTCGGCATCGTGGCCTTTCGGACCACGGGTCTGATCCGGCTGGCATGCAGGGAAGCGAATGCCGGGGAGCGGCACAAGTACCTTTATCGATCCCGATGACTACCAAGCGAGCCTGCGCCAGGCGCGGATCGATCTCCTCGTTACCTCTCAAGGCGCGTTCAAGGCACACTTGACCTGGGCAACGCTCCATCACCTTCAGCTGCTGCACAGCGAGGAGGACCTACCGCGTATCGCTTATATTTCGCTGGCGCCTACGCTGGTGTTTGTAGGGTTTGCCACGCGCTCGGACCCGCCGATGAGGTGGGCCGGAGGGGAACCGCAAACGAGGGATCTGATATTCCACAGTCGGGGCGAGCGGTTTCATCAACGCACGACCGGCCCTTGCAGCTGGAGCCTGGTAGGGCTGGCTCCAGGGCATCTCGAAAGATATGGTGGAGCGCTCTCGGGAAGGGCGCTCTCTGCACCGGCGGCCGCGCGGATCCTGTGCCCCGCCGTGCGCGACGCGGCACGGCTGCAGCGTCTGCATGCGCAGGCCTGCCGCCTCGCCCAGACGCGACCCAAAGTTTTAGCCCACCCCGAAGTCGCGCGA
>Ga0209526_10000635_pt1 | contig 23065 bp, 24 predicted proteins | sample JacPinW_OM2H0_M1_FD_188566 | JGI IMG/M metagenome (GOLD analysis project Ga0209526, IMG submission 188566) | Forest soil microbial communities from Algoma, Ontario, Canada - Jack Pine, Ontario site 1_JW_OM2H0_M1 (SPAdes) (version 2) | ecosystem: Environmental > Terrestrial > Soil > Boreal... | reverse complement strand
GGTGGTCTCGCTCACCACCATCATCGGCCGCTTGCAGGGCGTCCAATCCGCACTGTTTGCCGTGTGCCTGATCTTCAGCACGGTCGTGATGTACGATGCCACCGGCGTCCGCCGCGCGGCGGGCCAGCAGGCGATCATCATCAACCGTCTGCTCGACGACCTTTTCATCGCCCACCGCGGTATTCACCAGGAACGGCTGCGGGAGCTCCTCGGCCACACCCCGATCGAAGTAATTGCGGGCGCGGTGCTGGGGATCGTGATCGGGTTTGGGCTCTGGCGATGATGGTGGCGCCACGTCGCCGCCTGGATCAGGCGCTGGTGGAACGTGGCCTGGTTGCCTCACGGGAGCGAGCCCAGGCTATGGTTCGGGCCGGTCTCGTCCGGGTAGCTGGCGTGACCACGGGCGAGCCGGACCAGATGGTGGCGGCGGAGCAGCCGATCGAGGTGGCCGGCGCCACGGCCTACGTCAGTCGTGGTGGAGAAAAGCTGGCGGCAGCGCTCGATGCCTTCGCGATCGATCCGACCGGCCGGACCGCGCTGGATGTCGGCGCGTCGACCGGCGGTTTCACCGACGTCCTCCTCCAGCGCGGGGCGGCGCGCGTGATCGCAGTCGACGTCGGCTACGGTCAGCTGGCGTGGAGCCTCCGGCAGGATCCACGCGTAACCGTGATGGAGCGGGTCAACATCCGATACCTCGATCAGCTGCCGATTCCGGCCGACCTGGCCGTCATCGACGTCTCGTTCATCTCCTTGCGGCTGGTGCTGCCGCGGGTTCGGGAGCTGCTGAGCCCACCCGGCGACGTCGTGGCGTTGGTCAAACCCCAATTCGAAGTCGGCAAAGGCGCGGTAGGCAAGGGGGGCGTGGTGCGCGATCCGGAGCAGCATCGCGAGGTGGTCCGTGGCCTGAGCCAGTTTGCGAGCGAAATCGGGTACACGGTTGCCGGTGAGATCCCCTCGCCGATCGTGGGCGCCAAGGGGAACCGGGAGTTTCTGCTTTATTTGAAGCGCGATGGCTGACGCTGTCGGCATCGTCTGCCACCCGCGGATCGACATCGGCGGACCGCCGGTCATGGAGGCACGCCGGCGGCTGGAGGGCCGCGGGTTTCGCGTCTGGACCTACTGCGCCACCGCAGAAGAACGCCCGGGCGCTCTGGAAGGCGATCTCGACGGCACGCGGCTGATCGTGAGCGTTGGCGGTGATGGCACCCTGCTCTGGACGGCCCAGCAAGCGGCGGTCGCCCACATTCCGGTGCTGGGGGTCAACGCCGGTCGTCTCGGCTTCCTCACCCAGGTGCAGCTCGGCGACGAGGGAAAGGCGCTCGACCGCTGGGCCGCGGGCGACTTCAAGCTGCAACGCCGGGCGTTGCTCGAGGCGCGCGTCGGCGAGCGCGTGTTCCACGCCCTCAACGACGTCGTGGTGCACAAAGGGGTCGAGATCAACCTGATCCGGATCGAGACCCTGGTGGATGACCTGCCAGCCGGCCAGTTCGACGCCGACGGCGTCATCGTCTCGACGCCGACCGGTTCAACCGGGTACGCCATGTCCCTGGGCGGCCCAATCGTCCATCCGGACGTGCGGGCGATCGTATTCATGCCCTTGAACCCGCACAGCCTCTTCAACCGACCGGTCGTCCTGCCCGAGCAGGCCCGAATCACCCTTCGGTTGCCCAACGCGTCGGCCATCCTGACCTGCGACGGGCAGCAAAATGCCGACCTCGAACCGGGAGCGGAGGTCCAGATCGCCGCTCCGGGCCTGGCAGTCGAGCTGGTGCAGTTCGACGGCGGTCCCAACTTCTTCGAGCTGCTCCGACGGAAACTGCGATGGGGCTTGCCCCTTGTCGACGGGGACGAATGACCGGGTCGGCCAGGCATCGCGTCGGCCAGTTCTGGCGCCACGCATCGGCGCGGATCAGCGAGCAAGAGCGGGTGGCCGTTGAGCACTTGCTGGGGCCGGCGCTCTGGCCACTATTTGCGGCATTGCCGGTCAATGATCAGCGGCACGGTCTCGATGTACTCGAAACCGTAAGGCAGCTGGAGGGCCAGCCCGACCGGCTGCTGCAACAGGCGGCACTGCTGCATGACGTGGGCAAGGCCGGCGCCCAGTTCTCGGTGCTGGACCGTAGCCTGACGGTTTTTTTGCGCGCCGCATCGCCGCGGCTCCTCCAGACACTCCTCAAGGCGCGGCCCGGCTTCGCGCGCCGGCATGACGTCTACGTCGATCACGCGCGCATCGGCTCGGAGCGGCTGCGGGCCGCCGGCGCGGCCGAGCTGGCCGCGGTCGTGGCCGAACACCATCAGGCGGACCCGACGTCGGACGTCACCCGACGCCTGCAGCGGGCGGACGGACGGAATTGAGTCGCGAGGTCGCGGCCGAGGTCGAGCGTGACCCCATTTACCTGGTGCGCACGGCCGCCTTCGATGGTCCGATCGAGCTGCTGCTCACGCTGGCGCAGCGCGCGGAGGTCGACCTTGGGGCGATTCGGCTGGCAAGCCTGACCGATGACTACCTTCGCGCCATCGAACAGGAGCGCCCGCCGCTCGATCGACTGGCGGCGTTCCTCGTGATCGGCGCCCGGCTGGTCCAGATCAAGGCCGCCGCCTTGATGCCGGAAGCGCTGGTGGGGGAGGAGGAGGACCTCCAGGCGTGGGAAGACGCCATCAAGGGACGGCTCGAAGAGTACAAGCGGTTCAAGGAGCTCGCCGAGTCCTTGATGCGCCGCCACGCCAGCGGCCGGTTCACCTTCGCCGGCCTGCTCGAGCCCGACGTGATCCCGCAGGCGCGAGTCCAGGTGAGCCTCGATGCGCTGGCGAGCGCCTTCCAGCTGGTGCTCGACCGGTTGCCACCGCCCGGGCCGGTCACGGTGGAGATGGAACAGGTTTCCCTCACCGACAAGCTCGAGGAGCTTCGTCAAATGCTGGTCCATCAACCACAACTCAACTTCAGCGCCGTTTTCCGCCACGCGCGCACTCGGCTGGAAGCGGTCGTGACCTTTCTCGCGCTTCTCGAGCTGATTAGAATCGGTGAGGCCCGCGTGGCACAGGCGTCCGCCTTCGGCGAAATCAGCGTGCATAGACAGGAGAGGAATGACCAAGCATGAGCTCAATGGTTGAGAGCGCAACCCAGGTGCGGGACACGGCGGGCCTGACGGCCGCGCTCGAGGCGGTGCTCTTCACGCTCAACCGTCCGGTCACCGTTCTCGAGCTGCAAGACATCCTCCAGTCGACGTTGCCCGACATCGAGGCGGCGGCCACCAGCCTCAGCCAGGCACTGGCGGGGCGAGGACTCTTTCTCCAGCGACACCAGGATCAGCTCCAGCTGGTCACCGACCCGGCGCAGGCCGACGTGGTTCGTCGCGTCTTGCGTCCGGAATACCCGTCGCGACTGTCGCCGGCGGCCTACGAAACACTCGCCATCATCGCCTACCGTCAGCCCCTCACCCGGGCGCGGATCGAAGAGATTCGTGGCGTCAACTGTGAGGCCGTGTTGGAGAGCCTCGAGGAGAAGGGCCTGATCGAGGAGACCGGACGGCTCGATGCGCCGGGCACGCCGCGGCTGTTCGGCACCACGATGAAGTTTCTCCAGATCCTGGGACTCAGCAGCCTGGACGAGCTGCCACCGCCACCGCAATCCGCCTCAACCAGTTCCTAGCGCGCTCTGGCGTCGCGGCCCGGCGAAAGGCCGACCGCTTGATCGCCTCGGGAACGGTTTCGGTGAACGGCGTCCCCGCGGTCGCCGGTCAACAGGTCACCCCGGGCGTGGATACGGTGACCGTCGACGGGCGAGCGGTCGAGCCGGCGAATGCGTGGACCTATCTGATGATGAACAAACCGGTGGGCGTGCTGACCAGTGTCGGTGACGAACGTGGCCGGCAGACGGTGACCGATCGGTTGCCCGAAGCGGGTCCGCGCGTCTTCCCGGTTGGCCGCCTGGATCTCGACAGCCGCGGCTTGGTGTTGTTGACGGACGATGGCGAGCTCGCGGGACGGCTGATGCACCCGCGCTACCATGTCGAAAAGGAATACCGGGTCGTCATCACGGGCCGGCCGGCTGAGGACGCGTTCCGGCGGCTTTCCGAGGGGATGGTTGTGAGAGGGGAGCGGTTTCAACCGGCCGAGGCTCGTGTGCTCGAGAGCAGCACAGACGAGACGCGACTCTCGATGGTGCTTCGTGAAGGTCGTAAGCGCGAGGTTCGCCGGTTGTGGCAGGCGCTCGGCCATCGGGTCCTCGATCTGCAGCGGGTGCGCATCGATGGACTCGAATTGGGCGATCTCGACGAGGGTGGCGTGCGGCCGTTACGCACGGATGAGGTGGCGCGGCTCAAGGCCGCGGCCGGTCTTCCTTGATCCTAGCCATCGACGGTCCGGCGGGATCCGGGAAGACCACGGTCGGGCGGCTGGTCGCCGCAGCGCTGCGGTTTGCGCTGGTCGACACCGGGCTCTTCTATCGCGCCGTCACTGTGGAAGCCCGGCATCGGTCAATCGCGGCGGATGATGTTACCGCGCTGACCACCATGCTCGGGCAACTGCATATCGAGATCAACACTTCGCCGTCGAGCGATCGCACCGGCCCGCTGGTGGCAATCGACGGACGGGATGTCAGCCTCGAGGCGCAGGATCCCATGATCGCCGCGGACCTCTCACGCATTGCCCAGATTCCCGAGATCCGCCGAGCGCTCGTCGAGCCACAGCGGCGTGCGGCTCGAGGCGACGCCGTCGTGCTCGGTCGCGACATCGGGACCGTGATCTTTCCCGACGCCGACGTGAAATTCTTCTTCACCGCGCCCGCCGCCGAGCGAGTGGCCCGGCGACGCCGCGAGCTGGATCGGGCGCGCGGCAGCGCGACACCGGATGCGGTGCTGGAACAGGAAATCGACGCTCGTGATCGGGCCGACCAGGAGCGGCAAACCGCGCCGTTACGGCCGGCAACCGATGCTATAATCGTCGCGACTGAGGGCAAGTCGGTCGGTCAGGTCTTTGACGAAGTGATGGCCCGGCTGCCCAAGCACTGATCTTGAGCTATTCCTTCCTTACTGGTCTTGCACGGCTCCTCACCCGCCTTCTTCTGGGTTCAAAATTTCACCTCGGCGGTACCTCAAACGTGCCCCGTTCCGGCCCGCTTTTGATCGTGTCGAACCACGTCGGCGCGGTCGATCCCGCCATCATCGGGGGCTGGGCCCCGCGATCGGTCTGGTTCATGGCCAAGGCGGAACTCTTCCGTGGCGCATGGGCCTGGCTGATGCGCGGCTACCACGCCTTTCCGGTGGTTCGACATTCGCCAGACCGGACCGCGCTGCGCCGGGCGTTCGGTCTCCTGAAGCAAGGATCGGCGGTCGTGCTGTTCCCCGAAGGCCACCGGTCGGAGGACGCGCGCCTACTGCGCGCGGAGCCGGGCGCCGGCTTCATCGCCCGCCGTTCGGGCGCGCCACTGGTGCCGATCGCCATCACAGGGACGCAGCACGTCCTCGGCCGGCAGCAGAGGTTTCCCCGGGCCGCGGAGGTCTCGATGACCTTCGGCGAGCCGTTCCAGTTGCCGGAACGGAATCAGGATGGCAGCCCGATGGATCATCAGCAGAGCGCCGACTACCTGATGACAAAGATCGCGGCGCTTCTGCCGTTGGAGTACCAGGGGGAATACGCGAGCGCGCTGGCGCCAAAAAGGGCGCAAGCTTGAGGCTGAGAATTTGAAGAAGATCTACGTCCTCGACACCAACGTTCTGTTGCACGATCCCAACGCGATCTTCTCCTTCGAGGACAACGAGATCGTGATCCCGCTCACGGTCATCGAGGAGATCGACGGCCAGAAGCGCCGCCAGGATGAGGTCGGCCGGCATGCGCGGCTGATCGCGCACCACTTCGACGACCTGCGCGCGACGGGCAAGCTCTCCGAGGGCGTCGCCCTGAAATACGGTGGCACCCTGCGTGTCGTGCTGACCCATGAGAGCACCGCGCACCTACCGGACGATCTCGACCCGCACAAGGCCGACAACCAAGTGATCGCGCTCACCCTTCAGCTCAAGGCCGACAGCAACGGCACACCGGTGATCCTCGTAAGCAAGGACATCAACGTCCGCGTCAAGGCCGACGCCCTCAACCTGCAGGCACAGGACTACGAGACCGACAAGATGGTGCTCAACGAGGAGGACCTCTACGACGGCATGACGACGCTCACGGTGTCGCCGGAAGACATCGACACCTTCACCAAGACCGACAGCTACCAGCCGGCGAACGGCCAGCTCTACTTCAACCAGTTCGTCCATTTCAAGTCCCAGAACGGCACCAAGTCGAGCGCCCTGGGTCGCTACGACGCGACCGCGGGTCACGTCGTGGCGTTGGGCCCGATCAAGAAAGAGATCTGGGGCATCCAGCCGAAAAATCTCGGCCAGCGGTTCGCCTTCGACATCCTGCTCGATGACCGGATCCCGTTTGTCACGTTGACCGGCCAGGCCGGCACCGGCAAGACCCTCCTGGCGCTGGCGGCCGGCCTGAACAAGGTGCTGGACCAGCATCGGTATCGCCGCTTGCTGGTAACGCGGCCCGTCATCCCGATGGGCAAAGACGTGGGCTACCTGCCGGGGGACAAAGACGAGAAGCTGCGGCCATGGATGCAGCCGATCTACGACAACCTCGAATACCTGATGGGCTGTATCTACAAAGAGCAGATGGCGGCCGACATGATCCGCCACATCCAGGACAAGGGCCTGTTCGAGGCCGAGGCCCTCACCTACATCCGGGGACGGAGCATTCCGCAGCAGTTCATCATCGTTGACGAAGCCCAGAACCTCACCCCGCACGAGGTCAAGACCATCGTGTCACGCGCCGGGGAGGGAACCAAGATCGTGCTGACGGGCGACCCCAACCAGATCGATCATCCCTATCTCGACTTCCGTAGCAACGGGCTGTGCTACGCCATCGAGAAGTTCAAGAACAATCCATTGGCGGGGCACGTCACCTTGACCAAGGGGCAACGGTCCGAGCTCGCCGAACTCGCCGCGAAGCTCCTGTAGGCGGCGCTGCGGCATCGAGAGCCGCTAAAGCTGCTGAGGTAAGTTAAGGCCAGTGGACCGTACCCTTGTGGCGCTTGATCTCGAGACCACCGGACTTACGCCGAGATTGGACCGGATCATCGAGGTCGGCGCCGTCCGCTTTCGCGGCGATGAGGTCCTGGCGACGTTCGAATCGCTGGTTCGGCCGGAGGTCGGGATCCCGCGGGCCGTCCAGGACCTAACCGGGATCCGGGACGACGATGTCGTGGCGGCGCCGCCCCCGGAGCAGGTGTTGGCCGAGTTGATCGACTTCGTCGGTGACAGCGGCGTGGTCGCGCACAGTGGCAACTTCGACCTCTCCTTCCTGGTCGACTCGGAGCGCCACGCCGGCTATGAGCTCTTTGACACGCTCGACCTGGCACGGATCATGCTGCCAATGGCGCCCAGTCATAGCCTGCCGCACCTCTCGCGCCAGCTGGGACTGACCCATTCGCATCCGCACCGTGCGCTGTCAGACGCGGACGCCGCACGGCAGCTCTTTCGTTTTTTGTGGAACCACGCCCGCGGCTTTCCCGGAGATCTCCTCAGCCGGATGCTCGAGCTGGCCGAAGGCTGGCCGCACCCTCTGCATCATTTCCTGCTCGACGCTCATACGGGAGGGTCGAGCGGCGTAGAGAGTCTGCCGCGCCGTCCGACGCTGCCCGCAAAGACGACGAATGGGAGCGCCCCCTCCACGGATCCGCAAGCAATTTCCGCCCTGCTCGGTCCGGATGGTCCGATGGCGGGGCTGCTCGCGGACTACGAGCTGCGTGAATCACAGCTGCAGATGTCGCTCGCCGTGGCGCAGCTCTATGCCCGGGGCGGCCGCCTGTTGGTGGAAGCCGGTCCAGGCACGGGGAAATCGCTCGCTTACCTTGTGCCCGCTGTTCACCACGCGGTCGCCACTGGTGAGCGGGTGGTGATTGCAACCAACACGATCACCCTGCAGGAACAGCTGTTCTCCAAGGACATCCCGTTCATGCGGAGCTGGCTGCCGTTTGACTTCAAAGCCTCGCTGCTCAAGGGGCGCGCCAACTACGTGAGCCTGCGACGCTGGAACCGGTACCTCAACGCCCCCAGTCGGCGCGCCGACGGAACCTGGTTTGACGAGGAGCTGACCTTCAAACTGCGCATGCTGGTCTGGCTGGCGCAGACGCACAATGGGGACCGCGCCGAGATCAAGCTCAACGGCTTCGAGGAACTCTTCTGGTTGCGGGCGGCCTCCACGCCCGACGATTGCCTGGCCGCCCACTGCGAGAACTACAAGACCCAACAGTGCTTTTACTGGAACAGCCGTCGGGCGGCCCAGGACGCGGATGTGATCGTGACCAACCATGCACTGCTGCTGGCCGACGCGTTGGCCGGCGGTTCGGTGTTGCCGCCCCACGAGCACCTGGTCGTGGATGAGGCACACCAGCTCGAGGAAACCGCGGTCGACGCCTTGACGCTGCGCGTGGGCGAAGAGGAGCTGCTGGAGAGCATCGACGGCACCCTCACCTGGTTCCGTGCTGCGGTCGGCCCACCGGACGAGGCGCTCCGGACGACGGCGGCGGACTGCCGCCAGGTAGTAACCGACTTCTTCCGCGAGGCCCGGGCGATCATCCGCGCCCGGCAGCCGGAGGTGCCGCTGCGGCCGGGGCGCGACGATCCGGTCATCCTGGACGCCATCAGCCGCAGCCTCCCCGATGTCTCACAGCTGGCAGCGCTTGCGAGCGCGCTCGGCCGACAGGCGACGGCCCTGCGGGTCGCGCTCGACGATGCGGGCGCGCGGTTGCCATTGGAAGCTAGCCCGTACGCCGAGCGCGAGCTGGACCTCTTCAAAACTCAGCTGCACAGCCGCGCCGACCTCGTTGTCCAGGCGCTGCTGCAGCCTCGCTCCGAACGGCTCTACTGGGTCGGGACCGAGCGGCGCTCGGGGCGGCCGGTGCTCCAGGGGGCGCCAACCGCCGCGGGCCGAGAGCTGCAGGCGCGAGCGTTCCAGGGCAAGGAAACGGTCGTCTTCACGTCGGCGACGCTGGCGGTAGCCGACTCCTTTGCCTACTTCAAACGTGGCGTCGGACTCGAGGCGCTGGCGACCCACGAGATGGTGCTCGCCTCTCCTTTCGACTATCTCTCGCAAGCGCTGCTCTGCCTGCCGACCGACCTTCGTGAGCTCACCGACCCCGCCTTCCTCGACCAGGTAACGGAGGTGGTCGGTGAGATCGCTGAGGCGATCGGCGGCCGGACGCTCGTGCTCTTCACCTCCCATCAGCAGCTGCGCGATGTCGCCGAGCGATTGCGGACGCGCAGCGCGCGGAGCGGTCTCACGGTGCTGGCGCAGAACCTGGACGGCACGCGCCGGCAGCTGCTCGCGCAGTTCCAGGAGCATCCGCGCAGCATCCTTCTCGGCAGCAGCAGCTTCTGGGAGGGGATCGACGTACCGGGCGACGCGCTCTCGTGCGTGGTGATCGTGCGCCTACCGTTTCGAGTCCCGAGCGACCCATTGCAGCTGGCGCGAAGCGCCACGCTCGCCGATCCTTTCGGTCAGCTGGCGCTGCCCGAGGCAGTGCTGCGGCTCAAGCAGGGCTTCGGCCGGCTGATCCGCCGGCAGACCGATCGCGGCGCGGTCGTCTTGATGGATCACCGGATCGCGAATCGGACCTATGGGGCGGCGTTCCTCGACGCGTTGCCGCGGGCTGCGGTGCACCTCGGGTCATCGACCGAGATGGCGCCCGCCATCGTCCAGTGGCTGGCGCGGGGCGGCAGCCTCCGCTTGCCCGCGCCGGTTACGGCATGAATCAGAACGGTCGCCTCTCGGTCGCCCTGGCGCAAATGGATCCAGCGCTGGGGGACCGCGGCCGCAACCTCGACCGGCACCGCCAGTGGGTCAAGCAGGCGGCCGAGGCCGGCGCCAGGCTGCTGGTCTTTCCCGAGCTCAGCTTGACCGGCTATTTCCTCAAAGACCTGGTGTCCGAAAACGCGATCCAACTCGACAGCAAAGAGATGCGCGACCTGGCCGCGCTCTCGACCGAGCTCGACGTGGTCCTGGGCGCGGTCATCGAGTCACCCGACCACCGCTACTTCAACGCCAGCCTGTACTTTTCCCGGGGCGAGCTCCTGCACGTGCACCGAAAAGTCTATTTGCCAACCTACGGCATGTTCGACGAGCAGCGGTACTTCGCACCGGGTGATCGCTTCCGCAGTTTTGCGACGCCGTTCGGACGGGCGGGGATGCTGGTGTGCGAGGACATCTGGCACCTCTCGAGCGCCTACATCCTGAGCCTGGAAGGCGTGGACATGATCATCTGCCCGTCGTCGAGCCCAGGCCGCGGCATCACGACCGACGAGCGGTTGGGAACGGCGGAGTCCTATGGGCTCGTCTGCCGAACCTATGCCCAGTTCCTAACGACCTTCTTCCTCTATTGCAATCGAGTCGGCTTCGAGGACGGAGCCAACTTCTGGGGCGGTTCGATGGTGATCGGCCCCAACGGCGACATCATCGCGCAGCAGCAGGACGCCGACGAGGCCCTGGTGCTGGCCAACCTGGATCTCGCCGATGTCCGCCGCGAGCGGCTGGCCAATCCGTTGCTGCGTGACGAGCGGGTCGAGCTGACCATCAACGAGCTGCGCAGGGTCTGGCATGAGCGCACCCGCAAGCCTTACTGAACCGGTCTTCCCACCGCTTCAGATCAACCCGGAGTTGGTCCGAGGGATCCTGGTCGGGTTCATCAAGAACGAGGTGCGTAAGGTCGGCTTCGAACGAGTCGTGCTGAACCTCAGTGGCGGCGTCGACTCCAGCCTTGTCGCCTTCCTTGCGACCCAGGCGCTGGGCCAGGACAATGTGATGGCGCTGATCCTGCCCTACAAAAGCAGCGATCCGAAAAGCCGGTCGGATGCGCTGGACGTGGTCGCCCAGCTCGGAATCCGTCATCTCGAGATCGACATAACCCCGCAGATCGATGCGTACTTCGCAGGCTTTCCCGAGGCCGACCAGGTGCGGCGCGGCAACAAGATGGCCCGCGAGCGGATGACGATCGCCTACGACCAGTCCTTGGCCTGGCGGGCACTCGTCATCGGGACCAGCAACAAGACCGAGCTGCTGCTCGGCTACGGCACGATCTACGGGGACATGGCGAGCGCGATCAACCCGATCGGCGACCTCTACAAGACACAGGTCTGGCAATTGGCCGACGCGCTCGGCGTCCCGACCGCCATCGTGCAGAAGGCTCCGTCGGCGGACCTATGGGCCGGGCAGTCCGACGAGACGGAGCTCGGTTTCCAGTACCGCATGATCGATCAGCTGCTCTACTACCTCGTCGAGCGCCGCTACTCGGTCGACGAACTGAAGCGGCAGGGATTCGACGAGGCATTCATCACCGAGATCATGCGCCGGGTCCGTGAGAACCAGTACAAGCGTCGTCTTCCCGTGATCGCCAAACTCACCTCGCGCACGATTGACCGCGATTTCCGCTACCCCCGCGACTGGGGACGCTAAGGCGGACCGCGGCTGACGATGGGAACGCTTTACCTCGTCGCCACGCCGATCGGCAACCTGGACGACATCACGCTGCGGGCCCTTCATGTGCTGGAGTCAGTGCCCCTGATCGCGGCCGAAGATACGCGCCACACGATGAAGTTGCTGACTCACTTTGGCCTGCGCCGCCCGATGGTCAGCTTGCATGCGCAGAACGAGGCGCGCCAGCTGCAGTCGATTCTTGGCCGCCTGGCTCAGCACGACATGGCGCTGGTATCTGATGCCGGGACCCCGGCACTCTCTGACCCCGGGGTACGCCTCGTGAGCGCCGCGGTCGCCGCCGGCTATCCGGTCGTGCCGATCCCTGGACCCTCGGCGGTTCTGGCCGCGCTGGTCAGTTCCGGTCTCCCCACCAACCAGTTCACCTTCCTTGGCTTTGTGCCGCGGAAGCGCGGCGAGCTGGAAAGGATGCTGCGAGACGCGGCCGAGGCGAAACGGACCTTCGTTTTCTTCGAATCGCCCCATCGGATACTCAAGACATTGGATATAATGGCGTCCGCCCTCGGCCCACGCTCGCTGGTCGTGGCGCGGGAGATCACCAAGGTCCACGAAGAGTTCCTACGTGGGACGCCGGCGACGATCCTCGAGCACTTCTCAAAGGTCCCGCCCCGCGGCGAGCTGACGGTCGTTGTTGCCGGCAGCGATTGGAAACCGCGAGATGAGTAAGTTCTACGTCACAACCGCGATCGTCTATCCGAACGCGGCGCCGCACCTCGGCTTCATCTATGAGCTGGTGGGCACCGACGTCCTCGCGCGTCACCACCGGATGATTGGAGACGACACCTTCTTCCTGACCGGCACCGACGAGCATTCGCAAAACGTCCGGCGTCGTGCCGAGGAAGAAGGGGTGTCGACCGAGGCATTCACGGCCCGCATGGCCCAGCTCTATCGCGACATCGAGGCCCGCTTCAGCATCGCCTACGACCGCTTCATCCGGACCGAGGACCCGGACCATGTGCGCGGCGTTCAGGCCTTCATCACGAAGCTGCAAGAGAAAGGGGACATCTACAAGGGCCACTATGAAGGGTGGTACTGCATCTCCTGCGAGGCGTTCAAGCAAGACGGGGACCTCAAGGATGGATACTGCCTGATCCATCCGACCCTCAAGGCACAATGGCTGAAGGAGGAGAACTACTTCTTCAAGCTGTCGAGCTACCAGGATCGGCTGCAGCAGCACATCGACAAGCACCCCGACTTCATCCAGCCGGAAACGCGGCGGAACGAAGTCCTGGGATGGCTCCGCGCCGGCCTGCAGGATTTCAGCATCTCGCGCTCGACGATCAAGTGGGGCATCCCTTTTCCCGGCGATCCCAAACATGTCGTGTATGTCTGGGGCGACGCGCTGGTGAACTACGTCACCGGTGTCGGCTACGGCACCGACGAGGCGATGTTCAAGCGCTGGTGGCCCGCCGACCTGCACGTGATCGGCAAGGACATCACGCGCTTCCACTGCCTCTACTGGCCGGCGATGTTGATGTCAGCCGGCGTGGCGGTGCCCAAGCGCGTCTATGCGCACGGCTTCCTCACGGTGCGCGGCGAGAAGATGAGCAAGAGCGTCGGCAACTACATCGATCCCCTCGAAGCCGCCGAGCGCTTTGGTGCGGATGCGGTGCGCTATTTGCTGCTGCGCGAGCTTCCCTTCGACCGGGACGGCGATATCAGCTGGGAGACGATGGTCGACCGCTTCAATGCGGACCTGGCCAACGACCTGGGCAATTTCGTCTACCGCACCCTGTCCATGCTGCAGCGTTACTTCGACGGCAAGGTTCCGGCGCCGGATGGCGACGAGGCGCCCCTCGACAAGCAGCTCCGCACGGCGCTCGAGCGCGCCGTCCGTGGCCAGGACAAGCACCTGAAGGCGCTCGACTTCACGGGCGCCCTCGACCTGACCTGGGAGGCGATCAACCGTGGAAACAAGTACATCGAGGAGACCGCCCCCTGGGTGCTGGCCAAGCAGTCGGATCAACGCAAGCGTTTGCAGACCGTGATGTACAACCTGGTCGAGGCAATCCGGTTGACGAGTTACCTAATCTCGCCCTTCCTGCCCGAGACCGCCGTCAAGGTCGCCGCCCAGGTCAAGGCGGACCTGAAGACGCCGTGGGCCACGGCCCGGGAGTGGGGGAGACTGGCGCCGCGAACCCAGACCTCGCTGGGTGGCGTCCTGTTCCCTCGGATCGAGAAGCCGGAGCCGGGCGCCTGATCGATTCGCACGCCCATCTCCTCCACCTGCGCGAACCGCTGACACCGGAGCAGGCCCTCGACGATGCGCGGGCGGCTGGGGTGGAATCCGTGATCAACATCGGCGACGATGCGTCCGACAACCGAAGAGGATTGGAGCTGTCGGAGCGCGTTCCCGGCCTGCGCACAACTATCGGCCGGCATCCGCACTCCGCGGGTGAGGCCATCAGCCCCACTGAACGGCGCGAGCTGCGAGACCTGGCCAGCCATCCCCATGTCGTCGCGGTCGGGGAGATCGGCCTCGACTACCACTTCACCGATTACCACCGGGTGCCGAAACGCGACCAGCAGGAGGTCTTTCGGCAGATGCTCGGCCTGGCGCAGGAGCTCGAGAAGCCGGTGGTGCTGCATACCCGCGACGCGTTCCCCGACCTTCTCGCCATTCTCGATGAATTTCCGGGCACAAGCGGCGTCTTTCATTGCTTTAGCGGCAACGCCGCGTTCGCGGCTGAAGCCCTCGCCCGCGGCTTCTACATCTCCTTTGCTGCGACCGTCACCTATCCGACCGCCCACGGCGTCATCGGGGCGGCCAGTATCATCCCGCTGGATCACATGCTGGTGGAGACGGATTCCCCATTCCTTCCGCCGCAGAGCCGTCGCGGGCAGCCGAATGCGCCGCGCTACATCGTCGAGACGGTCGAACGGATCGCCGCCTTGCGCGCGACCAGTGCCGCCGAGATCGGTCAGGCAACGGCGCAGAACGCCATCGCCCTGTTTCGGTTGAACCACGCCGGCTAAAAAGCGCGCGCTCGACCTGGCCGACCCCTCCGTCATTCGCGGCGTGGCCCGGCGCTTCGGCGTCCGCTACCTGCGGCGGTGGGGACAGAATTTCCTCGCGGACCGCCAGCAGCTCGAACGGCTCGTCGAGGCCCTGCAGGTGGCCGCGGAGGATCGCGTGGTCGAGGTGGGACCGGGACTCGGGGCATTGACCGTGGAGCTCGCCGGGCGCGCACGCGCCGTGGTCGGGGTGGAGATCGATCCGGCGGCCGTCAAGGCGCTCGCGCTCAGCCTGCGCGATCGCTCGAACGTCCGCATCGTCGAGGCCAACATCCTGCGCACGGCGGTTGGCGAACTGTTACCCGCACCCTACCGGGTCATCGGCAATATTCCCTACAACCTAACGGGCGCGCTCTTTGTCCACCTTTTGGAACAACCGACCCCGCCGTCCCGAATCGACCTGGTGGTCCAGCAGGAAGTCGCGGAGCGGGTGGTGGCGCCGGCGGGTGGCTGGAGCCTCGCGACGTTGGGCGTTCGCGTCTACGGCACGCCGGAGCTGGTGCTCCGCGTCCCGCGAACAGCGTTTCTGCCGCAGCCGAAGGTCGACTCCGCGCTGGTGCGCATCGTCCCAGATGCAGAGCCCGCCCTTCCGCGCGCGCAATTACCATCCTTCTTCGAGTTCGTCACACCTTTCTTCCAGGCCCGTCGCAAACAGCTGCCATTCGTGCTCGGTCGAAAACTCGCGATCAGCGGGGCGGAGGCTCGCACCCGGCTCAGCGTTATAGGCATCGACCCAGCGCGCCGGGCCGAGACCTTGACGCTCGAGGAATGGAGGCGACTTTTCGAGAATGTGCGCGCCAATTGACAACTAGCTACGATTTAGGCGCCTTGAAGGGACCAGACGAGGTCGGCGCGGACCCGCGCGAGATCATCCTCCCTCGTCCCGGTTTTCGCACGGTGCTCGCCAACCGGGATTTCCGACTGATCTGGTCCGCACAGGTCGCCTCGCAGCTCGCCGACAAGTTCTTGATGTTCGCGCTGCTGATCCTGACCTACAGCATCAGCCACGCCAGCACCCACGGCGCGGCGCTCTTTCTCGCCTATACCTTTCCTTCCGTCTTCTTGAGCCCGCTTGCCGGGGTGTATGCGGACCGGCACGACAAGAAGCTGTTGATGTTCTTCACCAACGCCATCCGCGGCGGCTTGATCCTTCTGATCCCGCTCAGCCAGCTCATCCCCTACTTCGAGCACGTGACCTGGCACCTGTTCCTCATCATCTTTCTGTTCGCCGCGGTCGGCCAGATCTTCGCGCCGGCCGAGGCGGCGTCAATTCCCTTCATCGTCGGATCCGAGGAGCTGATGACGGCCACCTCGATGTTTACCAGCACGGTGATCGTCACGCTGCTGGTCGCCGTGCCGCTCTCGACGCTCGCCGTCCGCTTCCTCGGCACGGACTCGCCGTACTGGATCGCCGCCGCGCTCTTTTTGGCCGCGGCCTGGCTGATCTACCTGGTCAAGACCGACCTGCACGCCCGCACCCACGAGACGATCGCCAAGCAGACCGACATCCTTTTTGAGCTGCGCGAAGGCATCGCCTACATCGCGAGCCGGCCGCTGGTGCGCTTCGCGGTGGTGCAGTTGAGCCTGACGATTGCGGTGATCTTCTCGGTCTTCGTGCTAGCGCCCAGCTACATGAGCACGGTGCTGCGCCTGCAGGTTACCGATGTCTACCTCTTCCTGGCGCCGGCCGTGATCGGCATGCTGGGGTCGGCCTTCTACCTCGGCCAGTACGGTCAGCACTACCGTCGCAGCCGGCTGCTGATCGGCGGGCTGCTCTCCGCAGGCCTCACGCTCATGCTGATCGCCCTCGTTCCCTACCTGCTGGAACGATTGGGGGCAACCGCGCTCCTCGTGTGGTTCCCGGTGGTTTTCGGGTTCATCGGCGGGGTCGAATTCGGCATGCTATTCATCCCCGCGTTCACCGTTCTCCAGGAAAAGACCGAGGCCGAACTGCGGGGACGGATCTTCGGTGCCATGTTCACCGTGGTCAATGCCGCCGTCGCCATCCCGATCCTGCTGGCAGGCGGCCTCGCCGACCTCTTCGGCGTCACCCGCGTCATCTTCGGAATGGGCTGCCTGCTGATGGCCAGCGGCGTCATCTCCGCCCTCACCGGCCGCCGCAGCCCCCTGGTGCCACCGGCACTATCGACGAACGGCAAAGCGCCGGTATAAGCCCCAAGCGACGATATAATCCCTGCGTTACGCGGGCGCATAGCTCAGTTGGTACGAGCGCTTCCATGACAAGGAAGAGGTCACAGGTTCGACTCCTGTTGCGCCCACCAGCCTCGGCATCCTTGTGCCAACTCGTGGGGATTCCCGCGTTATAGTGTCATGGCTTCCCGAGCGACCCGCTTTCGCCGCTGGCTGGCGCAGCTGCTCGACTACGTGATGTTGCACGGTCCTCGGCTGCCCTAAAACCAGCTACCGTCTAGGGGATGGCCGTTGACACTGGCGCTTTAGACCTTGCGGACATTCGAGCCGCCGCCGACCGGATTCAACCCTATGTTCTAAAGACCCCGACCCTCTCGGGCGAGTCGCTCGGGGGACCTGGCGTCTGGCTGAAGGCCGAGAATCTGCAGCGGACCGGCTCGTTCAAGGTGCGGGGCGCGGTCAACGCCGTCCTCCAGTTGACTCCGGATCAGCGCCGCCGAGGCGTCATCACCCTGTCGGCGGGGAACCATGGGCAGGCGCTCGCCTACGCCGCGCAGGCCTTTCAGATTCCCTGCGTGGTCGTGATTCGAGAGGATGCCCCGATGACCAAGCTCCAGGCGATCCGTCGCTACGGCGCCGAGATCGTGCTGGTGCCGTTGGCCGAGTGGCAGCAACGGCTCGAGAGGGAGCAGCAGCGGCGGAATCTTCACCTGGTGCATCCTTTCGATGACCCCGCGGTGGCCGCCGGGCAGGGCACGGTGGGCCTGGAAATCCTGGACGCGGTCCCCGACCTGCGCACCCTGATCGTTCCGGTCGGTGGCGGCGGCCTCATCTCCGGCGTGGCGGTGGCAATCAAGGCGCAGCGGCCGAATGTTCGAATCATCGGCGTGGAGCCCGAGGGGGCGCCGGTGGTGAGCGAGAGCCTGGCGGCCGGGCATCCCGTGAATCCGTCTCGTCTGGACTCGATTGCGGACGGGCTCGGCGCACCCTACACGCGTCCTTTCAACCTCAGCCTGATCCAGCGCTATGTCGACCAGATGCGCACCGTCAGCGACGAGGCGATCGTCGAGGCGCTCAAGGCCGTCGCACAGCACGCGAAGCTGGTCGTCGAGCCGGCTGGTGCGGCCGCGGTGGCGGCACTGCTAGCCGATGCCCAGATCGAGCGCCCGGTGGGCGCCGTCCTCAGTGGCGGCAACGTCGATATGGATCGGCTTGGGTCGTGGCTGACCCGCTGAGGACAAAAAAATAAATCCCCGGGTTTGTGACCCGGGGACTTGAGCGAAGGGCTATCTAAGGTGTTAACGCGCTGGTGTCCTCCTGCTTACGGCCTTCAGCGCATGCCATAATTTCGCTCGACCATGGCTATCGCTCAAGACAGCGACTCGGCTGCCTCCGTCGTCATCTTCGAAAACGATCCGCGTCAGGCGATCGCCTACCAGGAGTTGTTCACGGGCGCCGGTCACCTGGCCCAGACCGCCCTCCCGAACGAGGACGTGCAGCACCTCTGCGAGCGCGTCAAACCCCACGTCGTTGTATTCGACATGGCGATCTGGGAGGCGGATACCGCCTATGTCTTCGGTGTGCTCAACGGTGCGCTTGGCTTCGAGCGGCCGGTGATCGTCGCGCTGGCGACCCTGCCGCACCAGGTGCGCCGGGCGAGGCGATTCGGTGCCGACAGCGTCTGGATCCGCGGCGTCGATGATGCCGCCGGCCTGCCGCAGCTCGCGGACAGTCTTCTTCAGCAGCGCCGCGAGGGGAAACTCAAGCCGCGCGTGCCGTCGACGCCGCTCTAGCGCAACAGGAATCGCCAGAGGAACCAGCAAGTTCTTTACAAGACCTCATCGCGCGTTGATCGCCGCAATACTTTTTTTCCCCCACTTATCCTCTTGCGAGTCGAACAATGTGGATAAGCAGAGCCGATACTTGACACACTGCAGGCGGCGCGCATAATCAATAGCGCGTCAGGGGAGAACGGTCTCGGCAGGGACCGCGATAGTTTGGAGGACATTGGTGATCGCTCACGGTTTCAAGCAAATCGCTCCGCTCAAGGTCTGCGCTCGCCCAGGGTGTGAGGCCTCGGTCAAGAAGGCGACGGCCAAGTACTGCAGCATTCGATGCTGCGCCATGGACCCGGTCCGCCAAGAGCGCCTTCGACGCCAGGCACGGCGCGCGCCGATCGTTCCCCTGGCGCACCAGCTGTCGATCATGTTCCAGGTCCATCCGGACATCGAGGCGTCGCTCGACGAGCGAACGTTGGGCCGGGACGATATCCCGGCCGGCCTCCAGCGACTCCGCGCTGTTTAAGCGCACCCCAAGTCCCTTCGTATAATCGGCTGACCATTCTGCGCGGACAGCCATGAGCGAAGACCTGGAAACCCTGCGCCATTCGACGGCGCATGTGATGGCAGCGGCTGTGCTCGATCTCTTTCCCGGCACCGTGATCGGCATCGGTCCGGCCACCGACGAGGGGTTTTACTACGACTTCGGGTTCCAGGATCGCCTGCTCCCGGAGCACCTGCCGAGGATCGAGGCCCGCATGCAGGAGATCGTCAAGGCGGGTACGCCCTTCATCAAAGAGGAGGTGCCTCGGGCCGACGCCGTTGCCTTATTCGAACGGTTGCACCAACCCCTGAAGGTCGAACTGATCGAGGAGAAGGTCACAGAGCCGAACGCGCGCCTGTACCGGACCGGCGACTTCGTCGACCTCTGCCTTGGACCGCACGTCGCAAACGCCGGGAAGCTAGGCGCCTTCCGCCTCCTCTCCATTGCCGGTGCCTACTGGAAGGGCAGCGAGAAAAACCAGCAGCTGACTCGGATCTACGGCACGGCGTTTCCGACCCAGGCGGAGCTCGACCAGCACCTGCAGATGCTCGAGGAGGCCGCCAAGCGCGACCACCGCAAGCTGGGGAAAGAGCTCGACCTCTTCCTGATCGACGAGATGGTGGGTCGTGGTCTGCCCTTGCTGACCCCGAAGGGAGCGGCCATCCGGCACAAGATGGAGGAGTTCATCCTTCGGCTCGAACGCCGCCAGGGTTACGAGCACGTCAAGACCCCGGACATCGCCCGCCTGGAGCTCTACAAGGTCAGTGGACACCTCGAGCGGTATCGGGACTCGATGTATGCGCCGTCGGAGATGGAGGACGAGGAGTGGCAGCTGCGGCCCATGAACTGTCCGCACCACATCCGCCTCTTTCAGCGCAAGCCTTCCAGTTTTCGCGATCTGCCGGTCCGGATCGCGGAGCTGGGGACCGTCTATCGCTACGAGAAGTCGGGCGAGGTCTCTGGTTTGATCCGGGTTCGCGCCTTCACTATCAACGACGCGCACATCTTCTGCCGGCCGGATCAGTTGAACGAAGAGTTCGAGCGCGTCATCCAGCTCATCCTCCAGGTCTACCGCGCCTTCGGCATCACGGATTTCTATTTCCGGTTGTCGCTGCGTGATGACGTCAGCAACAAATGGATGGGCGACCCGGCGATCTGGCAGCGCGCCCAGGACGCCGCCCGCGAGGCACTCCGCGCTTCGGGGCATCCGTTTGTCGAGGCGCCGGGCGAGGCGGCCTTCTACGGACCCAAGCTCGATGTCCAGATCAAGGACGCCATCGGTCGCGAGTTCAGCCTCTCGACGAACCAGATCGACTTTTTGCTACCGGAGCGCTTCGGGCTGGAGTACGTGACATCCGAACAGACGATGGAGCGGCCGGTGATGCTCCACCGGGCCCCGATCGGTTCGATGGAGCGGTTCATGGCGTACCTGATCGAGCACTATGGCGGCGCGTTCCCCGTCTGGCTGGCCCCGGTCCAGATGGTCTTCATCCCGATCGCGGACCGTCACCTGGAGGCGGTCACCAAGCTGGCGGAGCGATTTCGTGATCGCGACCTGCGGGTCGAGGTCGACGGCAGAGCAGAGCGGATGCAGGCGAAGATCCGTAATGCCCAGCTGCAGAAGGTCCCCTATATGGCGGTAGTTGGGGACAAGGAGCTGGAGGCCGGCACGCTCAACATCCGGCGCAGGGAAGGCGGCGACCAGGTGTCCCTTGGGATCGACCAGTTCCTGGCGCAGCTCGAGGACGAATCGAAGTTACCGCTGTAGTGATATACTCCCGCGTGCCAAGAGAGGCTGTCCGACTCTCACCTCCAGGCCGCGCCAAAGAGGTAAAGGGGACGAAGATAGCCCTGAGGCTATCTTTTTTTGTTTTCGAAGGAGGCTTGATCCACGGCATTTAGGGAACTTCGCATCAACGACCAGATCCGCGCCGCCGAAGTCCGCGTCATCGACGATCGCAACGAGCAGTTGGGTGTCCTGCCCATCGACCGCGCCAAAGCCCTGGCGGTCGAGCGAGAGATGGACCTGGTGGAGGTCGCGCCGCAGGCGCAGCCGCCGGTGGCTCGGATCATGGACTACGGCAAATTCAAATTCGAGAGCATCAAGAAAGAGAAAGATGGACGCCGCAAGCACAACGTCATCAAGGTCAAAGAAATGAAACTCCGTCCCAAGATCGGCGAGCATGACTTTCAGACGAAGTTCCATGCCGTCAAGTCGTTCCTCGAAGAGGGCGACAAGGTCAAGCTGACGATCATGTTCCGCGGCCGCGAGATGGTCCATCAGGACATCGGCAAGAAGTTGCTGGACCGGATGGCGCTGGAGCTGAAGACCATCAGCACGGTGGAGCGGCTGCCCCTGCTCGAGGGCCGGAACATGATCATGATCCTGGCCCCCGCCGGCGCGGCGGCGCCCCCGCCGGCGCCCACCACGCCGACACCGTCGCCGGCCCAACCGCCGGCGCGCGCACAGGCCCCCAAGAGTTAAAGGAGCGATCGATGCCTAAATTGCGTACCCATCGCGCGTCGGCCAAGCGGTTCCGGATGACCAAGACCGGAAAGATCGTGCGCCCACACGCGCAAAAGAGCCATCTGCTCGGGCACAAGAGCCCGCGGCGCAAGCGCCAGTACAGCAAGCTGCTGGTGCTGACCGGCAAGGACGCACGGCGGCTTCGACGGTCGGCGCCGTACATGAAGGACAAGGACTGATATGCCACGAGTAAAGCGCAGCGTCCCGGCACGCAAGCGCCACAAGAAGATCCTCAACATGGCCAAGGGCTTCCGGATGACGCACCGGACCCTGTTCCGACCCGCCAACGAGGCCATCCTTCACGCACTCGAGTACGCCTATCGTGACCGTCGGGCGCGCAAGCGGGACATGCGCCGGCTCTGGATCGCCAGGATCAACGCCGCGTCTCGCAGCCAGGGCATGCCGTACAACCAGTTCATGCACGGGTTGAAGCTGGCGGGCGTGAACATCAACCGTAAGATGCTCGCCGATCTGGCAGTTCGTGACGCGCAGTCCTTCAGCGAGCTGATCGCGGTCGCCAAGGGCGGCCCCAAGTCCTGAACTAGCGTACGTTGAACGCCTCTCGCGCTCGCTTGCGCGCTCGGAGGTAAAACCGGAAATGAAGCAGGGTGTCGTTGGCGAACTCCAGCAGCTCCGGGCGAGCGCGCGCGAACGCGTGGACGCTGCGACCGACCTCAGGGCGCTCGAAGACCTGCGGGTAGGCTTGCTGGGAAAGAAGGGCGAGCTCACCGGCGTCTTGAGGCAGCTCGGTACCCTGCCGGCGTCTGAGCGGGCCGCCGCCGGGGCGGAGGCGAATCAGCTCAAGGAAGACATTTTCGGCTGGATTTCGGCGCGCATGGCCCAGCTGGAAATGAAGCGCCACACCGCGCTTGGCGACACCGAGTGGGTCGACATGACCTTCGTCCCCAACCCGGTCCGACGCGGCCATCTGCATCCGCTGACGCTGATCCTGCGCGAGGTCAAGGCCATCTTCTCGCGGCTCGGCTATGAGGTCGCGCTCGGGCCCCAGGTCGAGGACGAGTTTCACAATTTCGAGGCGCTCAACATCCCCGCGGAACATCCGGCGCGCGACACCATGGACAGCTTCTATGTCGACGCTGACCAACTGCTCCTCCGCACCCACACGTCTCCGGTGCAGATCCGCTTCATGCAGACCCACAAGCCGCCGATTCGGATCATCGCACCCGGCGCCGTCTACCGGCGCGATGCCACCGACCCATCGCATGGGTCGCAGTTCTACCAATTCGAGGGCCTGGTGGTGGATCACGATATCCGCCTCTCCGACCTGAAGGGAACGATCGAGTATTTTGCGCGCTCGCTGTTCGGTCCCGACCGGCGCATTCGGATCGTCGGAGACCATTTCCCCTTCACCGAACCGAGCATTGGCGCGGCGGTCTCCTGTGGTCTCTGCGGCGGCACCGGCTGCCGAAGCTGCAAGGCAGGTTGGCTGGAGATCCTCGGGGCAGGCATGGTCCATCCGCAGGTGCTGCGCAACGGTGGCATCGATCCGGAGCA
>Ga0209526_10000634_pt1 | contig 23076 bp, 22 predicted proteins | sample JacPinW_OM2H0_M1_FD_188566 | JGI IMG/M metagenome (GOLD analysis project Ga0209526, IMG submission 188566) | Forest soil microbial communities from Algoma, Ontario, Canada - Jack Pine, Ontario site 1_JW_OM2H0_M1 (SPAdes) (version 2) | ecosystem: Environmental > Terrestrial > Soil > Boreal... | reverse complement strand
TGGGCCCCAACGGCGCCGGCAAGACCACCACCATGCGGATGATCACGGGCGTGCTGCCGCCCACCTCCGGCTCGGTGCGGGTGGCCGGGTTCGACGTCTTCGAGCACCCCATGGAGGTCAAGCGGCGCATCGGCTACCTGCCCGAGACACCGCCCGTCTACACCGACATGACGGTGCGCGCGTACCTGCGCTTCGTCGCCGAGATCAAGGGCGTCCCGCGGAACCTGCGCGAGAGCGAGGTCGAGCGCGTCGCTACCAAGACGAACTGCGACAAGTTCGTCCGGCGCGTGATCGGCAATCTCTCCAAGGGGCAGCGGCAGCGCGTCGGGCTCGCCCAGGCGCTGCTCAATGACCCGGAGGTGCTGATCCTCGACGAGCCCACGGTCGGCCTCGACCCGGCGCAGATCATCGAGGTGCGCGAGTTGATCAAGTCGCTGGCCGGCAAGCACACCATCATCCTCTCTACCCACATCCTCCCCGAGGTGGTCGCCACCTGCCAGCGGGTGCTGATGATCGCCCAGGGCAAGATCGTCGCCGACGACACGCTCGCCGGCCTCCAGAAGGCCCACGCCGGCGCCGCCACCGCGGACGGTCAGATGGGTCCCGCTCCGTCGCTCGAAGAGATCTTCCTCAAGCTCACCTCGGCCTGACCGACACCGTCATGAAAAACGCCATCGCCATCGCCAAGAAGGAGCTGAACATCTACTTCGCGACCCCCATCGCGTACGTGATGTTCACGCTCTTCGTCGTCATCGGGTCGTACTTCTTCCTCCGGCTACTCGGCGCCTACGAGCAGGCCTCGCTCATGTACATGCGGTTCAACGCCCAGGAGATGGTCAATCGCCTCAACTTCCAGGACGCCATCTTCCGCAACCTGTTCGGCAACCTGGGCGTGATCCTCATCTTCATCATCCCCTTCCTCACCATGCGGCTGGTCGCCGAGGAGAAGCGGCAGAAGACCATCGAGCTGCTCTACACGACCCCGATCACGCCCGGCGCAATCGTCTGGGGCAAGTACCTGGCCGCTCTGGCCATCCTGGTCTGCGCCCTCGCGCTGACGTTCACGTACCCGCTGCTGGTCCAGATCGTGGCCAAGGACGCCAACGGGGTCGAGTGGCGATCGGTGCTGCTCGGGTACCTGGGGCTCTTCCTGATGGGAGCCGCCTACATGGCCATCGGCCTGTTCATCTCATCCCTGACCGAATCGCAGGTGGTGGCCGCGTTGATCACGTTCGTGGTGCTGCTGATGACCTGGATCATCGGCTGGACGGCCTCGGAAGCTGAAGGATGGACGCGAGAGCTCGTCAACTACCTCGCCTCGGTGAACCATCTCGACTCCTTCAGCAAGGGCACGCTGGATCTGAAGGACGTCCTCTACTTCTTGTCGATCGTCACCCTCGGCCTGTTCGCGACCAACCGCGCGATCGAGGCCCACCGGTGGAGCTGAACCGATGAGTCTCAAGAGCTGGGGCCGGATCGCCGGCCTGTTCGGCGTGGTGGTGCTCTTCAGCGCCGTGTTCAATTGGCTATTCGTGACCGGCAGCGTCGCGAGCGCGGGCGTGATCGCGCGTCTCGCGGCCGGGGTGGCAGGTATCGCCCTTTGGCTGGTGACCAACCGGGGCGAGAAGCCGCTGGGGCGGGGCGCGTTCTACGGGGCCGTCAGCGCCGTCTCGGCGCTCGTGCTGGTGGGCGCGTTGGCCGGCGTCAACTACATCGCAGTGAAGAAGCCGAAGAGCTGGGACCTGACCAAGGACCGGATCTTCACCCTCTCCGACCAGACCACCTCCGTCCTCAAGGGCCTCCAGGCCCCGGTGAAGGTGCAGGCCTTCTACGCCGGAAGCGAACCGGAGTATCCGGAGCTGGACTCGCGGTTGCGCCAGTACAAGGCGCAGACCGACAAGCTCACCGTCGAGTTCGTCGACCCCTTCAAGCACCCCGGGCGCGTGAAGGAGCTGAACATCTCGCAGTCCGGACCTCGGATCATCGTGACCAGCGGCAACAAGGAGGCGCGGGCCAAGGAGACGAGCGAAGAGGCCCTCACCAACGCATTGATCGAGGTCTCCCGAGGCTCGACCAGGAAGATCTACTTCACCAAGGGGCACGGTGAGCACGCGGTCGCCGACAATACCGAGCGCGGTCTCAAGCAGTTCGTCGACAACCTCAAGAGCGAGGGCTACCAGACGGACGAGATCGTGCTCGCCGAGCACAAGGAGATGCCGGCCGACGCGCAGGCGGTGGTGGTCGCGGGCCCGGTGGCGGCGCTCACCGACGGCGAGGCGAAGCTGGTGAAGGAGTGGATCGAGAAGGGCGGCAAGCTCGTCGCCATGGTCGACCCCGGCGTGCAGAGCGGCCTGGAGAGCGCGTTCGAGGGCTGGGGCATCCACGTCGGCAAGGACGAGGTGATCGATCCGGAGGCGCAGAACCCGGAGGTCGCCATCGCCCAGACCTACGCCGACCACCCGATCACGCAGCCGCGGAGCTCTCCATTCGCGCTGGCCACCATCTTCCCGCTAGCGCGGTCGGTCTCCAAGGCGCAAACGGCCCCCGCGGGGTGGACAGTGACCGAGCTGGCGAAGACCGGGCCGCGCGCGTGGGGCGAAACGGGCAGGGTCACCTCCGGGCCGGTGAAGTTCGACCCGGCCCAGGATCTGAAGGGCCCGGTCTCGCTGGCGGCCTCTTCGACCAAGGGGGCGGAGTCCCGGGTGGTGGTGGTGGGCAACTCGCTTTTCGCGTCCAACGGGTACTACCGGCTCTCCGGCAACAAGGACTTCGCCCTCAACGCGGTCTCCTGGACGGCCAAGGAGGAGTCGCGGATCTCCATCCGGCCCAAGCAGCGCCAGGGCAACCACCTGTTCCTTTCGGCGGAGCAGAAGCGCACCATGACGCTCTTCGCGTTCGACCTGCTGCCCTTCGGGCTCCTCTTCGCCGGTCTCGTCGTCTGGCAAACGCGGAAATCCCGGTAGACCGCCATGAAGCAGACCACCAAGACGCTGCTCGGGCTCGTCGTCCTCCTGCTGGTGGCAGGCGCCATCGGCGGCGCCGCGCTCTGGACGGGCAAGGACGAGCAGAAGAAGGCCGAAGCGAAGGAGAAGAGCGAGAAGCTGTTCGACTTCGACAAGGCCCAGGTCAAGGAGCTGCGCCTGTCGAAGGAGGGGCAGCTCGTCGCGCGGCTGGAGAAGGGCGACAAGGGGTGGAAGCTGGCGGAGCCGGTGCAGGCGGACGGCGACGACACCGCCGTCGACTCGCTCCTCGGGACGCTCTCGACGCTGAAGCAGAAGAAGGACCTCGCCGAGGAGAAGGACCTCAAGGCGTTCGGCCTGGACCAGCCCCGGCTCGAGGTGGCTCTGAAGCTCGATGGGGGGAAGGACCTGGGTCTGCAGGTCGGGATCGACAACGGCTTCGACGGCACGCTGTACGTGAAGAAGCACGGCGATGCCACGGTGCGAGTGATCGACGCGTATCAGAAGGCCAGCTTCGAGAAGACGGCGTTCGACTTGCGGGACAAGAGGGTGGCGCGCCTCGATGACGGCGCGGAAGTGAAGCGGATCGAGGCCACAGGAGTGAAGTGGCCTTACACGCTGGAAAAGGACGGCGCGGTCTGGAAGCTCGGCGGTGCCGCCGCCGACGGCGCCGCGGCAGACCGGGTCGCAAGTGCGGTGAAGAGCCTGCGGGCCACGGCCGTCGCGTCGGAGGCGGCCAAGAGCCTCAAGGAGTTCGGGCTCGACAAGCCGAGGGCGACCATCCGGCTGTCGGTGGTCGCCGGCAAGGACACCTATACCCGCACGGTCCAGATCGGTCAGGCGAAGAGCGGCGCCGCCTCGCCGAAGACGTTTGCGAAGCGCGACGACAGCCCGGTGGTGTACGAGGTCGACAAGCAGATCCTGGCGGACGTCGAGAAGGAAGCGTTCGATCTGCAGAACAAGGACCTGGTCCACCTGGACCGGGAGGCGGTCCGGAGGGTGGTGTTCGAGTCGCCGCCCGGCAAGGTCGAGATCACGCGCGTGAAGAACACTCCAGAAGACGGCGGGGTCGCTGACGAGGTGTTCGCGGTGGTCGCGCCGCAGCAAGGACCCGCGAAGAAGTGGAAGGTCTCCTCCGCCCTCTATGCCATCGCCTCGCTGCGCGCGACGGCGTTCGAGGGCCCGTTGCCGGCGGCGAACGACCTCTCCAGATATGGCCTCGACAAGCCGAGAACGGTCACCCTGCTGGGCGAAGGCGACAAGGTCCTGGCCCGGGTGCGCATCGGCACGGAGAAGGACGGCAAGCGCTACGCGCTTTCGGACGGATTCGGGAAGCTGGTGCGGGTGGAGAAGAGCACGGTGGACGACTGGCCCTGGTCGGTCGCCGACGCGCTCGAGGCCGCGGCGCCGGCAACCGGTCAGGCCAGCAAGTAAGCGGCCGAAACAGTTGCGCAGTTGGGTGGAATCCGGTATCCACCCCCGTTCGCGTCTCCGCGCCGAGGTCAACTGAATGGCTCGCGTCACCGTCGAAGACTGCCTTCCGCTGGTCGACAACCGCTTCGCCCTGGTCCTGCTCGCGACCAAGCGCGCGCGGCAGTTGATGGCGGGTGCGCGACCGCTGATCGAGGCCAAGGACAAGCCCCCGGTGCTCGCGCTTCGGGAAGTCGCCACGGGCAAGGTCCGGTTCGATCGACCGGTGCGCGCGGCCCTCGAGGGCCAGTACGACAACGAGAAGTTGCCCGTCGGACCGCCGCGCCGTTAACCCGGCCGCGGCAACTCGGCGTGGGTCCGTTCTCGAGCGCTCAGGCTACTTGCACTCGCAGCCGACGCCGGTCAGATCGCGCGGCGCGTCCGGGCGCACCACTACTCTGCAGGTCGGCCCCTGGGCCTTGCAGATCTGCTCGGCGGTTTCGATCCGCGCCGGCTTGGCGAGGCGCGGCCGGCGCACGGGTTTCGGCGCCGCGAGCACGACTGCCCAGCCGATGGCGACCGTCAGGAGCGCTCCTGCGAGCAGCTTCATGTCTGGACGACCAGTCTCAGGCCGCCCAGGCCACGTCACCCTGTGCGAGGGCGGAGAACTTTTCCCCACCCGCCAGCCGATAGAGGCGCCTGGCCTCCCGCAGCAGAGCGTCGAGCCGGCCGGGGCGCACGTAGCGGGCTTCCCACGCGCGCGCACACGCCGCTGCGAGCGCGGAGGCCAGACGGTACCTGTCCCGCTCGCGCGCCGAGAGGCCCGGGCGCAGGGCGCTCCGCTCGAACAAACGACGCCGGAGCTCCCGTGACGCGCCGCGGCGCCCAGTCGCCCAGAGTTGCATCAGGACCGCCAGGTATTTGTCGATCTCTCCCTGCGCTTCCAACTCGAGCTGCGAAACCTGGCCACCCTGTCCCGCGCGGTGCGCGACATAGAGGAAATGCGAGACCCCTTCGGTGGCCGCGCAGAAGGCCTGCAGCCGCTCATGTGTCCAGGGACGGTGGGCCGAGCGGCCGAGCTGCTGCAGCACCGTCTCGTCGAGGAAGAGCGCGACGTGCAGCTCCTCGCCGTTCTCGCGCAGGAGCAGCGCCTCGTGCGGACTGGACAAGGGCGCGTGCCGGTCCCGGAAAGCGCGGCCAACGAGGAAGTCGCCCACCGGCGCGGCCTGGACGCCATGGATCGATTGCAGGAGCTGCTGCAGTTGCGCGAGCCCCCGCAACCCCCTCACTGCACGAACCCCTTGCGCGGCACCACTCCCTGCCGCACCAGCACCGTCGCGAGCCGGTCGCTGCCGGTCTTCAGCCAGCGCTCGTACAGGCGCAGCAGCCCTGCGTCGTTCGAGGCCAGCGTCCTTTCGCTGACCTCGTTGAGGAGGTCGACGAGCAGCCGGAACTTGTCGGACAGCTCCTCCCAGAGCTTGCTCTCCAGGGCGTGGCGCGCCACCGCGTCGTAAGCGCGGCCACCCATGGCGATGTAGTAGTCCACGTCCACCAGGGATGACCGGCGCGTCAGGGAATCGGGAAAGAAGCCGGAAATGAACAAGGAGGTGTCGCCGAGGCGGCGCAGGAGACGCAGTCGGGCAGGCCCTTCCTCCTCCAGCGCCTCCTTGAGCAGGAAGGCGAGGGGCTTCTGTTGCCAGGTGCCGTCGTCCGCCTGCACGTACAGTGCCTGAGAGGCAAGGAATTCATGCAACAGGTTCACCAGGTACAGCTCAGTGAAGGGCTGGACCCGGGCGCGCTGGTTCTCGATCGCACGGGCGAGCAAATCGCGAAAGAAGTCGCGGATGGATTGCGAGCTCAGGATGGGCGCGTCGGCCAAGCACACCTCCTCCCTTGAAAATAGTACGGCCAAACGGCAGATCGGCAAGTTGCTATGCCCCTTGACACGCCCCTCCATCCGGTTACATTGCCCCCGCTTTGGCACTCTCCTTCCGAGAGTGCCAGTTCAAGCTCAGCTCATCTCTGGAGGAAAAACCCCATGAAGATTCGGCCTCTGCAGGATCGCGTGATCGTGAAGCGCGTGCAGGAGGAAGAGAAGACCAAGGGCGGCATCATCATCCCCGACACCGCCAAGGAAAAGCCCATCGAGGGCGAAATCATCGCGGTTGGAAACGGCAAGATCCTCGAGGACGGCAAGGTCCGCCCCCTGGACATCAAGCCGGGCGACCGCGTGCTCTTCTCGAAGTACGCCGGAACCGAGATCAAGATCGACGGGCAGGAGCATCTCATGATGCGCGAGGAAGACATCCTCGGCGTCATCGAGAAGTAGGCTTCCAAACCAACAGACTAGGGAGAGAAACCGAAATGGCTGCCAAGGAAATCCTGTTTGACGTCCGCGCGCGCGAGGCCATCCTCAAGGGCGTCAACACGCTCGCCGACGCGGTGAAGGTCACCCTCGGGCCCAAGGGCCGCAACGTGGTGATCGAGAAGTCGTTCGGCTCCCCCACCATCACGAAGGACGGAGTGACGGTGGCCAAGGAGATCGAGCTGGAGAACAAGTTCGAGAACATGGGTGCGCAGATGGTGAAGGAGGTCGCGTCCAAGACCTCCGACGTGGCCGGCGACGGCACCACCACCGCGACCGTGCTCGCCCAGGCCATCTTCCGCGAAGGCGCGAAGCTGGTCGCCGCGGGCAACAACCCCATGGAGATCAAGCGCGGCATCGACAAGGCGGTCGAGGCCGTGGTGGCCGAGCTGAAGAAGCTCTCCAAGGCCACCAAGGACCCGAAGGAGATCGCCCAGGTCGGCACCATCTCGGCCAACGGCGACGCCACCATCGGGAAGATCATCAGCGAGGCGATGGAGAAGGTCGGCAAGGAGGGCGTGATCACGGTCGAGGAGGCCAAGGGCCTGGAGACCACGCTGGAAGTGGTCGAGGGCATGCAGTTCGACCGCGGCTACCTCTCGCCCTACTTCGTGACCGATCCGGAGCGGATGGAAGTGGTGCTGGAGGACCCGTACATCCTCATCCACGAGAAGAAGATCTCGTCGATGAAGGACCTCCTCCCGCTGCTCGAGCAGGTGGCGCGGTCCGGAAAGCCCTTGCTCATCATCGCGGAGGAAGTCGAGGGTGAGGCGCTGGCCACCCTGGTGGTCAACAAGCTGCGCGGCACGCTCAACGCCGCGGCGGTGAAGGCGCCTGGCTTCGGCGACCGCCGCAAGGCCATGTTGGAGGACATCGCAGTCCTCACCGGTGGCCGCCTGATCGCCGAGGACCTCGGCATCAAGCTGGAGACCGTGACGCTGAAGGACCTGGGCCGGGCGAAGCGCGTCGTCATCGACAAGGACAACACCACCATCGTCGACGGCGCCGGCAAGAAGAGCGACATCGAGGCGCGCGTCAAGCAGATCCGGGCGCAGATCGAGGAGACCACCTCGGACTACGACCGCGAGAAGCTGCAGGAGCGTCTGGCCAAGCTGGTCGGCGGCGTGGCGGTGATCCACGTCGGCGCGGCCACCGAGACGGAGATGAAGGAGAAGAAGGCCCGCGTCGAGGACGCGCTGCACGCTACCCGTGCGGCCGTTGAAGAGGGCATCGTGCCCGGCGGCGGCGTGGCCTACCTGCGGGCGTCCAAAGCGCTCGACACGGTGAAGGTCGACGGCGGTGAGAAGTTCGGCGTCGAGATCATCCGCAAGGCGCTCGAGGAGCCCATCCGCTTGATCTCGCAGAACGGCGGCTGGGAGGGCAGCATCGTGGTGAACAAGGTCCGCGACGGCCAGGGTGCGTTCGGCTTCAACGCCGCCACCGGCGAGTACGAGGACCTGCTCAAGGCGGGCGTGATCGACCCGACCAAGGTGTCGCGCTTCGCGCTGCAGAACGCGTCGTCCGTGGCGTCCTTGATGCTGACCACCGAGGCGATGGTGGCGGAGCGGCCCAAGGACAAGGAAGAGGGCGGAGCTTCCGGCGGCCACGGGATGGGCATGTAGTACATCGGTGGGGACACCGTTGGATGGTGTCCCCCAGCGAATCGGCAGAGGCCCGTCGGGGAAACCCGGCGGGCCTTCGCTTTTCAGGAGTAACCGCCGATCGTGCGATGGAACACATCGATTCCTCCCGGCGGTAAGCTACCTGGATGGATCTCGGCCTCACAGAAAAGTGCGCGCTGTTGATCGGCGCCGGGCGCGGTCTGGGCGGAGCCGCCGCCATCTCCCTGGCGCGGGAGCACGCGCGCGTGGCGGTGGTCGCGCGAACGCGCGAAGACGTAGAGGCGCGCGCACGCGAATGCCTGGCGGCCGGCGCGGCGGACGCGCTCGGAATCGCCGCGGATGCGACGGATCCCACGCAGCTCGATGCCGCGATCGAGAGAGCCGCGACGCGCTTCGGAGGAATCGACGTCCTCGTCACGCTGGTCGGAGGTTCGCAGCCCGGCGGCACCGCGGAGTTGTCGGAATCGGATTGGCGAACGGCCTACGAGCGCAACCTCTGGCCCGCGGTGCGCGCCAGCCGCTCCGCGCTGCCGTACCTGGTCCAGAGCGCGGCCCGGCGCGGCTTTCCGGAAAAGGCGCGCGAGGCAAGCGTCATCCTGCACGTGGCGAGCATCTGGGGCCGCGAGGGCGGCGGAGCGCTCAGCTACAACACGGCCAAGGCGGCCCTGATCGCGCTGGCCCACGAGCAGGCGCGCGAGCTGGCCCCTCGGGGCGTGCGGGTCCTTTCGCTGGCGCCGGGAAGCATCCTCCATGCGGGAGGGTCGTGGGAGCGCCGCCAGAGAGAGGACCCGGCGGCCATCGCCGCGTTCGTGAAGCGCGAGATTCCCTTCGGCCGGTTCGGCACCGCCGAGGAAGTCGGCGATACCATCGCCTTCCTGGTCAGCGCGCGGGCGAGCTGGATCGCTGGAGCGTGCGTGGTGGTCGACGGGGCGCAGTCGCGCTCCTTTTGAGAGCGATGCGCATCTTTACGGACGTGAAAAGCGTCAAGATCTATACGACCCAGACCTGCGCGTACTGCGCGCGCGCGAAGCGCCTGCTGGAGAGGAAGAACGTCCAGTACCAGGAGATCGACGTCTCTTGGGACGATGAGGCGCGGACCCAGCTGACGCAGAGCACCGGGCGTCGCACCGTGCCGCAGATCTTCATCGGAGAGCACCACGTGGGCGGATCCGACGAGCTCCATGCGCTCGAAGCGCGCGGTGAGCTGGACCCGCTGCTTCAGTAGAACAACAGCCGCGCGAGCGCGTTGGCGGCGTCCACGATCGAGCGTGGCTCCAGCAGGGGGGGCAGTGCCCCGACGCCCGCCAGCGCGAAGATCATGGCCACCCGGCGCGGGCGCCGTGTGGACAGTGAATCCAGGAAGAGCAACGGCAGCGTCAGCAGCGCGGCGGCGACCAGCGCCGCGAGCGCGGGCGGGAGGCCGTTGGCGAGCAGAGCCGTGGTGAGGACCAGGGCTGCGGCAGCGTGGAAGACGTCCCTTCCGTTTCCTGCGAACCAGCGGCCCCGGTAGGTCTCTGCCAGGGTACGCGACAGCTCGAGCAGCGCCGTGGCCGCGAGCACCGCGAGGACGCCGAGCACAAGGCCGATTCCAGGTTTGACGGCGCGGTCGAAGCTGCCGAGCGGATCCACCGCTTGGCGAAATAACATGGGTTCCGGCACAATGCGCGGCCCTGTGCGCGCTCTGGCCCTGGTCCTCCTCTGCGCAGCTTGCATCGAGCGTCCGTTCTCGGAGCCGGCGGTCCAGGCGCGCAGCCAGGTCGACCGCAGCGCGCTGCGGGAGGTCCTGGTCGCGCCTCCCCCGGACGCCGTGGTGGTGGGCGCCGTGTTCGGCAACGCCGCCGAGCTGCTCGCGTACAAGCTGGAGCCTCCCCAGATGGTGGCTGGCCAGCGGACCAAGCTGACGCTCTACTGGCGCTGCCGCGCGGAGATGGAGCCGTGGCACATCTTCGTGCATCTCGACGACGCTACCGGCAGCGGGGCGAGGATCCACGGCGACCATGATCCCGCTGCTGGCCGTTTCCCGACCGATGCCTGGAAACCCAACGACCTGATCGCCGACCCCATCTGGTTCATTCCGGGGCCGAAGCCCCTGATGCTCTATCTCGGATTCTACTCCCAGGGGGAGAACCGGCTGAACCTGACGTCGCCGGGCCGCGGGCGCGATGACGGCAACGATCGTCTGCTCGCCGGCATCCTGCCCGTCGCGCGCTGATGCGGACCTTTCTCCTCGTACTGCTGCTCCCGGCGGCCGCGCTCGCCCACCAACCCACCGTCTCGTTCAGCGAGCTGACCGTGCGCGGTCGCGAGGTGGGGGGCGTCCTACGGTTTTCCCTGGCCGACCTGCGGACGCAGATGCGCCTGGAGGACCCGCGGCATCCGCCGCTGCCGGCATTGATCCGCCTCGCACTGGATTCATTCGCGCTCAAGGCATCGGGAAAGCCCTGCGCGTTACAGGCCGGCGCGACCGCGGAGCCGGACGGCGAGGACGGGCTGGCGCTTCTCGCGCGGTGGGTTTGCCCGGGCGCCGTCGAGGAGCTCTCCGTCCGGGTGGGGTTCCTCGAATCCTTCCCGTCGGGACACACCCACTTCTCGCGTATCGACTTCGGACCCAACGAGCTCTCGCAGCGAGCAGCCCAGCTGGAGGCGCCGTCGTTCGACGCAGGCCGCACGCGATCGGCGTGGAGCGGCTTCCGCCGCTTCCTCGTTCTCGGCATCCAGCACATCTTCACCGGCTACGATCACGTGGCGTTCCTGATCGGCCTGATGCTCCTGGGCGGAACCATTCCCGAGCTGGTGAAGATCGTCACCGCATTCACCGTGGCGCATTCGCTGACCCTCGCCCTGGCCGCGCTCGGCCTCCTGGCGCCACCGGCGCGGGTGATCGAGCCGCTGATCGCGGCCAGCATCGTTTTCGTCGGCGCGGAGAACCTGTGGGCGCTCCAGCGGGGTGCCGCACCCGTGGCCCTGCGGCACCGCTGGGTGCTCACGTTCGCTTTCGGCCTGGTGCACGGATTCGGGTTCGCCGCCGTCCTGCGTGAGCTGGCCTTGCCTCGCTCGGTGCTGGCGGCCGGACTGGTGTCGTTCAATCTGGGGGTCGAATGCGGGCAGGCCTGCATCGTCGTCGTGGCGTTGCCGCTGGTGCGTTACCTGCGGCGCGCGCGCGGGTTCGCGACGGTTGCCTCGGCCTGCGTGGCGGCGCTGGGCGGGTTCTGGCTGCTTTCCCGGCTCATCGCCTGAGGACCGCTCAGTCCGAGCCGCCGCCCTCGTCGGTCGAATGCCCGCGGTGCGGCTCTGGCGGCAAGTTCAGCACGGGCGATGGAAACAGGTCGATGATGTACTCGATGATGTCCTTGATCGAGACGACTCCCACCGGCCGGCCCTCACGGTCGGTCAGCGGCACATGCCGGTACCCACCGATGTGCATCAGCTTGAGCGCCCAAGCGATGCGATCGTCGGGCCGCAGCGTCTCTGGATCGGGCGTCATGTAATCGGCGACCCGTTCCTTGCTCCAATCGAGCGGGTGCAGCGCCACCTTGTTGAGGAGGTCGCGCTCGGTGAAGATGCCGGCGAGCTTCCCATCCGTCCCGGTGACCAGGACACAGCCGATGTGCTGCTCCTGAAGCTTCTTCACCACGTCGTGCAGCGTCGATTGGCCCGGCATGGTGATCGCCGGTCCGAGCCCCAGGGCCCGGATCTCTCCGGTCGCGATGGCGCGCTCGATCAAGGGCCGCTGCGGCTTGCCGTCGATCTCGGACTCGTCCATGGGATTCCCCCCGGCTGGAACTGACTCTACGCCCGCCAGCACGTCCAGGCACGTGCCCGAGGGGGCTGGCCGCCCGCCAAAGGGTCAGGACGCGGAGCGAGCGGCGCTCGGCAGCGTCGATGACCCGGCAGGCTCGCCTTTCCGCCGGGCAAGCCGCCTTCGCGCGGGCGCCACTGCAGTGTATGGACAGCCGATCAGACCGGCTCGAGAAGCCGGATCCGGAGGTCACGGTGCGCGACGACGAGGGCAAGAAGCAGGGGACCGACGCGGCGCCCTGGTGGCAGACCGGCGTCGTCTACCAGATCTACCCGCGGAGCTTCCAGGACTCGAACGGCGACGGCGTAGGCGATCTGCCCGGGATCACCGCGAGGCTCGACCATCTCGCCACCCTCGGTGTGGACGCCATCTGGGTCTCGCCCTTCTACCGGTCGCCGATGAAGGACTTCGGCTACGACGTGAGCGACTACACGGACGTCGATCCTCTCTTCGGGACTCTCGGCGACTTCGACCGGCTGCTCGCGGCCGCGCACGAGCGCGGGATTGCGATGATCGTCGACTGGGTGCCGAACCACACCAGCGATCAGCACCCGTGGTTTCTCGCGTCCCGCGCCGGCCGCGACGATCCCAAGCGGGACTGGTACGTGTGGCGCGACGCGAAGCCCGACGGGTCGCCTCCGAACAACTGGCTATCGTCCTTCGGCGGGCCGGCTTGGAGCTGGGATCCGCGGACGCGCCAGCACTATTTGCACAGCTTCCTCGAGGAGCAGCCCGACCTCAACTGGCGCAACCCGGATGTGCGACGGGCGATGCTCGGCACGCTCGAGTTCTGGCTCGAGCGCGGCGTGGACGGGTTCCGCATCGATGTCGCGCATGCGGTGATGAAGGACCCGGACCTCCGCGACAACCCGCCGGCGCCTGCCGGGAGTCGCGTCTTGCACAAGGACGTGGGGTCGTACGGCACGCAGCTCCACCTCTACGACCGCGGGCACGCGGACACGCACGGCGTCTATCGTGACGTCCGCCGCCTTCTGGACCGATACAGCGGGACGCGCCAGCGCGTCTCCATCGGTGAGATCCACCTCTTCGACCCTGCCGACCTCGTCTCCTACTACGGCGCGGATCTGGACGAGCTCCACATGCCCTTCAACTTCACCCTGCTCAGCGTGCCCTGGTCGGCCGAGGCGGTGCGAAGGACGGTCGACGCGATGGAAGCCGCCCTGCCGCGGGGCGCCTGGCCGAACTGGGTGCTCGGCAACCACGACGAGCCGCGCGTCGCGAGCCGGATCGGACCAGCCGCGGCGCGTTCGGCGATGCTGCTCCTCCTCACGCTCCGCGGAACGCCCACCCTCTACTACGGCGACGAGCTCGGGATGGAGGACGTCCCGGTCCCACCCGAGCTCGTGCAGGACCCCTGGGGAAAGAACGTTCCCGGCCTCGGGCTCGGCCGCGATCCGCAACGGGCCCCCCTGCCTTGGGACGGCAGCTCGAACGCAGGCTTCACGCGCACGGGCGTGCGGCCCTGGCTCCCGCTCCCGCCGGACGCGGCCACCAGGAGCGTAGAGGCGCAAACAGCGAGCCCGGACAGCATGCTCGCCCTCACGCGCTCCCTCCTGGCTATGCGGCGCGCGCACCCGGCGCTTCAGCGCGGATCGTATCGCCCGGTGGCGGACGCGCCGGCGGGCGTGTTCGCGTACCAGCGAGAGCTCGGCCGCGATCACGTCCTCGTACTGGTGAACTTCGAGCCGAGTCCGGCGCACGTTCGCGTGGCCGGTCAGATCCACCGATCGCTGGTCTCCACGCACGGCGCGCCGGTCGTCCGGGACGGAACGTGCGCGCTGCGGTCGCACGAGGGTGTCGTGCTGGAGATGAGCTGAGCTAGAAAGCCAAGGACGGCCGGGGCTAGTCGTCGCCGCGCGTTGCGACGACATCCAGCTCGCCGTCCCCGAGCTCTTCGACGGAGATCTCAATGGGGCGGCAGCAGACGGAGCAGTCCTCGATGTAGCGCTGCCTCGGCCCACCACCTTCATCGACCGCAATTGTGACGGTCTCGCCACAGTACGGGCAGACGATCTCCATCCTCAAAGCCTATCGCAGCCGAACCTGGCTGTAGACCCGCAAGCTCAGGTGCCCCGACGGGGTATCCCCGGTGACCCCAACGCGGCGTCTGGGAAGGGCGGCCCCGGACGTGCCAGGAGAAAGCCCTGGACCAGCGACACGCCCAGGGCCGCGACGACGCGAAGCTCCTCCTGCGTCTCGATCCCCTCGCACACGGCGCGCATTCCTTCGCCACGGCAATACTCGAGAAGGTGCTTGATCAGCCGTGCGGCCCGCCCGCCTTCCTCGATCCCGCGGATCATCGCCATGTCCAGCTTCACGAAGTCGGGCTCGAGAAGCGCCAGGCTGTTGAGGCTCGAATAACCCGACCCGAGATCGTCGACGGCGATGCGGAAGCCTGCCGCTCGCAGCGCCGCCACCCGCTCCCGCGCGCGCGCGAAATTGCTCACCTCCGCCGCTTCGGTGAGCTCGAGCACGATGCGCTTCGTCCACGGCTGCAGCGCGGGCTCCCCCTCGATGCCGCCCTGCTCGAGGAACTCGAAAGGATGCACGTTGAGAAAGAGCAGCTTGTCCGGCGGCAACTCGGTGATGGCGGCGATCTGGATCTCACGCAGGACGCGTCCCAGCACCGGCACCTGCCCGCTCCGCTCCGCCGTTCCCAGCACGTCGACGATCGAGGTGAACGCCGGATCCATCGGCCGCGTCAGCGCCTCCCAAGCGATCTCGGTACCCACCGTCAGGTCCACGATCGGCTGGTAGACGGACTGAAAGGTGCGTTCGCGGATCGAGCGCTGGAGGGCAACCAGCTTGTCCGCTTCATGGCGCACTTGCGCCGAATCCAGACGACCGCCTGCCGACAACTCCCGTGACCAGCAGATCAGGCGATTCCGCCCCGCCTGCTTCGCCGCATCGAGCGAAGTGGCAGCAGCGGCGATGAGCGCGTCGGCATCCTGCGCATGCTCGGGAAAGGCGGCGACGCCGAGCGACACGGTGATCCGCGGCAAATTGGGGCCCAGCTGTGCCTGTTCGAGCGTGCGACGGAGGTGCTCGGCGCGCGTGGCCGCGCCGGTCCGGTCCGTCTCGGGCAGGAGGATCACGAAGGTGTCGCCGCCGAAACGGGCCAGCACGTCGCCGCCGGCCAGGTATGCCGGGACGTCGAGAGCGCGGCCGCCGGCCAGGAGAAAGCCGCCCAGCGCGCGTAACAGGGCATCTCCGCCGGAGAACCCGAGGCTCGCGTTGATTTCCCGAAAGCGATCGATGCTCGCCAGCACCAGCGCGCAGGGAGCACCGTAGCGCCGTCCGCGCTCGATCTCCTTGCGCACGCTCTCCTGGAACGAGGCGTGGTTGTCGAGGCCGGTGAGCGGATCGCGAGTGGCCAGCCCCTCGAGGATCGCGTTCTTCTCCTGCAGCTCCTTGAACAAGTTCCGGTACGCGCGCCGCAGCTTGAGGCTCTCGACAGCGCGCTGCAGGCGGGCGCGGAAATCGGCCAGGTCGAAGGGTTTCACCACATAGTCGGCGACGCCCGCCTGCAGCGCTTCCACCGCCGACGAAAGCGTGGCGTACCCGCTCATGACTACGATCTGCGCATCGAGGCTACCTTCCCCCACCTCTCGAACCAGCGTCAGCCCGCTTCCGTCGGGAAGGTTCTTGTCGATGATGAGCAGGTCCCACGCCTCGCCGGTGAGCTTGTTGCGCGCGTCGGCCAGCGATTCCGCAGGCCTCGCCACAAAGCCCATTCCTTCCAGCACTTCGAGAACCACGGAGCGCACGACCTCTTCGTCATCGACGACGAGCGCGCGCATCCCCTCTCCCACCACCTCCGGCATTCCCCCCAGGCTAAGGGGCAGTCCAGAGATCGACAACTTTCGTGCGCCGCGGGCCCCTGCTGGTACAGTCGAGGCGATGCGCATCGGCACGCGCGCCCTCCTCATCATGGTTCCTGTCGCCGTGCTCCCGCTGGTCGGGGCAGGATGGATCGCCTTCAGCGTGTCCCGCCGAGCACTCGAGGAGCGCACCCGCGCGGCCCAGGTAGCGACGGCGCGCTTTCTCGCCGAGCGCGTTTCGGCGGAGGTGGCAGCGAGCCTGCACGCCGCCAGCCTGGCGGCGAGCGCGATGGAGTTCGCGCAGCTGAGCGCGGCGGAGCGTCTGGGCGCGCTACGGTTGGTCTTCCGTCAGATCGAGGGCGCGGTCGTCGTCGCTCTCCTGTCGCTCGAGGGCGCGCAGATCGCGCCTCCGGTGTACCTCGCTTCCCGCGCGCAGGAACCGTCACTGGCGGACCGGGAGGTGGTGCACCAGGAGGACATCGAGGAGTTCGCCCGCAGCATTCCTCTTCGCGCCGCCGTCCAGATCGGGGCCGCGGTCGGGCCGGCGCATGCCTCCCGCGACGGATCTCCGCGGGTCGCCGTCGCGGTGCGCGCCCGGGGCGATCTCGTGCTCGCGGTGGAGCTCAGTCTTGCGCGGCTTGCGCCTCTGGTCGCGGATTCGCGCCTCGGCACTCGCGGGACCGCCGTGGTCGTAGACCGGAGCGGACGGATCGTGCTGGGCCCGAGCCGCGAGGCGGTCGCGGCACGCTCGTCTCTCGCCGCTTCGCCGCTGGTGCAGGCCGCGCTGGCCGGGAACCTGGGCGCCCTCTCCTTCACGGGATCCGATCGACTGGAGCGCTTGGGGGCAACGGCCGAAGTGCCCGACCTGGGCTGGGTGGTGGCCGTGGACGAACCGGCAGAGGACGCGCTCGCCGAATCGCGCGTGTTAGCGCGGCGCACCGCGGCGGCGGTGGCCATCGCGCTCGCGGCGGGAGTCGCACTGGCGCTGCTGGGCAGCGGGGCGGTCGTTCGCCCCATCCGCGCCCTGCATCGCGGCGCGGCAGCCCTCACCGGCGGAGAGCTGGGGCATCGCGTCGGCGATGCCGATCGCGGCGACGAGCTTGGTGACCTGGCACGGGCCTTCAACGCGATGGCAACGGAGATCGAGCGCTGGAACCGCGAGCTCGCCCAGCGCGTGGAGGAGAAGACGCACGAGGCGCGCGAGGCGCAAGATCTGCTGTTGCGCGCGCAGAAGCTCGCCGCAGTGGGCCAACTCGGCGCCGGAATCGCGCACGAGGTGAACAATCCGCTCGCCGGACTGCTCGGTCAGACGCAGCTGCTGTTGCTGCAGGAAGCGCCGGAGTCGCCCCGCCGCAAGAAGCTGGAGAGCATCGAGGCGCAGGCGCTGCGCATTCGCGAGATCGTGCAGCGGCTCCAGCACTCTGCCGAGGGCCCGCAGGCAGCGCAGACGCCGGTCGACCTCCGCGCGCTCCTCGATGATTCGCTCTCGCGCAATGACAAGGCGCTGGAGTCGGCTGGCGTGCAGGTGGTGCGCGAGTACGGCCCGCCACTGCGCGTCTTCGGCGATCCGCAGCGACTCACCGAGGCGTTCTCGGAGCTGGTGACCAACGCGCGGCGCGCGATGCCGTCGGGAGGACGGCTGACGGTCGGCTATCACTCGATCGACGGCCAGCTCGCCGCGATCCAGTTTGCCGATACCGGCGAGGGCATCTCCCCGAGCGTCCGCCCGCGCATCTTCGAGCCCTTTTTCACCACCAAGCGGGACTGGAACGCAAAAGGGCTGGGGCTCACGATGGTGCACCAGGTGTGTGAGGAGCACCAGGGTCGAGTGACGGTCGAGAGCGGGCCGGGACAGGGGGCCGTCTTCACGGTCCTGCTCCCCATCCTTCAGGAAAGGGCCCTGGCATGACCCGACTGCGCGCACACGCCGGCCTGTTGGCGTTCCTGGTTCACGCGGGGTGCGGCTCCTGCGGAGGCCGGCCGGAGAAGCCCGCCCCGACGGCATCGGTCGCAGCGCCGGCCTACTCTCCCATGGCGAACCCGGTCGTGGTCGAGCTCGCGCAGACACAGGGAGACGTTCAGGTGCGCCGCGGCCCGGCCCAGCCCTGGGGACCGGTCCAGCTTCCCCTGTCCCTGGGATTCGACGATTCCGTCCGGACCGGCGTTGGCGGCGCGGCATCGCTGAAGGTTGGTCGCGACGGAACCATCCAGGTGCGCGAGCGCACCGAGGTGTCCGTGCGCCAGCTGCTCGCCGATCGCGCCAGGTTCCGGTTGGAGCGCGGCCGCATCGGAGCGACCCCTGGCCAGGCCGCGATCGCCGTCGAGTCCTCGGGCAGCGGCGCCGTCGCCGAGGCGACGACCGGCTCGTTCGCGGTCTTCACTGACGGTCGCGGCCTCGTCGCGGTGGTCGCCGAGGCAGGAGAGGTGAAGCTCACATCGAACGGCGGCGACACCGTACTGGCTGCGGGACAGGGAGCGCGCGTCGTCGGCAACGCGGTCCCGGTGCGCGAAGCCGTGCCGCGGTCGGTGTTGCTCAAGGTGGCCTGGCCCGACCAGAAGGTCACGAGGGAGATCAACGTCACCCTCCACGGCGAAGCCGATCCCGGCGCCGTGATTTCAGTCAACGGGCTCGAGACTGCAGTCGGGTCCGACGGGCGCTTCGTGGCCGTGGTCCCGCTTCTCCCGGGGAAGAACAGGGTTTCGGTGACCAGCACGGATCGCTTCGGCCGCACCGCCGACGCGGAGGAGACCGTGCGCGTCGAGCGCCGCGCGCCACCCGTCCACGCGGAGCACGAGGGCTGGCAGTGATCGGGATCGCCCTGACGGCGGCGGTTGCCTCGGCAGCGCTGCAAGTCCAACCGCCGGCGACGCTGCGTGGCGACGGCCGCACGGCCGGCTCCGTCGAGCTCAGCGGGGGGCCGGATTCCCTCGAAGGCGAAGATCGCCGCTTGCCCGACAGCGGATCGATCTCCTGCGCCGGTGCGGGGGTGGTGGCGGCGAGCGGCGCTTTGGCTCCGCGCGTCCTCGCACCCGCAAGCGCGGGCCCCGCGGAGCTCGCCTGCGTGGCGCGCCGCCGCGGCCTCGAGGCGCTGTTTTCGCTGCACGTCGATCCTCCTGGCCCGGGCCTCTACGCGGTGCTGCTCCCGGCGCCAGGGCCCGGTCAGCTGACCCTACGACCCTTCCGCCTCCAGGAGGGCAAGAGCGTCGCGCCCCGATCGGTGCATGCGGCCGCCAGCGCCGGCGAGCTGCGCCAGGCGGCCGCCGGCGATGCCTTGCGGGTGGCGCTGCCGCCGGGACGCGCGCCTCGCGCAATCGCCGTCGCCCTCCTCGATGACGACGGCGAGGGTGCTGCCTTCCTGCCGGTCCCCGGCCGGACGCAACTCCGGCTCCGGTCGAAGCGTCGTTCGTGGCTCTCGGTCCGGGTGGCCGGCGCGATCCATGGCCCGGTGCGCGCGCCGGAAGGGAAAGCCACGATGTCCGTCCTGGTGCCGCCGGGAACGCGACTCGGCGTGGTGCGCGCCGTCGACCGCCTCGGCAACGCCCGCGAGGTGCGGATCGATCTGGAGACACCCTCGCTGCCGCGCATCGCAGCCGTCGCATCTGGAACGCAGGTGATCGCCGGCGGCGAGCTGCGTGTCGCGGTTGCGCTTGCCGCGCCCGACGGAGCTCCGGCGGAGAACGCAGCCCTGCGCGCGAGCGCCCGCCGCGGATCCCTCGAGGGACCGGTCCAAAGAGGCGGTGGGCTCTGGTTCGCACGCTACCGGGCGCCGCGGACCGCGGGCCGCGATCGCATCGCCGTGAACGTGGAAGGCGATCCCGCCGCGGGCAGCGTCGAGCTCGAGGTCGATGTTCTCCCCGGGCCGCCGGCGCAGATCGCGCTCGACCTGCCCGAGCTTCCCGCGCGTGCCGGAGACGAGCTTGCGGTCCGGGCCGCGGTTCGCGACGCGTTGGGCAACGCGGTGGCCCCGGTCGCGCTGGAGGCCTCTTTCGCCGGCGTTCCCGCGCGCGTTTCGTGGGAAGGCGCGACCGCTTCGGTCACGGGGTCGGTCCCGGGGCACCTTTCCGCGAATGCGGTCGAGGTTCTCGTTCGATCCGGAGATGCGGCCCGGGTAGTGGCGCGCATCGAGGTCCGTCCCGCAGAGGCTTTCAGCGCCGAGCTCAGCGCGGAGTCCGCCCAGCGCACGGCCCGCATCCGCGCGGTCGTGCGAGACCGTTTCGGGAACGCGCTGGGCGCCTCCGGTTTCGCGGTCGAAGCGGACGGCGCGAGCGTAGGACCGGTCCAACCATCGGCATCGGGCGTCGCGGAAGCGAGTCTGGAGGCGGCCCCGCACGCCCGCGCCGCCCAGGCCTGGGTGACTGCCGGCGGCCGTGTGCTGGCCCGCACCGCGATTGCATTCGACCCTCCGCCGGAGGCATGGCTCCTTTTCGCCTGGGCGCAGGGCGGAGGAATGTCGAACGGCGGCGCGCTTCGAGCGCCCCGATTCGGCGCCGGCATGGGCATTCGGCGACAGTTCGGTCCAGTCGAAGGCGGATTGCTGGCGGGTCTGGACGCGCTCTCCTACCGCGATGAGATCGCCGGCACCGTGGGAGGAGCTCAGCAGCCTGTTTCCAGGCATCTCTTCGCTCTGGCGGTACCGCTCCTGTTGCGCGCCCGGCTGCCCTTCGCGCGCCGCTTTGGGGCGTCGCTGGAGGCGGGCCCCATTGCCGCGTTTGCCTGGAGCTCGGCATCGAGCCAGGCAAGCGGCACGGAGCGGCTCGTCAGCGTCCGGCCCGGCGTCCGCGCCCGCGCGACCGTGGACTTCTCGGTGGGACGGAGCCGCATCGCTCTGGGAGCGAGCCTGGGGACGACGCGGCTGGTGGATGGACCGGTGCGCGGCGAGATCGAGGGAGGTTCGCTGTTCGTTGGCTATGAAGCATGGTGGCTCGACATCGGTCCGTGAGGAGAGCGAATGGGCAAGGCTGAAAGGAAGGATGTCGCGCTGGAGCTGGCCGAGCTGGCGCACGAGCTGCACCAGCCGCTGACCGGCATCCGCACCAGCGCGGAGCTCCTGCTCGAGTCGCACGCGAACGATCCCGCGGTGCGCTCCCGCGCGGCCGCCATCGTGCAGCTAGTCCAGCGCATCCAGCTCCTCGTCGAGCGGGCCCGGCGGAACGGGCCGCCCCCTCCCGGCACCCGGGGCGACGTCAACCAGGCGGTCGAGGTGGCCTGGTCGTTGCTGGAGCGCGATGCGATCAACCAGGGGGTCGCCCTGGAGCGGAATCTCGCCTCTCAGGTGCCCGCGGTGAAGGCGGATCAGCTCGCGCTGGAACAGATCTTCGGAAATCTCCTCCGCAATGCGCTCGAGGCGACCGCCGGGAAGCGCGGCCGCATCCGCGTTTCCACCGCGCTGGTCGCCGGAGCGGTAGAGGCCATCGTCGAGGACGACGGCCCGGGCGTACCCGACGACATGAGGGCGCGTCTCTTCAAACCGTTCGCCACCGGACGCTCGGCGGGCACGGGACTGGGGCTCTACATCAGCCGGTCGCTCGCCGCGGAAGCCGGCGGAGCGCTCGAACTGCTGGAAAACGGGCCCGGCGCGCGATTCCTCCTGCGGTTACCCGCGAGTTCATGATGTAGGAAAAAGGGGTACGCGCACCTCGAAGGTGCTCCGGGGTGTGGATGAGTTGAGTCCGCCCCGCTGGTACTTTTCAACCATCGTGGACCTGGTAGCAACCTTCGCGCGCCGCTCGCGTCCGGCGTTGCTCGCTGCCGTCGCACTTGGCGGCTGCGTCTGTACCCATGTCGGGTCCCAGGATCAAGGCCTTTCCCTCAGCGCCGTGGAGCCGTCCGTCGCGGTCGCAGGCGTCAAGACTCCGCTGCGGCTGCGAGGCGACGGATTCAGGCCCCTTGTGGTCACGGACCTGCAGGGAAAGAACGCCACGGCAGAAGCGCTCTCCGTGCGGGTTGGTCCTTCGGAGCTTGCGGACGCAGTGCTTCGCCCTGACGGCGCCATCGAAGCCACGCTGCCGGACACGCTCGTGCCCGGAGTCTACGACATCTCGATCGCCCTCGGCCGGCGCCAGACACTCCTCGGCGCTGCGGTCCAAGTGGTCGCGCCCATCGCGGTCACGCTGTTTGTTCCAGTCGATCTCGCCAGCGGCGAAGAGCAACCGTTTTCCATCGAGGTGACTTCGCGTGCGCCGTCCGACGTCGTGCTTGCGCTCGATTCGCTCGTCATGTGGCCGGACGGATTCGCGGCGGCCGACGGCCTCATGGTGCCGGTCCTGGTCGGAGCGCTGGAGCCGGTCAAGGTCTTCGGCAAGCTCACCTCCAAGCATCCTGCGGTAACCGAGGCCGCCGGGCTCGCGGTCTCCGTCCACTGGAGCCTGGGCCCGCTCTCCGGCAGGGTGGATGCCTCAGCCAGCCTGCGGGCATTCGGGACTCCACGGATGACCGCGTCGATCGACGGGCCGGCAGAGATCGAAGTCGGCGATCAGCGCCCCATCTCCGCCCGGCTCGTTGCGCCGCCGGACGTTGATCTCGGTCACGTCAACGTGCAGGTCACCGCAGGCGGGGGCGCGGGGTTGACGACGAATCCATCCGTCTCCGGAGCGGCGCTGGCCGCCGGTTCTGGCCTTTCGCTGACCGGCTCGCTGCAAGGAATCACAGCGGGCCCGGGATGGCTCGAGCTCGACGGAACCGCTGTCGCCCAGCGGGGCGATGCGCCCTCTCCGGTTTCGGTGCGGCGTGTGCTGACCGTCCGCGCCGGTCCTGCGCCGGCGCTCTCCGGGCTCTGGCTCCCCGGGATCGTCGAGGTCGGCGTTCCGGTGACCATCTCGATCGAGGTGCGCAATGACGGCGACGTCGACCTGACCAACGCCCAGCTGACCGTGTCGGCCACGGACGGAACCGTCTCGCCCGCGGTGGCAACGCCTGCCCTCGCGGCTGGTGCGCGCCTGCGGCAGATCTTCTCGGTCACGCCGCAGACGGCCGGCGCGCCGGTGAGGGTGACCGTGGCGCTCTCAGGCGTGAGTGCGCTCTCGGGGCACACCTTCGTCGCGCAGCCCGCTTCCGCTTCTTCCGGTGCGGCGCGGAGAC